>Ga0214919_10011016_pt1 | contig 11333 bp, 8 predicted proteins | sample LL1503_MetaG_FD_177994 | JGI IMG/M metagenome (GOLD analysis project Ga0214919, IMG submission 177994) | Freshwater microbial communities from Lake Lanier, Atlanta, Georgia, United States - LL-1503 | ecosystem: Environmental > Aquatic > Freshwater > Lake | place: USA: Georgia | collected 2015-03-15
ACCTTGTTTATGTGAAAGATGTCGTTCGGTGCAATCTGTTGGCAGGAATGAAAAATATTACAGGAATATTCAATTGCGGCCATGGTGTATCCGTTTCATTCAACGAAATATACAAAATCATTTATTCTTACTTCAGAAACGATACAAAATTGGTGTACATCAAAAATAAATACAATTTTTTTCAAAACAACACATTGGCGGACATGACAGAAACCAAATCTCAGTTAGAATTTGTTTGTAAATACAATATCGTAGAAGGTATCTATCATTATATCACTAGTCACCTTTCCTGATACGATAACTATCGTCATCAAAATGGGGGGTTGAAACCTCGAAAATTTCGCCCGCTTCCAGAGCAATGAGTTGATGTGGTTCTCCCCTTTCGTTTGTCAATACATCTCCAACATTCAGGTACTCGGAATATTCGGTACCGCTTTTGAGATCGATCCATAATAGTATAAATTTGCCTTTTGAAACATACCAAGTTTCCTTCTTTTTGGCATGATAATGCATCGAAAATCGCTTACCCGCATTGAAACATAAAATTTTACCACAATATTCGTCATTGTTGGCAATAATAATTTCCTTACCCCATCCCTTTTCGACGATGGTTGGCTTCATTTTTTTGCTGGACGGTGGGGCATGAATTTCTGGCGAGGGTAATGTATTTTCGATGTTGAACGATTTATCGTCATAATACACATCATATGCCGGCTTGCCCAACAACAGATTATCACATTTAATGTTCCATTCGTTCAACTGTTTTACCGTAAGATCGGTGTGATCAATGCCACTGTTTGCTCCTCGCGCTGTCCAAACAGTAACCTTGTGACCATGTGATTTCAAATTATTCAAAAAATCAATTCTACTTTGTATTGGTTGGGAGTTTTCGTAATCACTGTTGGTGGTTTTACAGAGGGTGTTGTCCAAATCGAAAAAATAATGTTTGGGATTCAAAAGGGCATTTATCTCATCCATGGTAATATCGGTTATCTGTTGTTTATTCTGAAATTTGGCATGACTGTAGGACCAATTGTCATCAAACACAAAAATTTTATTTACCTTATTTAATGTGTAGCTGTTGTATAGTCCGGTAATAACCCCGGTATTCACCGACATAATAATTTTGGCCTGCGTAGAAATCGCCGCTATATCTTTTACCGTTAAATTATCGTCCATCGTACAAGATATCATTCCACCAATATTTCGTGTGACAGCAATCTTGTATTTATCGTTTAATTTGTGAATATAAGGATTCCAGATGTCATCGTCCACCGCGTATTGCCCGGAGTTTGCGAGTGAGTTTACAATCAAAATATCTAGATTGTGATATTTTTCAGGTAGTCTTTCGTATCTCTCCAATAATTCGGGGTCATGGTAACAAAAATTCATCATTGTAACATCAATATTCAATAAATTGGATATATTATTGTAGAAAGCGAGCAACAGGGTATCCAATTTACCTTCATGTTCAAAATTGGCAAGATTCACCGATAGATCCGTATTTGCTATCCAAATATGCGTACCCTGCTTGTTTTCTAAATCGAATAAAATAATGTTGTCAGAACACTTGAACTCTGATATTTGTTGATGATATTCGAGATTACAGTAATAATTAATAGTAATATTATGTTCTTCAATGTAATTTTTGATATTGTAGAAATAAATCATAGAAAAAATATTATCACCCAAGTTTTTATCATTGTAAAGGTCGACGGTTGTCATTTATATTTATTCATATAAATATAAATTGTGTTTAACGCAGTTTCATAGTAATATTATTTTGAACGATAAGGTACAATGTAAGGATTGCCCTGCAAAGAAGACAATACATCACCAGTGTTACGATCTAACTGAATGCCATCGTAAAGTGCGGTCGGTTGTGATTGAACCGAACCAAAATTATACAGAGACCCAATATTTTTGGGTCCATCTATGTTCAATTCACGATTGTTTTTCAAATATGCCTCCTTGTTCTTCGCCGACATGGTGATATCACTGTTGAACAAATTCATGTTACCTTGCTGCATGCGTCCCTGGATCGTAGACGATTTCAAATCGTTGTTGCGTTGATTGTATTCAGCATCGTACGAGCGCACCACACGATAACGCTCTCCGGCACTGGAATTACCAACATAGGGTACATTGGTCGTATCGCGAGACTGAACAAAGGGTTGGTGGTCCGTAACCTCATAAGCACCACCGCGTTGGTTACCATTTATTTGTGTGTAAACTTCGTCGCGCATGGTGGTATCGCGAATCGTTGGCGCGGGTTTATCGTTGGGATCATAAATGTACGGAGCAGTGACCGTGGGTTTCGCATTTTCGTAAGGACGCAAAGTACCAATAGCATTCTCTTTGCGCGAAGGGCGCAGCGCATCCAAAAGTGGCGCAACGGCAGCACCGAACGCACCACCTATCGCACCATAATAATCGTCGGATTTGCTTATCGAGCGATTGTTAGGATAAGCTTTGGTAGAGTTGGCCCCAAAATCGTAGGTACTCGCATTGTTTTTTCCGGCCGCATTTGCCACCGCAAGAGGATACGAAGCCAGATCAATGTGCGTACTAGGCATGTACTCACCCGTCATGTAATGACTTTGTGAAGAACTTCCCGCCGCACCCTGATATTCAACTGAAGTAAAGGGTCTCGCCATATTTTTTTCAACGATATTCGGTCGTACGGTACTCGCCTTCTCGATTCCGGTAGTGGTAAGATATCTTTCGGGTCCCATCTGAAAAGAACCATCGACGCGATTCTTCTCTTGGATACCCAAATTACCTCGGGCGGTAACACGGCTGATTGCGGGACCTTCGTAACCAAGTGCTACAGTACCACTGGATTTGGGGTTGGTCAAAACGCGCAATTCGTCTACCGTCTTCTCTTGCCATAAATCACGCGCCAACATTCCAGAATTAAATCCACCCATACCATTGTTCGTGGCACCTAAGCCCAATCCGGGTCCAACACGCTCTTCTTGGAAAGGATTCACATTGGACATTTTCGTGCTAGGATTCATTCTCGATCTTTCAAAATCGGTCGTATTGGGCATACCATTCGTCCATTGATAATTTTCACCCGGGGCAAAAAGGGGTGCCTGTTCCCTCTTGATGATAGTTTGTGAACCCGTACCCGAGTAATTGTCTAAAATAGATTCATTGGCATTTGCATTCACATTTCGAGAACGGATGTGTCCGCCAAAATAGGGTACCATGTTGTTGTGTTGAAAATAATCTTGAGTTACTTCTTCACCAGTAAGAGACATATATTTCGCAGACGAATTATACACCGAATTCTCATTCAATGGTGCAAAAGTGTTCACCGCCTTGGTATTATTTTGAGGGTGAAAGTACTTATCGGTGTAAACTCCCGAAGAGTCAAATTTATTCACCGTAGACAGTTTGGATGTTATGTCCATATCTGAAGATAAAATCGGATACTCTTCCGGATAATTTTTATTGGCAATGTCTGTATTTGGTAATATGGTAGCGGCCTTTTTTCTACTTTCAAAATTTTCAAGGTTTGACACCGAATTGATATCTTTTTTATTTTTTGATTGATTGGAAATTACATATAGACCACCAAGGGCAAGCAAAGGTATACCGAATTCCATTATTATATAGTATATTATTATACTATATCATATTCTTTTTTTTTTGGGATTTTGCACATTATTTCCATTTTTTTTCGATTCAATCCAAGAATCGGCTAATTCCAAACACTTCGTGGAGGTGTTGAACGGACAAAAGCATCCTTCTGTGCGATTCTTGTACTTGAGTTATTTTCAAACGGAATTTCGGTTTTTGATTGATAATCGTGTAACAAAAAATCAAATCGAGATTGTTCTAAATCTCTAAACATCCAGGCAGGATGCGTTGCTCTAGATTCGTCAACAAATGCATTTTCCGTACCGTAAGATGATAATACGGTGGTTTTGGGTGTTTTAGATTTATAATCAACCAAATCGTGAGTTAATTTTCGGGTGATGCCTCGGAAATCACTTTCTAAATCGACAGTATTCGTTCTAAGATTGGCACCCCATCGCTCCAAACGGATATGTGGATCTTCAAAATATGGCATATTCAGTCCGTTTCCCGGTCGATCTAATTGATATCTTCCGGTTCCAGTAATTTCTTGTAATTGCTTTTGAATTCTGAGTGGATCATCATGAAATCTGGTAAACGCCATTATACAATATATATTTTATAAATATTATATAATGCATGTTTATTTTTTAGATTTCTTTACGGTTTTTCTAAATTTAAGTTTTTTATACATGGGGTTCACAACAGTAAAGGAATCTTTGGACTTTTTTCCGTGTTTCTTTTCGGTTTTTTTCTCCTTTCTTTTTTGACATTTGTAAATTTTGGCAGCTCTTTTCAAAGTACCACTACTTGCGCAGGATTTGTACAGGTTGCGCTCATTTGTATAAAAACTTTTCATAAAAGATGTCCACGCAGTCATTATATATAAATAATAGATTTTATGACAAAAAGTAAATAAATAATTGGAACGATGGAAGATATAATGCGTCCTTCGGTATGTCTAAACATGATTGTTAAAAACGAAAGTAATATTATTACGCGTTTATTTGATTCGGTGCTTCCTCTAATTGATTATTATTGTATTTGTGATACCGGGAGTACGGACAATACCGTGGAATTAATCACCGATTATTTTAAACAAAGGAACATTCCGGGTACGATTTTTACCGAACCTTTTCAAGATTTCGGGTACAATCGTACGGTAGCCATGAAACACTGTGAGAACCTCGATGTCGATTATTTACTGTTACTGGATGCCGACATGGTTTTAAAGATAGAACCGGAAAATGTCCCAATGATCAAACAAAAACTGTTGGATCATCCCGTGCACTATGTGTTTCAAGGTTCCGAATCTTTTTATTACAAGAATGTGCGTTTTGCCAAAAATCGCGCGGGATTTTCGTACTGGGGCGTAACTCACGAATATGTTCAGGTTCCCTCCGCCGGCGTAGGAACCACCTACGGATATTTTGAACGCAGTGAAATCTTTATCAATGATGTAGGTGACGGTGGCAGCAAACAAAACAAATTTCTTCGCGACATTGAATTGTTGACCAAAGGTTTGGAAAAGATTCCGAACAACGATCGCTATACTTTTTATTTGGCGAATAGTTACCGTGATTCTGGCCAAATCGAAAAATCGATTGAAACATTCAAACGCCGCATCGAATTGGGTGGATGGGTCGAGGAGGTATGGCACAGTTATTTGTCGATCGGTCGCTGTTACAAAATGTTGAACAAAATGGTAGAAGCGGTGCATTACTGGATGGAAGCCTACAATTATTTCCCCAAAAGAATTGAGAACCTGTACGAAATTATTGAATATTATCGCAGTAACGGTAAAAATAACCTGGCTTACGAGTTTTATTATATTGCAAGTCGAGTAAAGAGAGAGCATTTTCAAGACGATTTTTTATTTTTGGAAAAGGCCATTTATGACTACAAACTGGATTACGAAATGACCATCATTGGCTATTATTGTAATCCGGAAAAATGCGATTTGGGTAAAATATCGATGCAGGTGTTGAACAATCCCAATACCGAGGATTGGATTTACCGCAATGTATTGAGTAATTACAAATTTTATGCGGAGCCCATTGTGGGACTCTCGGATTACCCGGTTCTCCAATACCAGGGTTCGGAAGATTCAGACTTTGTTTCGAGTACTCCTTCGATTGTCATTCATGACGATAGATTAGTGTTCAGTGTTCGCTATGTAAATTATCGCATCGATGAACAAGGTGGATATGTGCAAAAAGAAAAAATCGAAACAAAGAACCGAATATTTTCCATGTCGCTCGCAGAATGGTACAAAGAAATACGACAGCATTCTCCATCCAAGTACTTCCGTCATGATTCAACCCTACTTGATTATAACCAGGGTCGCGACAATGATGTTTATGTCGGTCTCGAGGATGTGCATTTGTTTTCTTTCAAAAGTCAACTGTTGTATACCGCCAATCGTGGTCTCTCGTACGACAGTATTGTAGTAGAGTCTGGAATTATCAATGATGACGCAAAGGTTACCTTTTCCGATGTTCTCAAAAATCCGCACAAACAAAATAGTATTGAGAAGAACTGGGTATTGTTTGATGCCGGGCGTAACCAACCCATGTGTGTGTATCAATGGTATCCTTTAACCATCGGTGAATGTAATATCACATCCCTTACAAATATCGTCGAGTATGAAGTGCCCGCGGTTTTTCGCCATTTACGCGGTTCGACCCCCGGAGTAAGAGTTGGTGACGAAATTTGGTTTTTGACACACATGGTTTCTTACGAAGATCGGCGTTTTTATTACCACATGTTGGTAGCGATTGACAGGATATCTTTCAAGGTTCTCCGCTACAGTCGCATGTTTACTTTCGAAAAAGAAAAGGTGGAATACACATTGGGATTTATATACGATAAACGCAAAGAAATGTTTACCATTGGATATTCCACGATGGACAGAACGACCAAATTTATTTTGGTATCCAAAGAAAAGATGACGGGATTATTTTTATGAAATTTCGTTAACACTCGCGGTTTTACATAGTCCAAACGATTTGCGGTGCCATTGACTGATACCATGTTCTCTTATCCCATCCATATGTTTTTTAGTTCCGTACCCCACATTGTTATGTAAATCGTACCTGGTTTTAAGCTCGGGATATTGTTCACACAGTTCAAAAATATATTCGTCATGGGCGTTTTTGGCCAAAATGGAGGCCGCGGCAATGACTGCGTAAGTATTGTCGCCCTTTTCCACCGTTAAATGGGGTATTTCTAGAGTTTCTTCTTCAAGGGAGTGGGTGTATTTAGAGAAATCGTTACCATCAATCAACAAAAAGGTATTATCTGAAGTGACATCTTCTATTTTAGATAATACTTGGTGAATAGAATCCCGCATAGAAGACAACACGGCTTGGCGTATATTGATCTCATCAATAACATGTGGCTCTACAAATCCGATATGCCAAGCCACTGCATGTGTTTTAATGTAGTCCGATATTTCGCGCATTTTTTTGACCGAATGTATTTTTTTACTGTCTTTCATTTTGGAGTGATCAAATTTAGGAAAATTGTCGCCGGAATATTCGTTAGGTAATACAACAGCTGATGTATATAACCTGCCGAACATAGGACCTCTCGCACATTCGTCCACGCCAACCTCGTATCGGTGTTTTACATCAAAACATGGTTTCAACATGATTTTAGCATATTATAATCTTTATTTAGTTTTTATTGATTAGATCAAATATTACGAATTTAACCCATATATTTTCGACATATAAAGTATAATATGTCCACTATAAAATTGACACCTCTTTGGTTATTTTTAATATTATTAGCCATATTAATTATTTCTATACTATTTTTTAAAAAGAAATCCGCCGAAGGGTTGATCAATTATCATGCCAAAACTGATCCGGGATTAGTTGTACAACTTCCGAATTATACGAATGTTGTTGTGAAATTGTTTGATAACGATTATTTCGACCCAAAAAATGGTAATGTGTTAAGAATATACGGTTCGCAATACAAAAAAACGGATACTCCTGATGTCACTGGCAGTAGCATTGATTACATTGATTTGTTGGACCGCAATAATATTGTAAATCAATTTGCACATACCCAGCCAGTGCCTGTATACCAGAATGTTATGGCACCTTCTTACAATAGCTGGAATACTTATACTACTAATCCCAAATACACAGCAGTTACCAGCAATCAACTTTTTTATATTGCTTGGGACACTTATACTTATTTGCATGTCATTGACATGTCAAATAACTCACATGCAATGGGATATATATTTGCCGAAAACAGTGCTGCAAACAACACCAGCTCTTTTTCCATGACCAATTATTCTAAAACAATTAATACGCCAATGCCTACCTACAAGGATGTCAATTCGAATAACAATGCTTTTGTGCAAGATACGCGATTAAACAACAATTATCATTTGTATCAGTTATGTAGTACGGTATATTACAATCAAAATAATGGTGATTTAATTCTTGGCAATTATTTAGGATATTCTATCAATACTGCTCAGCAAATCACCGATAAATATATTTCTTACGATAAAAATGGTAATCAGATTTCCTGCTTTACAAATTCGAATTTATCGGTAACAAACAAGATGTGGATTGTGGAAGATATCATTGGTAGTAACATTATCATTTATGTTAACTTACCCAATAAAACGACTATGGTTAGTGTTTTACAGAAGAATACTGACAATGTTACCTATAATTTAATTGATGTAAAACGATTCTTGGCGAATGGTGGGGTACAATTGAATCAATCCACCATTTTACCGAATCCCGACGCGGCGGATTTAGGAAAAATAACCTACAGTTGCAGTACAAATACGGTTCCTACTGGGTCACCCGCGGTTCCTGCTACTTCATCAGTAAACAACGGTCCTGCAACCTATAATTCAGGAACATGTAAACCAGATGAAAAATATCCATTTTGTAATATATGTTGCACACCGCAAAATGTGTGTAATACATATTGTACAGGCGCGCGTATTCCGGACCAGACAGAAACACCAGTATATGCGCCATCGCATACATTACCCGCTCCTTCGAGTTCAACGATTGCTCCTGCAGCATCACCAACCACAATTGTCGTGTCGCCTTCTTCATCTGTTATTTCGGGTTCATCGTGTAATGCACAATCGATTGTAGATGGATTAAACAAATCGATCGATGATTACAACACTTTATTCAACGGCCTCAATTCATTGCAACAAAATATGCAGAACACCATGAATAAATTTAATAATAATAATAATAATTCCTCGAATAGCTGCGTCGCCACGCAATGTGGTAGTTCCGGCTGCGATACTGGCTGTGTAAATAATGAGTACGGAGGTGGAGATGTAAATTTGATTAACGATGCCAGTTTAGCCTACACCGATTTTTTGAATAGCGCAAATATGAGTGGTATGAATAATGCGATCAGTATCTCTCCTCCGTCTGTGGTTGTACCCACAAATGTCACGGGAGGTTCTGGCATTGCATCGATATTGAGTAATACGGGAGCAGGAACCAATAATTTGTTGACTGGAACCGGTGTTGGTACCGCTAATTTATTGACGGGTGTGGGCGCGGGTACTGGCAATTTACTCACCGATACCGGAGCTGGTACCGGCAACCTGTTGACGGGGGTAGGTGTGGGTACCGGCAATTTACTCACCGGCACCGGCGCTGGTACTGGTAATTTGTTGACGGGCGTGGGCGTGGGTGCTAACAATTTGTTGACGGGTGTGGGTGCGGGCACCGGTAACCTGTTGACCGATGTGGGTGCAGGCACCGGCAATCTGTTGACGGGGGTGGGCGCGGGTACCGGTAACCTGTTGACCGATGTGGGCGCGGGTACCGGCAATTTAATGACCGATGTCGGTGTAGGAACGGGTAACCTGTTGTCATTGAACACCACATTCAATACGACCGGAAGCATGTCAACCGTTTCCATGCAAAATCAAAACATGATGAATAAGGCTAGCATGTCAGCCGTACCTGCAGGAATTACTAATCCAATGAATCCATTGACCTACAATGGTGTATTGACAGAAAAACCTTCTTCCAATTTTATACCCGTGTTAACCGATTTCAGTCGATTCGGCAAATAAATAAATAGATTCGTTTATTTTCATATAAAAATAAATGAATGAATAATAGAAGCAAAATAAATGGAAAGCATCAATCAAATTTTAAACAGAGAACATATCTCTGAACAAATTAAAACTATACTAAAAAAATTCGACGAAAACTGTAAAAATGTCAATTTCAAAAAGGGTATTTATATTTATGGCGCAACCGGGTGCGGAAAAACCCAATTTGTCATGAACCTTTTAAAAGAATTGAATTTCGATATTATTAAATATGATGCAGGTGATGTTCGTAACAAATCGCTCATTGATACGATTACCAGCAATAATGTGTCCAATCAAAATGTTTTGGATATGATGAAAGGGCGAAAAAACAAAATTGCTATTGTCATGGACGAGATTGACGGTATGAATAATGGGGACAAGGGTGGCATTACTTCCTTGATCAAACTCATCCGACAAAAGAAAACCAAAAAACAGAAATTCGAGGATGTTACCTTGAACCCGATTATTTGTATTGGTAATTATTTTACTGATAAAAAAATGCGCGAGCTTATGAAGGTTTGTAACACTTTCGAACTTAAAACGCCGACTACCGAACAAATCGAAATCCTATTGAATAAAACCTTACCAATGTGCGATCAGAACGCAAAATATTGGAGTGATGTATTGAAATATATACAGGGTGACTTGAGAAAATTACAGTTTATTCAAAAATTATACCATAAAAACCCCGAACTGTTAAATGAAAATATCTTTGACAAGATTCTTCACGCAAAATCCTACAACGAGGACGCCAAGCAAATCACTCAGATGTTGATTAATCAGCCAATTTCTATCGATAAACACAACGAATTTATGAACGAGTCGGAAAGGACCATTGTTGCACTTTTATGGCACGAGAACATTGTAGATGCGATACAGGCCGTGAAACACAAAAAATCGTTCCCTTTTTATATTAAAATTTTGAATAACATGTGTTTTTCGGATTATATTGACCGAATCACTTTTCAAAACCAAATTTGGCAGTTCAATGAGATGAGCTCCATGATCAAAACTTTCTACAATAATAAAATTTACCACGAAAATTTCCCCGAATATGAGAACAAATACCATCCCGAAGAAGTACGATTTACCAAAGTACTTACCAAATATTCGACAGAGTACAACAATCAGTTGTTTATTTTTAATATGAGCCAAGAACTGGATATGGATAAAAAGGACCTGATTGCCTTTTTTCAAGAAACGCGACTTTATTACGGTAAGAATTTTTACAATCAATTGGAACAATTGGATAAATTGAAAAACAGCGAAACCAATGAACATGTTGGAAAGTTCTCCCACCTCAACATGGAAATATTGAACCAATTGTTTGAAAATTATAACATCAGCAAATTGGATATTAAACGCATGTATCGCTACTTGGATAAAAATGTAAAAAAGGAAGAGATGCTGGACGAGATTGTGGACGAATAGTGTATATATTTCGTAGATATATACATTATATTTTGATCATAAATTCTGGCTCGAGTTTGGATCTTTCTTTGATAGGAACAATCGCGGGTGAAGACAAGGGTGATTTAACAGTCGGCTCCTCCTGAATCTTCACTATGCGAACTTCGACAGACTCGTGTTCCTTGGGAGTATTTTTAAGTGACTGTAATTCGGATTCTAATTCAGT
>Ga0214919_10011017_pt1 | contig 11333 bp, 12 predicted proteins | sample LL1503_MetaG_FD_177994 | JGI IMG/M metagenome (GOLD analysis project Ga0214919, IMG submission 177994) | Freshwater microbial communities from Lake Lanier, Atlanta, Georgia, United States - LL-1503 | ecosystem: Environmental > Aquatic > Freshwater > Lake | place: USA: Georgia | collected...
CAAGGTAAATTTAATTCATCTAAAATAGCTAATGTTCTTAATATGAATGATACAAATCAAATAATATATTGTAAATTTAATCAAATGTTTACTTTTGATAAAATGGTTTCATTTATTGAAAGTCTTCCATATGAAGATTTTATTTCAACAATAAAATCTATTTCTTCTAATTTTAAAGAATTAAAATATGAAGGTCCTATTCCATTAGAATATTCAGATGTAGATTTTACCGGATCAATTAAGGCTTTATTTATGAACAGTCATATAAAAAAATTAATTAGTGAAAAATACCAATTTATAGGTGAAATTTTTAATAAGTCATCAAAATATTTTACAGACTGTACATTTAAATATTTGAAAGATGATATTATAAATGTTGAAAATAATGAATGTTCATTTGAAATATTTGATATTCAAGTTAAGTTACCATTAAAATATTATTTAATGACAAAAATAGGATATATTAGTGAATCAATTGATATTAATTTAATTATTAATGGTATGTCAATATTTCAAATATTATACAGACTTGGATTTATTATTCAACTAGGTACTTTATTAGAAAAATATTTAAATGTAACAACCCTAACAACCCCAACAAACGTTATTAATAACAAAGATTATTTTGATAATGTTTTGTTAAATGATGTATTAAGTGAGAAATGTGACGCTTTTACATCAGATACATGTAATAACTGTCTTTTTGATAATGATTCTGATTGCAATTGTCCTAAAAATAATATATATATTAATAATATTGTTAATAAGATATGTTCATATTCAGATATTAATCTATCATCACCAGATACTACTTTATTATTATTTAAACATTATCTTAAAACAAAGAAACCAAAATATTTTTCAAATAAAATATTAAAAGAACATAGAAATGAGGTAATATATAATATGGAGTTAGAAAAATTATTTAAGTCTCATTCAAGACAAGAAGAAAAACCTATTGAAAATAATGAAGTTAATGATAAAATTAATAAATATAATGAAGATATTTATAAAATTTTTATGAAATCACTTAAACAAATACCTTTTGATGAAAAGATTTTTACATATATATTATTTGAAAATCCTTCGAGTGGAATGACATATCAAAATAGATCTGAATTTTTATCATCTAATTATTCATCTATTATTCCCGTTTCTAATTATATTGATAAACATAATATTATATCCAATAATAAAAGAAAAGAAATTATTGAAGAATATTGCAATAATTCATTTACAAAATTTAATTATAATTGTATTTTAGATTTATTAAATATAAAAAAAAATCTATTAAAGAATCAAATGATTTTACTAAATATGCAGATTATGTATTTTTTACAGAATTAATTTCAACTGTAGAAAAATTAATAAAATCTAGATCATCATGGTGGTAATACAAAGTTAATTTAATTCAATTACATTTACCAATACTTTCCTTTAAACATAACTTCTTTGTATAAACCATATGTATAACATTCAATTTCTTCTTTCTTATTGAAAAATATTTTCTCAATATAACCGAATCTATTGATTGCTAACACATTTATTTGTAATGTACATTGAAGGTATGTATACATGCCTAAAAATATGTTTTCATTTAGCCATTTATTAGCCGGATGAGATTGAATCATCAAATCATAATTGATAATAATAAATACATTCTTGTCAATTGTATAATCGACACGAGTGAAATTTAATAATTTTGATGTAAAACTGTTATTAGTTATTAGTTTATTACCGAATTCAATAACAGTTAATAAATGTTCAAGAACTGCATGAAATGTTGGAGGTGATTTCCTGAGAAATACCATTTTAATGTCTCCATATCGAGTACCAACTAAATCAATTGCTTGCATTTTGATTTAAAATTAAAAGGTAAATATATTATTAATTATGTTAATCAATATTTTAGAGGATTTAATTAAGTTAATTAATTAATCTAAGTTAGTTAATTAATTAACCAAGTTAATTAATTAACTAACTTTGTTAGATTAATTAATTAACAAAGTTACTTGATTTAACTTAGTTAATTAAAAATCTTCGAGAATTGTATTAGTATTATTAATAGTACCATTAATAATATCTAAATTAGATTTAGATTTGCTATATTCAGCAACTTTTCTTTCAAAAAAATTAGTTTTTGTTTCTAAACTAATCATTTCCATCCAACCACCAAATGGATTACTTGCATTCCATATTTTAGAAGCTCCTAATTTAACTAGTAATCTATCAGCTACATATTCAATATATTGTGTCATCTCATTTGCATTCATTCCTATTAATTTACACGGTAAACTTTCATTAATAAATTCCCGACATAAATTAACACATTCAGTAACAATTTCATGTATTGTTTCTGTACTTGCGGGATATTTTAATGTATTATGCATTAATATTCCAAATTCCATATGTAATCCTTCATCTTTACTAATTAATTCATTAGAAAATGTGAGTCCGGGCATAATTCCTCTCTTTTTAATCCAATAAATAGAAGAAAATGGTCCACTAAACATAATTCCTTCAATACATGTATATGCAAGAATACGTCTATTAAATGGTAAATCTGATTTTGTCCATTTAATTGCCCATTGAGCCATTTTCTTAATCGATGGGAAATTTTCAATTGCTTTGAATATTTTATCTTTTTCAAGTGGGTCTGAAATAAATGTATCTATTAATAATGAATATACTTCACTATGAACATTTTCTATCATAATCTGAAATCCATAAAAACATCTAGCTTCAGGTAATTGAACTTCTGACATAAAACGTTCAGTTAAATTCTCGTTAACTATACCGTCAAATGATGCGAAAAATGCTAAGACATATGTAATAAAATGTCTGTCATTTGAACTTAATTCTTTATTCCAATGTTCTATATCTTTTAATAAATCTATTTCTTCAGCAACCCAATATGTTGATTGATGTTTTTTATACATTTGCCAAATATCATGGTATTTAATTGGTAATATTACAAATCTATTATTATTTTCAATTAATAATGGCTCATATTTTTCTAATTCTTTTTCTATATATATTCTAAGACTATAATTAACCTTACTAAGAGATTTTAATATTAATACCAATTCATTTTCAGTTTTATTAAAATCCATATTTATTAATATATTTAATTATTTTAAAATAAATTTAATTAAATTTAATTCAATTTTTATATATAGGTTATTTTATATAGATATCAAATCATTTGATATTTATATCAAATGATCAATAAAAATGATGATTAACATATCTTATAAACATACTCTATATGTAATTATGGTGTGTATTTTAGAATAGGTTAGCCCGAAATGAAGTACACACCATATACACACACTTGAGTAAGTTAAGTCTGAAAATGTGTGTAAAAGTCCTTACATAACTATTCTATATTCTATAATAGATTGAGAAATCAATTTATTTTAGTATATTTATAGTTATGGGCATGACTGGAAAAGGCTTTGTATATACTTTGATAATTAATTAATTAATTAATTAATTAATTAATTCTATATCAAGTCTTCATTAAAATTGAATAAATTAATTAAATTAATTAAATTAAATAATAAATTTAATTCAATTTTTATATATAGGTTATTTTATACAGATATCAAATCATTTGATATTTATATCAAATGATCAATAAAAATGATGATTAACATATCTTATAAACATACTCTATATGTAATTATGGTGTGTATTTTAGAATAGGTTAGCCCGAAATGAAGTACACACCATATACACACACTTGAGTAAGTTAAGTCTGAAAATGTGTGTGTATAAAGGTCCTTACGTAACTATTTATGTTCTATGATGGGTTGAGCGCTCAATTTGTTTTAGTATATTCATAGTTATGGGCACGACTAAAAAAGGCTCCTTTGTATGTACTTTGATATTTGATATTTGATATATATCGAATTAAATTAATTTGATATCAAATCTTCTTAAAAAATGATTAATTTATTAATATTCATATTAATAAATAAATTAATTGATTAATTTATTAATATGAATATTAATATTTGCGAAAATATTGAAAATGGATCATGTCAATTTTGTCACTTAAGATTTGACGATAATGAAACATTGGGATTTGATTTCCATTTTGAAGATAGAACATCTTATTGTATCCATGGTCCTAAATTATATAATAATGATAGTTGGTTAAACTATGTTAATATTAATCTAATTAATAATAAATCATATGGAGAAATATTAAATAATTTGTATAATTTATTTATACAATATAATGATATTCCAATATTTCATTTATATAATTTGTTTAACAATATAAGAGATAATATTAATCCTAATACTATATGTACAGTTGAATACTTAAATTAAATACATTTAATTACAAAGTAAATTACTTTGTAATTAAATACATTTAATTTAATTAAATATATCCATATATATATTTAATTTAATTAAATATATATGGATATAAATTCACCAATATTAAAATTATTATTAATATTGATAGCAATATATTTTATATATTTAATTGGAAAAACATACGAAAAAAAAGAATTTGAATTTTTTAAATCTGCTTTAAATTCTCAATTTCCTGATAATAAATATTTTACTATATCATATGGTGATCTATATTTAAGTGCAGTATATGATAAAGCAGCAGGTTTTGTAAGAGCAGTAGCTCAGCCTAGGAATTATTATGAAAAACTTCAAGAATGGGAATATTATAATGGAAGATTAATTAATAGATCAAATCAAAATGCATTAGCTGTATATAAAGATGCAAAAGCAGATGGTATACCTGTTGCATTAACATCATTGCAAGAAACAAATGGACAATTTTGGATTATTGATAACGAAGGGATAATAAGATCAAGATTATCCGGAGGTAAATTAAGTGTTAATCCTACAACTACAAATGCCGTCATAAAAATATCAAGAGGTTTAACAAGAAATTGGTATCAGACATGGACTATTACACCTACTGATACAATAGATCCAGCCAAAGATTTAAAACCTGTTCCAGAAGATCCTGTTAAAAGAGAGGAACGTATTAAAGAAAAACAAAAAAAATCAACTAAAAAATTTTTAACTGGACTAAAAAAATTTATTAATAAAATTTAGATTAATCTGGATTAAATTAAATTTAATTCGGATTTAATTTGCAAGTTGTTTGATTAGTATAAAAATTATAATTCTTTTGTCTAAATGCTTTTCCATTATTCATTAATAAATCTTTCAAACCTTTACTATCTTTTATATTATTCTGTTTCATAATAAGTCCTAAAATATCTCTATTTTCACGATAATCACATAATGTTCTTGGATTTGTTAAATAAGTACAAAATACTGTATCTGACATATATATATAAATATTAAATTAAATTAAATTAATTTAATTTAATATATAAATATTAAATCAATGGATGACATAAATGTATTGGTTTTATTATCTGTATTAATATTTATTTATATTAATGGAAATCGTCATAATCCTTTTGTAATAAAATTAAAAATATTTTTGAATAAATGTTATAATGCATTTAACGAAATGATTCGATCTAATTAGATTTGATATATCAAATCTAATTAGCTTGAATTAAATTTAAATTCCTATTTGCAATTAATTCTTTAAATGTATTTGGTATTTGCATATTTTGTGTTTGTATATCATGTTTCTCTTCTAGATCATCTTCATTAAGTTCAGTTATCCTATCATCATATACACTTTGTAAATCATTTTCAGAAGTTTCATTATAATGAGAAGCAGTAATACCTAAATCATATAATGCGTTTTCAATTTCACAATCAATTAAACTAAATATAGAAAATGGTTGTGTATTATTTTCTATTAAACTAGAATTATCTTTTACTTCAATTATCAATTCTCCTCTTGTTAATAGAGGAGAATTTGTTTTCTTTTCATCTAATACTATTTCATCATTTACAACTGGAATTTTATTAACTGTTGAAATTTCTTTATTTGATTTAGAATCAGATGTCATTTTATTTGATTCTAAATCTAATATAGTTGTAGTTGTAGTTGAAACTACATTTGGTTTAGGATCCTTTGCAATAGTTCCATAAGTTAATTTATTTTCGAGAGTATTTATGGTTGTTCTTAATGTTTTACTAGAATTTTCTAATGCTCCTGTAAGATCATTTATTGTTTCTTTTAATTTAGAATTTGAATCTTCTAATTCATTAATTTTATTGAAATTAAATTTTTTAATATAAATTATTACACATGTTACTATTATAGATAATATAATAGGAATCCAGTTTTGTTTTAAAAAATTTAATATATTCATATCTATATTAAATTAATAATAATTTATATTCAAGTAATTAAACGTATTTAATTAAATTAAATACGTTTAATTACTTGAATATAAATTATTATCAAATTCAATTAACTATTTAATTGAATTTAAATAAAAATTGATTTCAAATTAATTAATTTCAAATTATTTAATTTATAAGTTATTTAATTAAATAATTTATTCTAATTAGATAAATTATATATATGTCTATATCTACTGTTAAACAAATTATATCTGTTAAAATTAATTTAGATCCACATGAGATAAATTCATATTATGAAGATACAATTAAAAATAAATTAAAAAATAAATATGGAGACAAATGTTATGTTAATGGATATATTTATAAATCATCAATTGAAATAGTTAAAATAAGTGGAGGTAGATGTTTAGGATCACATTTACATGGTGCATATACATTTGAAGTAGCGTTTTCTGCTTTATTTAGTATACCAGTAAAAGGAGATAAAATACAATGTAAAATTAATACTATTAATACATTTGGAATAGTAGCTTCTGCATATCCAATTAATAAAATATTTATTCCAAGAACAATACAATTATCTAAAAACCCAGATGTATTAGAAAAATTATCTGTAAATTCATTTATATTAGTTGAAATAATGGATAGTGCTATAGTTGATAATAAATTATGTGTTGGAGGGTTTATAGTTGAAACTAATATTGCTCCTCCAAATATTTTTATTATACCAAATTCTGTATCAAATATGACTATAGGAATCATTAAATCAAAAGAAATGTCTAAACCATTATTATTAAATAATTCTCCATTATTAGGTAATAATGAAGAAGTATTAACTGCAGAACATAGAATTAAAGATGAAAAGATTTGGGCAAAACATATCAGGAAATTAATCAACCCTTATGAAATGTTAAATGATTATGGAAATTTAGTTTCAATAGATTCTAGTGTTGTATCACGTGCTTTTTTTAAATTATGGGAAATATTAAATGATATAGCCGGACCAAATGAAGAAAAATCAATTAAGATTGCTTGTTTAGCAGAAGCCCCGGGGGGGTTTATAAGTTGTTTATGGAATTATAGAAATAGAATAATTAATCAATCAAACGATGAATTTTGGACAATTTCATTAAGAAAAAGTGATATTACAGGACCATCATTTAGGGATTTCGATGATGATTCATCGAAATATTTATTTGACTATATGAAAAGACATAACGGGACAAATGGGACAATAAATGTAGATGATAAAACATCAGGAGATCTAACAGATGTATCAGTTATTAAATCATTTATTTCTGATGTTGGTAGAAACTCTTGCGAATATATTACTGCAGATGGAGGTATTGATAAAAGTACAAATGAACTATATGATTTAGAAGAAATTGCAAATGCTAAATTATTCTATGGAGAAATAATTACTGCATTTGGAATACAAAAAACAGGCGGTACATTTGTTATTAAATTTTATGATATCTATTATGAAATTACAGTTCAATTAATATTATTATTACAAAAATTTTATGAAAAGGTTAGTATTACTAAACCTAAAACAAGTAGACCTGCTAATTCAGAAAAATATATTGTTGCAGAAAAGTTTATTGGAATTAACGATTCCGATTTAGAAGAATATTTTATATTACTTGATACATGGAACTCAATAGAAAAAGAACCGTTACCAAATTATAAAGAAAATAAAGATTTTGTTGAAAGATTATTTAATGTTAGTATTGATCCTGATTCAGATTTCATTGATTCATTAAGATCATTTAATGAAAAAACATCAAGAGAACAATTAAGAAAATTAATTGATGGTATTGGCATATATGATACATATGAAAATGAATTGAAAGGAAAATCTGCTAAGTCAACTACTAATTTTGATAAATTTGCTAAAGAAATTAAATATAATCAAAATGATTTAGCAATTGAATGGTGTAAATCTTACAATATTCCTACTAAAAAAATTAATTCTAGTAAATACAATTAAGAGATATTTGAATTATTAAATTTAATTCAAATATTTGAATTATTTCAAATATTAATATTTATATATATATATATTATGGACGTTAAAATGATTGGAATTGGTTTTGTATTATCTATTTTATTAACAAGCACATTATATTATGGTTGGTTAAGAAATACAACATATAATAGATCTACAATATTGTTTATTCTACTTATAACAATAATTTTATCTTTTATGTTAGGATTTATGTTTACTTCAATTAAATCAAATGAAATTAAACTAGATACACCAAATTCTCTAGGCTATCCTCAAAGATATCAAGCACCTCAAGCACCTCAAGCACCTCAACCATTTCAATATCAAAATAGACCACAGGTAAATGTTCAAAGACCTCCTCAAGTAGTTCCATATAATCAACCAGCACAAATCCCTCAAGCTGCTCCTCAATTAGGTCAGCAAGGTCAGCAAGGTTTATACAACCCACCTTCTGTTCCAACTAATAGATTTTTCAGAAGAACTTAAATTATTTAAATATAATTTGAATATAAAAATTTATATGACAGATCAATTATCATTTATTAAATCAAGAGATGTAATTTTAAATAAAATGAAATTAAAAGAATTACCGAATGATAAAGAAAAAATGCAACTTAGCAATATAATATCAAAATTATATAAACCTGATCATAGACAAATATTTAATATATTACAAAATCTACCGAATAAAATTTATACAACTAATGAAAAAGAAACATTATTTGATATTAATGATATTCAACCATATGATTTTTGGAGAATTTATGATATTAGTGTAATGTTATATGAAAATAATATTAGAAATAATATTATTAAAAAATCTAAGATAGAAGCAGAAGAATTTAGTAATAATGCTAATTCTAACGAAAGTTTATTATTATTTAGTTAACTATCAATAGTTAATTTATTCTACTTTGTATTATAAATTAACTATCAATAGTTAATTTATTCTACTTTGTATTATTAACTGAATTAATATTTTCAACTGTTAATTTTAATGATATTTCGCGTTCTATATCTATTTTGTCAGATTTGGATATTTCATCAGCTTTTGATACTTCATCGGCTTTGGATACTTCGTTAGATTTGGATACTTTGTCAGATTTGGATACTTTGTCAGATTTGGATACTTCGTCAAATTTACATACTTCGTTTTTACATACTTCGTCAAATTTACATACTTCGTTTTTACATACTTCGTCAGATTTACATACTTCGTCAGATTTACATACTTCGTTTTTATATACTTCATCTTTAGCTATATTTAATAATAAATCCTCTTCATATGTACTACTAGATTTTTCTTTATCACCTTCAGAATGTTTATGTTTAAATAATTCTATCCCTTTAGATTTATATAATTTAAAAAATTTATTTTTAAATTCAGTAAATGAATGATAATTAGTATATACTACATATGATATATATATTATTCCAAATACTATAACAGCTAATTTACCATACTTAATATATTTTTTATATTCTGGATGAAATTCAATAGTATAACATTTTCTTAAGGAAATTAATATAAGTATTTTAATAACTTCTATTATTAAATCCATATGTTTAAAATTAAAAATACCTAACATATATATATTTTTATTTTAATTAAAATAGTTATTAATTAACGAATTCGTTAATTAAGTCAAATCATATATAAAAATGATTAAATTTAAAAATATATGAATATGAATATTAATATGTCGAGACTAAAGTTTATAAATGAAACTGTCATTAATGACACAAATAATATTAGACTATTAGAATCGAAAATAAAAACATTAAAAAATAAAGTTGACCAGTTACGTTCAGAAGATAGACGATTAAAAAATTTAAATATTGCTTTAGAAGATTATAATAATCATATAATAAATGCTGAATATAATACTGAACAGATAAAAGAAATTAGAAAACAATTATTAAAGGATAATAAAACTATTAAAGCATTAGAAACTAATATATATAAATTACGCGAAGAAAGAAAAACTTTAGAAAAATGTGATAAATGTAATAAAATTGATCCGAATAATTGTTATAAAGAACTAAATTTAATTCAAATTTCTGATGATAAATTTAAATGTGATAAATGTTCATCTATATTATCACATTGTGATTGTTATGATTGTTATAATAAAACAAATACAACTGGAACATTTCGAAAATTATTAGATAAATATAATTTATTAACAAATAATATCAATAATGATACTATTCAATTAGAATCTAATAATAACATATTAAATAATAATATTACTGAATTAAATGAATTAAATATGTTATTGAAATGGAATGATAAATCTCCTGAATTATTTAATATTGATTCTAATATTAATATTAGAAATAAAATTACCGATTTAGAAAATTTAATTATACCAATTAAAAATATTGTAAATGATTTAATAATTAATATTAGAAATAATAAAGAAGAATTATTATCTATATCAAAGGAATTTGGTACTGTTTGTATTCATAATAGAGACTATAAGAATTATACTTTTATTGATGATTATGATGGACTTGAATACAAAAATATATGGAATTGCAATATAAACCATTGTAATATTTTAGAAACTAAATATGAACGTAATTATATTAGATATAAAGTGAAATGTAAGTATTGTCCAAGTATTTTTAATATAAGAGAATCACCTCAATCAGAGGATAATTCTCATTATTAAATTTAATTTGATTTATATAATGATAATGTACCAATTAAATTATATAAATGTATAAGCTCACTTGTTTCTTGTATTATTAAATTAAATTTAATAATTTCATTAATGTAGTAAGCTCTAATATGTTCTGATTTTTTATTAAATAAAGATGGTATTTTAATTACTTTGATTAATATATCTGTTATATCAAATATATTAAACCCATCATCAATTAATTTATCTAATTCATTAATTGCTAATTGATATTTATTATTATTACAATGTTTTATTATTGATGTAATAATTTCAATAGAAGGTACATTAAATATTTCATAAAATTCAGTTAATGTTTTATTTTCACTGTTCATGAAAATTTGTAACATATTTATTGCATT
>Ga0214919_10011018_pt1 | contig 11332 bp, 9 predicted proteins | sample LL1503_MetaG_FD_177994 | JGI IMG/M metagenome (GOLD analysis project Ga0214919, IMG submission 177994) | Freshwater microbial communities from Lake Lanier, Atlanta, Georgia, United States - LL-1503 | ecosystem: Environmental > Aquatic > Freshwater > Lake | place: USA: Georgia | collected 2015-03-15
TGAGGCGCGGCACCAGTTCGTCGCTATGCAGCGGCGGCGCACCTGCCGGTGCCGTCACCCGAATGGCCGCTGATAACGACAGCAAACGATCCCGCAGCTCGCCTTCAAAACCGTTCATCACCGACAGAATGACAATCAGAGCAGCGACCCCGATCCCGACTCCCGCCAGCGAGATCCAAGTGATGAACGACACAAAGAATGCATGCGAGCGCGACCTGACGTAGCGCAGCCCAATAGATAGCGGCAAGGGTTGGAACACGGCAGCAATTTAATCACGTTCGGGGCAGATGCGACCGACCGAAGGCACTCTGCGGCCGGCCGGTCGATCAAGCCCGCCCGATGCTATAGTCCGCCCCCCTTTCCAGCCTGTTTCAGCCTTGTCAGCACCGCGTAGCCTGCTAAACCCTCCCCGTCCCGATGCCCGCATACCTGGCCTGGCCTGGCAAGGACTGCACGGCAGCGCCCGGGCTTTGGCCATCGCCTCTGCAGCTGCCGCCGATGACCGGCTGTTGCTGGTCATCGCGTCCGATGCGCGTGCGCTGGATGATCTAGAGCGTGAACTGCGATTTTTCATGCCGGAAGGCTTGCCCCTGCTGCATCTGCCGGACTGGGAAGTACTGCCCTACGACTTGTTCTCACCGCAACCGGACATCATCTCCGAGCGATTGGCCACCTTGGCGCAGTTGCCCTCAGCCACACGTGGCATTTTGTTGGTCGCTGCTGAATCGCTCTCGCAGCGATTGCCGCCCCAGCATTACATCCTGGGCCGCAGTTTCAGCCTGACCACCGGCCAGCAATTTGCTATCGATCCAATGCGCGCCCAGTTGGCGCAAGCCGGCTACGTACCAGTGGGTCAGGTCACAGCCCCGGGCGAATATGCACTGCGCGGCTCTATCTTTGACGTCTATCCAATGGGCAGCGAGGCGCCATTGCGCATCGATCTGTTTGACGATGTCATCGACAGCATTCGCCACTTCGATCCGGAAACCCAGCGCTCACTGGAGCGCATCGACCGATTCCAACTGCTACCGGCACGTGAAGTGCCGCTGGACGAAGAGGCTGTACGCAATTTCCGGCGTCGCTGGCGCATCCGCTTCGAAGGCGACCCGACGCGGGCCGGCGTGTACCGCAGTGTCAGCGAAGGCCGCGCTGCACCGGGAGTCGAGTTCTATTTGCCGCTGTTTTTTGACAGCTGTGCCAGCTTGTTCGACTACCTGCCAGAACGACTGCTAGTCATCAGCGACCCGACTCTGGACGCGTCGCTGGAATCGGTCTGGAACGGCATTGTCAGTCGCCATGACGATCGTCGCCATGATATCGAGCGGCCCATCTTGGACCCGCAAGAGCTATTCCTAACGCCAGCCGAAGTCACGCAGGCCCTGGCGGGCCGAGCTCGTGTGCGAATCGGTGGCAGTGGTGAAGGATTGCAGGATGTGCAGCTGCCCTGCGCACCTGCTCCAACGTTGCGCCTTGATGCACGTGCAGAGCAGCCCATGGCACCGCTGCAGGATTTCTTGCTGAGCTTTCCGGGCCGATTGGTACTGGGGGCAGACTCGCCCGGTCGTCGCGAGGTACTGCACGATCTGTTGCGACAGGCAGGCATGGCGCCGCAGCTGTTCGGTAATTGGCAAGAGGTGGCCGCCAGTCAGGCGCGTGTGGGTCTGGTGCTGGCACCGGATGTCGGCGGACTGGCCCTACTGGATCCGCCATTGGTGCTACTGGGCGATGCGCAGTTGTTTGGCCAGCGCGCGCGCCAAGAGCGCCGCCGCAAACGCGCAACACTCGACCCGGCAGCGATCCTGCGCGATTTGCAGGACCTCAATGCCGGCGCGCCGGTGGTGCACGAAGACTATGGCGTAGGCCGTTACGTCGGGCTGCAAGTGATGGAGATCGCCGAGCAACAAGGCGAATTCCTGGTCATCGAATACCAAGGCGGCGATCGCATTTATGTACCGGTGGCGCAGTTACATCGCGTTAGCCGTTACACCGGCGCGTCGCCGGAAACCGCCCCCCTGCACAAGCTCGGTACTGAGCAATGGGCCAAGGCTCGCAAGCGTGCCGTCGAGCAGGTGCGCGACGTTGCAGCAGAGCTTCTGGATCTGTATGCACAGAGGCAAGCACGCAAGGGACTTGCCTTGCAGTGCAACGAGCACGATTACCAGAGTTTTGTCGCGGGCTTTCCCTTCGAGGAAACACCAGATCAGGCCGAAGCCATCGCCAAAGTGTTGGCGGATATGGCCAGCGAACGACCGATGGATCGCATTGTGTGCGGCGATGTCGGCTTCGGTAAAACTGAAGTCGCGGTACGCGCTGCGTTTGTTGCGGTCCAAGCTGGCAAACAAGTGGCAGTACTGGTGCCCACCACACTGCTGGCCGAACAACACACCAACACCTTTCGCGACCGCTTTGCAGATCTGGCGGTACGCATCGATTCGCTATCGCGATTTCGCGCCGGCAAAGAATCACGCGCCACGCTCGATGCCATCACCGAAGGCAAAGTCGACATCGTGGTTGCCACTCATCGATTGCTACATGCAGATGCCCGCTTCAAGGATCTTGGCCTGTTGATCATCGATGAAGAGCACCGCTTCGGAGTGCGCGACAAAGAACGGCTCAAGGCGCTGCGCGCCGAAGTTCATGTGCTCACACTCACCGCTACGCCCATTCCGCGCACACTCAACATGGCATTGGGCGGCTTGCGCGAACTGTCGCTGATCACCACACCACCGCCGGCGCGCATCGCCATCAAAACCTTCGTCACCGAGTGGGACGGCCCCTCGATACGTGAGGCGGTTATGCGGGAACTGCGCCGCGGCGGACAGGTTTACTTCGTCCACAACGAAGTACAGTCGATCGAAAAGATCGCCGAGGATCTACGCCAACTGGTGCCCGAAGCCAGCATTCGCGTGGGCCACGGTCAGATGCGCGAACGCGAACTCGAACAACTGATGGTCGACTTCCATCATCGGCGCTTCGATATTTTGCTGTGCACGACCATCATCGAAAGCGGTATTGATGTGCCCAGCGCCAACACCATCATGATCAACCGCGCCGACCGTTTGGGTCTCGCGCAGTTGCATCAACTGCGCGGCCGTGTGGGTCGTTCCAATCACCGCGCTTATGCCTATCTGCTGGTGCCGTCACGACGCGGCCTAACGCCCGACGCAGCGCGCCGCCTGGAAGCCATCGAATCCATGGAAGAGCTGGGTGCAGGCTTTGTGCTGGCCACTCACGATCTGGAAATTCGTGGCGCCGGCGAGTTCCTTGGCGAGTCGCAAAGCGGTGAACTGACCGAAATCGGTATGTCGATGTACTTGGACATGCTCGAGCGGGCAGTGACCGCGCTCAAGGAAGGTCGCGAGATCGACCTGGACAAGCCACTGGCTGCGGCTACCGAAGTGAATCTACACCTGCCCGCCCTGCTGCCCACCGATTACATCGGTGATGTGCATACGCGCCTAACGCTCTACAAACGCATCGCCGCCACCGTCGATGCGGTAGGTCTGGATGACCTACAGGCCGAACTGGTCGATCGCTTCGGACCGCTGCCGCCACCGGCAGTCGTGCTGCTGCGCGTGGCGCGCATCACCCAGACAGCGCGGGCCGCTGGCATCCGCCGTTTCGACGTGGGCGCCCAATCCAGCTATGTGGTATTCGAGACTGATCACAAAGTCGATCCGGCCCAGCTGCTGCAGTTGATTCAAAAAGAGCCGCGCATCTACCGTCTGGAAGGGTCGCTCAAGCTGCGCATCGGACTCGGCGGCAATGAGGCGGACCGTGCTGACATCGCCGCAGCCCTGTTGCAGCGGCTGTTGCGACCGGCAGCCCCACCTGCGGCCTTCAAGACGCCACCGCCAGCATCCAAGGCGCCGCGGCGTTAAACTGGCCCACATGAAAGCCATCACATCTGCCGTCCGACTCAGTGCAGCGCCTGCCGATCCGCTGCGACGCCAATGGGGTCTTGGACTGCTAGGGGCTGCCGGCAGCCTGCTGCTGCCCTGGCGCGGAGCCACCGCACAACAGGCCACTGCCGCTGCCACCGGTCCGCTGTATCTGGTGGAGATCGTGCTGTTTCGCGGTCTCGGTGCGGCCTCGGGCGAAGACACCACAGTCGCTACCGGTGTCCAAGCTCAAGACAACGACACCACCGCCGGCGACAGCGCCCGAGCAGCGCGCTTTGGTGAGCTGCTACCGGCGGCCAAATACAAGCTCGGTGATGTAGTCGGACGACTCAACAGCGGCGGTGCAAAGCGCGTGTTGGCCCACGCGGCATGGACACAAACTGCCGGTGGCTGGAATTCGGGTAGCGGTCTCGATGCACAAACACTGGGTCTTGCGTCAGCAGGTTTTAGCGGCACAGTGCGGCTGGAGCGTGGCCAGTACCTGCATTTGGGTTTCAACTTGAGTTGGGCTGCAGCGGGGGGCACCCACTACACCCTGGCACAAATGCGGCGTGTAAAGCCCGGCGACCGGCAGTACTACGATCACCCGGCCTTTGCAGCCATCGCCCAGGTCACCTTGCTAGGCAACGACGGCGCCTGAACCTCAGGCGCTAACGACCTGCTGGCTGCGATGTAACCACTGCAGCGACTCTAGGTACTGTGCCGAACTGCGCAGCGAAGCGGGCAACACACCCTCCTTACCGCGCATCGACTCGATGCGACGCCAACTCTCTGGCTCTGCTGTGTAGTGCCAGTGCTGCAGCACTTGCAGTACGGCCGCTCGGTCGTTGCACAACGGCAGAATGTCGCAGCCTGCAGCCACCGCACCTGCCGCACGCGCAACCACATCACCCATGGCACCGGCGCCCTCCATCGACAGGTCATCTGCAAACACCACGCCGGTAAAGCCGAGCTCCCCGCGCAATATCTGCTGCACCCAACGGCGCGAGAAGCTAGCTGGGACATCGTCAACAGCCGGGAACAACACATGCGCCATCATCACCGCTGCCAAACCATCGGCCACCAAGGGCCGGTAGGGTGCGATGTCGTCGGCCAGCTGTGCGAGCGTTCGCGTATCGATCGGTAAGGCCAGATGTGAATCGGCCAGCACGGCACCGTGACCAGGAAAATGCTTGGCCGTAGCGGCCATGCCTGCAGCACGCATGCCTTGCATCGTAGCCAGTGCCAACTGGCCAACCACATCGGCACTGGCATGAAATGCACGATCGCCAATGATCTGCGATACGCCATAGTCCAGATCAACACAGGGTGCGAACGAGAAGTCGATACCGATGTCACGCAGTTCAGCTGCCATCAACCAGCCCAACTCATGCGCCATCTGCTTACCTGCCGTGGCCTCACCCTCAAAGGTCTGACCAATGCGGCGCATTGCCGGCAATACGGAAAAGCCTTGGCGAAAGCGCTGCACGCGACCACCTTCATGGTCCACACCGATCAGCAATGACGGTGCGCGCAGTGACTTGATGTCGGCTACCAGTGCACGCAGCTGCGACAGATCCTTATAGTTACGCGTGAACAGGATGACGCTGCCCACCAGCGGGTGACTCAGGACCTGGCGGTCTTCTGAAGTCAATGCAGTGCCGGCCACGTCCACCATCAAAGGACCCAGACTCATGCACCCACTCCCGGGCCATCGAGCACCGTAATGGACTCCAAGTGCGTGGTTTGGGCAAACATGTCGACGATACCGGCGGCGCGCAGCGTGAATCCATGGTCACGGACCAAAATACCGATGTCCCGCGCCAAGCTACCGGGATGACACGACACGTACACGACACGCCGCGGAGCCAACTGCGCCACTGCCGAAAGAATGTCACGTGCGCCGGTACGGGGCGGATCCAGCAGAAGATGTGAAAAGCTGCCCGGTTTACCTGACAGCGACAAACACTGTGCAGCAGCCTCGGGGCCGGCAAGATTTGCAGTCTCGAAACGAACATTGCTGATGCCATTGGCCAGCGCATTGTCGCGAGCCCGTTGCACCAGGCCCGCCTCGCCTTCAATACCCACCACAGACGCGCTGCGCCTCGCCAGCGGCAAGGTAAAGTTACCCAGACCACAGAAGAGATCCAGCACCGTGGATGTGGCGTCTAGCTCCAGCAACTCTATAACTCGTGCCACCAACAACTGATTCATGTGCCCGTTGACCTGCACAAAGTCGCTGGGCTTGAACTGCAGCTTTACGTCGAACTGCGGCAAGGCGTACCACAACGGACTGTCCAGCCCGTCGAGGGTCTCGAGTTTGTCCGGCGAGCCGGCCTGCAGATAAATGCGCACATCCTGCTCGCGCTCAAACTCCGCCAGCATCACTCGATCATCCTCCGTCAGTGGCAACAGCGTGCGCAGCACCAACGCCAACTGATTATCGGCTGCAGCGACCTCAATCTGCGGCATGCGCGTGCGGATCGACAGTCGTGTAACCATGGCCGACAGCGCAGGCAGCATATTGCCGACCCGCGGAACCAACACCTCACAGCCTTCAAGTTCAGCCACAAAACTGCTGTGACGCTCACGAAAGCCAACCAGCGAACGCTGTTTGGCTGTGACATAGCGCGCACCCAGTCGTGCGCGACGGCGATAACCCCACGCGGCTCCATGCAAGGGTTCAAGCCACTGTTGCGGCTCCACCTGACCCACACGCTGCAAAGCCTCACGCAACTCTGAATCCTTGATGCGCAATTGCTCGGCATGATCCACATGCTGCAGCGCACAGCCGCCGCACAGTTTGAAGTGTTTGCAACGCGGTTCGATGCGAGACAGCGACGGCTCGATAACCTCTATGAGGCGCGCCTCATCGTGGCTCTTGTGCTGGGTCAGGCGCTGATAAACCACCAGCTCACCCGGCAAGGCCCCTGTGACGAAGGCCGCCTTGCCATCACGCACCACACCCTCTGCATCTGAATTGAGCGACGCGACGCGGCCGGTCTGCGGCTCAGCACCCTTGCCTTTCACCGCGCCGCCAACATCAGTGCTTTCATGTCGCGCACTGCTTGGGCCAGACCGCAGAACAGCGCACGCGCGATGATTGCGTGGCCGATATTGAGCTCTTCAACCTCGGCAATGGCTGCCACAGGCTGCACGTTGTGGTAATCGAGGCCATGGCCAGCGTTGACGCGCAAGCCCAACTCAGAGGCATGCTTTGAGGCCCGCATCAAGCGACGCAGCTGCACATCGCGCGCAGTGCCTTGCGCATGGGCGTAAGCGCCTGTGTGCAGCTCGATGGCCGCTGCACCAGCCGCCACCGCAGCCTCGATCTGTGCGTCCTCAGGATCGATGAACAACGACACCCGTATACCTGCCGCTGACAACTCGCCGGTCACAGCGCGAATCTGTGCGAGCTGCGACACCACATCCAAGCCACCCTCAGTAGTGATTTCTTGGCGTTTCTCCGGCACCAGACAACAATCCGAAGGTAGCAGCCGCAAAGCGATTGCAGTCATCTCGGCAGTCACTGCCATCTCAAAATTAATGTGCGTCTGCAGCAGCCCCTGCAGAGCGAACAGGTCGCTGTCGAGGATGTGACGCCGATCCTCACGCAGATGCATGGTGATGCTGTCGGCACCGGCCTGCTCAGCAACCAGTGCAGCATGAACCGGATCAGGATGGCGGCCACGACGGGCCTGACGCACCGTACCAACATGGTCAACGTTTACGCCCAACGCAATATGGCGCCGGGTGTCATGTAATTCGCGGGAGTTCATCAAGCCGACTGCCTCATCTGCCAAAGTGATCGGGCGACCTTGCGGGTCTTGAGTGTGCGTCCTTCCAGACATTGCCCCAGCGCAACCCGCAGCACCACCCGCGATTGCTCAAGCGACAGCGGGTCATCGAGCCGCTCTTGCGCAAGACTTTGCAGGGTAGCGCCGAGGATGCCCCCGGAACTGTCTGCCACAGCCTCATGCAGGCCATCGGCAGGACGATAGTGATAGTACTTGTCAGCGTCGATAGCTGCGCCATCGGCTGCAGTACCTGAATCGATGCCATACCCGAGCGCGTCCAACAAACGCTTCTCAAACAGCCGCAGTTCACGCTCAAGCAGCGCCCCCTGCTTGAGTGCCAGCAGCGCCCGATGGTAATGACCAAAGATGTCTGGCTGCGGGTCATGACGCGCAGTAAGCGTGATGACCAGTTCGCTGAGGTAATAGCCGGAGAGGATGCAGGCTGGTGGCAAAGCCACGCCGGCCCCGCCAGCTTGGGGATCCGGCTCAGCACCGACTAACAACGGTGCATCTCCCCGGCCGCGCCACGACAACAGCAGTGGCGCAAAGGGCTGCAAGATGCCGGCCAGTTTTGACTTAGGCCCACGCACACCGCGCGCAAACAGCGACAGACGACCATGATCTTGTGTGAGGACCTCAAATACACGGCCAGTGTCGCGCCATGCCTGATGGTGCAGCAGGTAACCGGGCGTCAGCGAAACTTGGCTGACTGCGCCGGTCATTCGAGCCCGAGCTGCCGCAGTGCCTGCGCGCTGTCAGCCCAGTCCTCGCGCACCTTGACCCACAACACCAGATGGAGCCGCTGACCCAATAGCTGATTCAATTCGCGCCGCGCCGAACTGCCCACGCGTTTGAGGCGCGCGCCACCCGGCCCGATCACAATGGGTTTTTGTCCAGCCCGATCAACCCAGATGACGGCCGAGACAATCTTCTGTCCGTCTTCCTCGCCAATGCCCTCGATCTCCACGGCAACGCCGTAAGGCACTTCCTGATTGAGCTCGAGAGTGAGTTTCTCGCGAATCACCTCGGCGATACGGAAAGACTCATCACGGTCGGTTTGTACCTCAGGGGGGAACAGCGGCTCGGATACCGGCAGATGCTTTGCAATCAGTGCCGACAGACGCTCCACATGAGCAGGCTTGTGCGCCGACAACGGCATGACATCGATGAAAGCGTGACGCGTAGCCAGTTCGGCCATAAACGGCAACAAACGACCCTTGTCGGTGACTTTGTCGACCTTGTTGACCACTGCGATGACCGGCCTGCCCGACTGCTGCGCGCGCGACAGGGCCAGCTCATCCTCATCAGTAAAGCGCAGCGCCTCGATCACGAACACCACCAGATCGGCATCGACTGCCGCCGATGCTGCGGCGCGATTCATGCTGCGGTTGAGTGCCCTGCTGCCGTGATGATGCAGACCGGGCGTGTCAACAAACGCAATTTGCGCTTCCGGACGATTGACCAATCCAAGCACCCGATGGCGCGTGGTTTGTGGACGCGGCGTGACAATGGAGAGCTTGTGCCCCACTAGTGCATTGAGCAACGTCGACTTGCCCACGTTGGGTCGTCCGATGAGGGCGGCAAAGCCGCAGCGAAAATCCGGGGGTGTGTCTGTCATGTTCTGCCTCCCGGCTGCAGCTGATCCAATACATTTTGTGCCGCAGCCTGCTCGGCACGCCGGCGGCTGACGCCACTGGCCTGCGCGCTGACGCGACGCGATTCGAACTCAACGCTGCAATTGACATGAAAGGTCTGCGCATGAGGTTCGCCCTCCACGCGCTGCAATTCGTAGGCAGGCAGCGGTGCCGCCCGACCCTGCAGCAACTCCTGCAACTGGGTCTTGGAATCTTTGAGAATCGCTGTGCTGTCGAGCCTCTCAATGGCAGCGTCAAACAACCGCAGCACGACCACGCGAGCCGCCTCGAAGCCACCATCTACCAACACAGCACCTATCAGGGCCTCGATTGCATCAGCCAGCATCGACTCACGCCGAAAGCCACCGGACTGCAACTCACCGCCACCCATCTGGATGACATCACCTACGCCAAGCCGTACGCCGACTTCAGCCAAGGGCGTCGCACTGACTACCCGCGCGCGCAATCGCGTCAAGTGACCCTCGTCGGACGATGGATAGCGTGCATAAAGATGCTCTGTGACGACCAGATTAAGCACTGCATCGCCCAGGAACTCGAGCCGCTCGTTGCTGGGACCGCTGGCGCTGCGATGGGTGAGCGCCTGCCGAAATAAAGCCAGATCTTTTGGCTCATAGCCCAAAGCCGTTCGCAACCACGCTTCGGGCCAGTCAGCACGCTGCACTGCAAGCCGAACGGTTTCAACCATGGTGATTCACTTGAAGCGCACGGCCGTATCGAAACGCACCACAAGATAAAGATTGAAAAACAGCGGCACCTGATCGTCATAGCGAACGGCGCCTACCCAGACACCATCCTCACGCACGAAACTGAAGTCCTGCACCGCAGGAAACTCTATTCCTTCAACTTCCAGACGCTTATCCAATTCATCACGCAACACAGCAGCGTTGACTTGTTCATCACCCGCGTGCTGTTTGCCAACCTGTTCGAGAATCGACACCGCTTGGTAATGATTGACCGCGGGCCCCACCAGACGCAGGCCCGCATAGGCAACGATCACCACCGGCACCAGCAGCAACAGCCAGCCGATAAAGGTGATTCCGGCCTGCCTGGAGCGTGCGGTCACGACGGCACTCGTCAATCGACCTTGCGGCCCATACGGCCCCAGATCCAGTCAAGGCCGCGGCGGAAATCAACGCTCAACCAAATGCGTGTGGCACGACCGACCAGATTCTCATCGGGCACAAAGCCCCAGTAGCGGCTGTCGGCACTGTTATCTCGGTTATCGCCCACCATGAAGTACTGGCCCTCTGGCACCACGTACTCGGGTCGATCACCGTGGTCCGGACTGCCGGTAGGCGAAGGACTGCAGAAGTAGCCACGGTCCAAACTGCGCTTGCATGACGGGTAAGGCGCGACCGTGAGGTCTTCGAGCGTGTTGCAGTACAGCGCCTCGTGCACGTGTTCGCCAATGGTCTCGCGGGCCCTTTGCATCTGTTCGTAGCAGCCGTCTGAATAGGCTGGCAGCTCGACCCAGGGGGCAACTTCACCATTGACGTAAATTCGATCCCCGAGCACTCGCACCCGATCACCCGGCAGACCAACCACTCGTTTGACGTAGTTGATGGCAGGATCCGGCGGATATCGGAACACCACCACATCACCGCGATTGGGCGTCCCCACATCGACGACCCGCGTGTTGATCACGGGCAATCGGATGCCGTAGGCAAACTTGTTGACCAGAATGAAATCGCCGGCATAAAGCGTCGGCATCATCGAGTCGGAGGGAATTCGAAACGGCTCAAACAAAAAGGCGCGCAAGATCAGCACACCCAGCGCAACCGGCAGAAAGCTGCGCGCGTAGTCGACGACTACCGGTTCGGCTGAGGCTGCTGCGGGCTTGCCCGAACGCAGCTGCTCGGCACGGCGCAGCGGGCGCATAAACAGCACGTCGGCCAAAAACACCACCAGCGACACCGCCACCACGATGAGCAGCACCAAGCTGAAATCTAGGCGCTGCGAGAAGAACAGTCGCACCACACCGGCGAAAATAAACACTGGC
>Ga0214919_10011020_pt1 | contig 11331 bp, 12 predicted proteins | sample LL1503_MetaG_FD_177994 | JGI IMG/M metagenome (GOLD analysis project Ga0214919, IMG submission 177994) | Freshwater microbial communities from Lake Lanier, Atlanta, Georgia, United States - LL-1503 | ecosystem: Environmental > Aquatic > Freshwater > Lake | place: USA: Georgia | collected...
AGAATGAGTTAGGAACCACTATTTCAGTAACTGATAACGGGCCAGGGCTATCTGAAACGGACCAAAGTAAAGTCTTTGAACGTTTCTACCGCGCTGATCCTTCACGAGTGCGAAGTGGTCTTGATGGCAGTGGGCTGGGGCTATCCATTGTGGATGCAGTTATGGGAGCGCATGGCGGAACTGTTTCGGTAAATTCTGAACTTGGTAATGGCGCAACGTTTGCGCTATATTTCCCAATATTAAAAGATTAATTTTATAATTAAGTCAGCAAGATATTTTATAAAGAATATAGAATACGTTTAATTGATTTACTAATCAGTAGGTATCAAAACCACCTAAAAACAATAATAGAAAACTGCAATTTTGCATAACAGTTAAATTTCTTATAGCTGCCAGGTTACTTTGTACTATGGGTAATCTGCCCTTGTGCTAGCTCTAACGGGTTTTTATCAGGATCAAAAACATATGTGTATTTTGTGTTTCCTGCTAAGTTCGTAGTTACTTTGAATGGAGCAAACCCTCCATTTTTTATTACAGTATCTATTGCTAATTGTAGGTCTTGCACTGTAAAACATAAGTGTACTTTTCCTAAAATATTATTTTCGAAAGTTTTTGACACTTTTGATTTCGGCTGAATATATTCAACTAACTCTAAACGAAAACCTGATTCGCGCCATAATGTAAAATCGTCAGATTGTAAATGCATTTTAACTGTTTTATATATACACTCTGGTATGCCAACCAAAGCCTCCGCTAACTCTCCTGATTCTTCTAATGCTAAATTCTCACTTACAAATCCAATAGATTCATAGAATTTTACCGATAAATTTATGTCTGACACTATCAGTCCGACATGCCTTGCTCCAATTAAATTTGCTCTTGTTTCTTTTTTCATAGGCACAATAATCCTTTCTTGAATAATTCTCACTAGCGAATAAAACAAGAGGCTATTACATTAACACAAACTAATAGATCAATTATACTCAACGAGGCAAGATGGCAGGTTGGACACTCACAAGTATCTTTATTGTCTACACCGGGCGAATTCCTATGGTTAAGTTTCTTATCACTTCTCATTTTACTTCAGAATTTTTGCAGTTTTCCTTTAAATTTCCTTAGTGGTTCTATTTACCGCAGCCGTGTCAATAATACTTTTTTGAAATCAGAAGAAAGGTTCATCCAATTTCTTTTTATTAGTAACTTATAAATTTCCAATCTTTCAAGGAACGTCCACTTTATAACAATCTCAAGAACTTTCTTATTAAAAATTAATAACGGATAAAGTGTCTTTATCCCTGTTAGCCCTAATCTCATATACGGGTTTGAACTTTGCATAGAAACACCAGGGGTGAAAAAAATTTCACCAGCTTGAGTTCTGTTAATTTCTCCGTAGTTTGCCATATGGAGATCGATCGCCCAGTCCCAAGCAAAAAATAATTCCTTAATAAAACTACATTTGATTAATATTTCTCTTCTCATCAAAGAATAAAAAAATGCATGAGAGGTTCCTGGGTGTTCGAAGAAACTTTTAAACCGTTGCACCCGCGTTCCTTTAAGGCTAGTGGAAATTTTAGAGCTGTTTAAATCTTGACCGGGGAATACGTTGGGTGAAGTTGATGCAACGTAATTTGGATATTTTTCTAGAGCGTCAACATTAACTTCTATAAAATCTAAAGATCTAAAGTCGTCTCCGGCAGCCCACATGAAGTATTTACCTTTGGATTCATTAAGCACGTATTGAAAATTTCTCGTCGGTCCGATATTTAATTCCTGTGGTACTAATTTGATTCTATTGTCCATGTCGGCAAAATTTTTGCAAATTTCAAATGTTGAATCTGTTGAATTATTATCAGATATTATGATCTCAATATTTTTATATGTTTGATTTACGATGGTTTCTATCGCTTTATAAATTGTAGTTTCTGAATTATATATTGGCATTCCGATTGATACCAGTGGGCTACTAAAACCTACAATTTCTGTTGGCATGGCCTGGCACTCCTATCCAATTCTTCACTTATTCACAAAAGTATTTCTCTATTAAAAAGTACTACAAAATCTCAAAATATTGTGCTTATTGCCAATTAAATTAAGTTTTCTCACTATGCTATCCACATGAATCATCAGATAAACCTAAAAAACGAAGTAATGAGGCTAAGGATTTCTCAATTACAAGTTAATGAGAAATTGCTTGATAATGAAATTAGGGTACCAGTACATTTGGCTTTAGGGCACGAGTCAATTGCAGTAGCGTTGGCGGCTGCTATGCACCCTGAAGATAAATTGCTGCTGAGCCATAGAAATATTCAATATCATTTAGCTTTGGGCGCTTCTGCGGAAGACCTTATTGATGAATATCAAGGAAAATCAACTGGATTGGCAAATGGAAAACTTGGCTCCATGAATCTTATGAACCCAAAATTAGGTAATTTGTATACCTCTAACATTTTAGCAAATAACTTACCAGTTTCTCTTGGAGTGGGATTAGCCGCGAAAATAATCGGAGGGGTGATTTGGGTTGTAACTGGAGATGGTGCCATTGAGGAAGGGGCATTCTATGAAGCATTATTGAACGCATCAACTTTGAAGCTCCCAATAGTTTTCATAATAGAGAATAACGAATGGTCTATGAGCACGAGAATCGAGGAAAGAAGGGTGGAAATCGATTTGGGTAAATTAGCTGATTCAATTAATTTGCGTTTTGCAAAATTTGAAGGTAACAACCCAGAAGAGTACCTGAATTCTCTAATTGATATTAGAAGTGAAGTTACGACGTCAGTTATGCCATTTCTAATCGAAGTAAAATTATCAACTTTAGGCGGATATTTAAAGAATGAGGAAAACGGAAGAAAAAGATACATTAATTACCATTCTGGTGCTATAAAAGGTATCGCGCAAAAAACTTTAATGATTGAGCATAATGATTCGGATCCTGTTTATGTTGTTTCAGACATCTCTGGAGGTATTGGTGTTAAATAATTCGACCACATACACAAGTTATGTTAATTTTAAAATAAAAGAACTTTTTGGTAATTTCAATAATTCAATAATATTTGGACAAAACATAATTGCTGGATCAAGAATATCAGGCCTAGGCGCTGAACTGGAAAATGTCAAGGACTGTACTGCAATTAATACAACTAATAGTGAAAATTCACTTATCGGGATGGGTTTTGGTTTATCGTTATGCAATATTCCCTCAATGCTTATTTTGAAACAACACGATTTTGCTTTGCTTGGTATAGATCAAATCACAAATACTTTTAATCTAATCAGGAATGGGAAAATGCAGGCAAGCTTTTCGATACTGATGGTAGTAGTTGATAGTGGTTTTGAGGGGCCTCAATCCAGTTTGAATAATTTGAATGAATTCGCTTCTATTGCTCGCACACCTGTTCTTTTTTTATCTACAAAAGGATCGATTGATTATGCTTTTGAGCAGACAAGAGAACCCGGTTTACATCTTTTAGCTATAAGTCAGTCTGACATGAAAAGAAGTTTGCTATTGAATAAGAATACTAAAATCCTCGAACAAGCTGAATATTTTCAAGCGACTAATTTAAAGAAAATAACTCCAAAAGTAGCGGTTGTATTTTTTGGGATGAATGTAAATCCCATTTTTGGTCTTTTTGAAAAATATTTTTCGTTTGAACACGAATTTGACCTTTTTGTAATGCTAGGTATTTTCGGAGAAATGTCTGATGATACCGCCCAAATCTTAGGCAACTACAAAAAAGTTATTATAGTTGATTCAAGTAAATCAATTTTCCGAAGCTCTTCAGAGTTGGCTTTACTTCTAGAGAAAAACAGAATCCATCTATCGCGTTATAATAGGGTTGATAACGCAACTTGGTCAGAGGTATTTAGCGATATCCCTGAATATTCAATAGTTGAAATTGAGTCGGACATTATTGGAGAAATTTAATATGGAAGAAGTACCTTCATATTTCAATAACTTAGTGCAATTGATGCGCACCAGTAAAATTGAAATTTCGGAAATATGCACAATTCTTGTTAATGCAATCCACCGCGGTAATTCTATTTGGATAATGGGCAACGGTGGCAGCGCAAGCACCGCCGAGCATTTTGAAACAGATTTGGCGTATATCAAGAAAGGAAACTCGTTGCCAAAAATTCGAGCTACGGCATTGACCTCTAATAGTGCTTTAATTAGTGCAATCGGGAATGACATCGGATTCGATGAAATTTTCGCTCAGCAACTTAATAGAAAAGCATCCAATGGTGACGTTTGTGTACTAATTTCTGCCTCAGGCAATTCGTTAAATTTGATCCGCGCGGTTGAGGTGTCAAAAAAATTGGGACTTGAAACTGTTGCGTTTTTGGGTTTTGATGGCGGCAAAATTTTGAATCTTGTTGATTATTCAATCTTGGTTTCTTCCAAAATAGGTAATTACGGACCCGTTGAAGATGTGCATTTGGCAATATGTCATTCAATTGCATCAAGAATTTCGTCAGTACTCGAATCAAAAATTGAACCATCCTGATCCATTTTATAAAGTTACTCGTAGTATTTTACATGTCTGGGTTAACTGAAACTCTATCTCTCCAATAGTTTAATGTGTCTAAAAGAATTTGATTTAGGTTGTAGGTAGATTCCCAGCCTGTCAAATTTGAAAATTCTTTTGCATCTGTAATTAGGAAAGGCACCGAGGTAGGTCGAGTGAATTCTGGTACTTGAATTATACTTACGGGCTTCGCTATTGTTGACATTGAGATCAGCCGAGTAATTACCTCTCTAAATGTCGCAACGTTTTCATTTGATTCTGAACCTACAAGGTACAAGTCTCCAGGTTTGATTTTTTCGACAGCCAACACGTATGCGGTAACAATATCCTTAACGTGAGTGAAATTTCTCTTGTCATCAATGTGACCAACCTTTAAAATATTTTCTTGAAGACCAAGTTCCATTTTTGCTAGCTGATAGCAATAAGACGCAATTCCAAAGTAATGCTCTCTTCTTGGCCCTTCGTGATTAAATGTTCTAAGTCTTATTACTTGTGTCCCATAACTCTTAAAATAAACATAGCTGATAAGATCTTGAGCAATTTTAGTAACGGCGTATGGATTTACGGGCCTGAGAGGAGTTTTTGAAGTTATTGGAAGTTCTGATTCGTAAATTTCGCCGTATTCTTCACCTGAGCCTGGAATTAAAATTCTGCACATTGGAGAAAAATTCTTAATTGCTTCTAGTATATTTACTGTCCCATTATAGTTTACTGACATGTATCTATTTGGGTGATTCCACGATGGAGAAACAAAACTTTCAGCCGCCATGTGATAGCAAATGTCAGGTTTAATTTCAGAAAAGATTTTATTAACTGAAACAGGATCTGTAATGTCACAATCAACCCATTTTATCAAGTGCTCCAAATGAAGTATTTTGTCTCGTCGACTTAAGTGATACCTTCTTGTGGCAAAGATTTGAACTTCTTCAAGCGACGAATTTTTTTGTTTTAAAAGTTCATCAAGAATATGAGAACCGACAAATCCTGTTCCACCAGTAACTAATATTTTCATTTATTCTCCAATTGAATAATAAAGGCCAACCCTACAATATAAAAAGGATTACAGAAGGTAATCTGCATAAAATTCACATAAAATTTCAAACAAAGTCAGGAGCTTTGGTCAGATTAAAGCAAGCTCCATTGCAATTAACTTTTTAAACCTGAAAAACTTTCAGGATCAAAATCTGGAAAATTTCTGTCTCTTCCAGAAATAACTGTAGGTATTAGTGGCCACTTGAAATTGAAAAATGGATCGTTAAACCTTACGCCGGATTCATGATTGCTCGAATAACTATTTGAAACATAATACTGCAGGAGTACGTTGTCTTCGAGAGTTTGGAAAGCGGGAGCGCATCCCTTTGGTACTTGGACCATATCCTCTAGTTCGCGCAAGATGAAGGAATCTTGTTTCAAGTATGTCGGTGAATCTTTTCGAAGGTCAATGACTTTGTAATGTAGAGATCCCTTGTAAACGGTTACCGTTTTTGATTCTTCGTGTCCCTCAGTTTGAAAATGAAAACCTCTTATTGTGCCTTTTACTTTATTAAAAGAAATATTTGCTTGATCTACTTGACTATAACCTCCCGCATTTGTAATTGATTCTTTACAAAAATTTCTTGCAAAAAAACCTCTTTCGTCAACGTGCATTTCCATTTTTAAGAATAATAACCCCTTAATTGAACCTTCAATTATGTCCATTATGCTCCTCTAGTTCTAATAATACTCTGTGTCCACTCTTGCAATAATAACACGGCGGTTTTAAATCCGTTGTTGATATTAATATGATTACAATCTCCTGTGAGAATTTTAGTAACAGGGGCAACTGGCTTTATTGGCACTGCACTAATTGAAGAATTGAGCACCGTTCAAAATTATGAAATATATGCGCTATCTAGAGTGCTAAGAAAAGATACTCCGTTTGTAAAATACATTGTTGGCGATTTAAATGATAGAAAGTTTATTTGTAATTTGCAAGATTTTAAATTTAAAAGAGTCTACCACCTTGGATGGGAAGGTTTGCCAGATCGCTCAGAGAATTTTTCAAATTTGAATTTAGAAAATTCAAAAAATTTACTCAATATTTTTGCCAAATCAAAAGAAATCGAATTCGACATAATCGGATCTTGTTTAGAATTTGGAAATTCAACTGGCCTGGCGGAGAATTTTGAAATCCCTAAAGGAGGTAATCCTTTTGCTGACGCAAAATTAGAATTGAATAAGTATGTTAAAAGTTTGAAAGTAAAATTTAGGTGGTACAGACCATTCTATGTATACGGGGAAGGGCAAGGCTCAAATTCCTTAATCCCAAGCATTATTTACAAATTAAAAAACAATGACGAAGGCAGCGTGCGAATAAACTCTTTAAATAGTTCTCATGATTTTATTTCTGTGAGTGATGTAGCAAAAGCCATTTCTGTCTCTAGCGCGATGCCAAACTTTTTTGGAGAAATAAATGTAGGGACAGGAGAGCTTACAAATGTGGGCGATATTATCCGCCTAATTTACAGCCATTACGGGTATGAATTTGAAAAAGAATACTCTAAAGAGTTTGGGCTTTTTACGAATTCTAAAAGATTAAGAGCAAATACAAATTGGGCACCAAGATATGTTGGGCTGGCAGGAATGCAAGAATATTTAACAACTTATCAATTATGAGTAATTTTGATTTGACTGCGGTTATTCTGGCGGGTGGAAAAGGAGAAAGACTTTCTCCTGTTAGTGAAATTCTTCCAAAACCATTGGTTCCCATTAATGGAAAGCCGATGATTGCGCACTTAATTGAACAGTTAGAGCGAATTGGATTAAGGCGAGTGATTATATTGACAGGTTACTTATCAGATTCAGTCGAACAATTCTGTAGAACTTTGAATTCAAACATAGAAATTGTTTGCTTAAAGGGTGAAGTTGAATTATCTCCTGCTCAAAGACTAATCAACAACGAGTCTAGAATTGGAAATGACTTTTTGCTTCTATATTGCGATAATTATATTAATTCCGACGATACTATAAACAAAATTTTGGACAGTGGTAAAGAAATAACTTTTCTTATTCAAGAGAGATCTGAAGGTAATGTAAGAATCGTCAGGGGGGGCGAAATTGAGTACACAAATGGTCCTAGAAAATCAGACTTCGGTTTTGTGGAGCTTGGATATATCAAAGTTAGCACACCCAGTTTCTTCGAGACTCTTAAAGTTCAACTAGATTTAAATGCAACTCTTTCGATTCTTAGCCATGAATTCTCCTGCGGGTTTGAGATAGTCAAAGATTCGTACTGGAGTCTATCTAATCTCAATAGGTATAAGAAACTTAGAAAGCACAGAAAGACTATCTTGCTAGATCGTGACGGCGTGCTATTAGAAAGAATGCCATTTCGGAAATATCTCAATAACGTCCAAGATTACAAGCCAATGATTCAAAATTGGAAAGTGCTTGCTGAGCTTTCAAATCTTGGAATAGATTTTGTAGTTGCAACAAATCAACCCGGTTTAGCAACATCAGATGTGAGTGCAGAGTTCTTGGTCAGTATTCATCAGAAACTAGCCATTGATATGACCATATTTGGTATAAACATAATTTCAATTTTTGTCTGCGGGCACCATTGGAATGTTAATTGTGAGTGCCGGAAACCTAAGCCAGGCATGCTTTTGAACGCGATAGAGGTATTTGATTTGAAGAAGTCTGAAACGCTTTATATTGGTGACGAAGATAAAGATTTTGATGCCGCAATTTCTGCTGGTATTAAGCCAATTTTGATTGGGCGAGCACATAGCAAGAATTTCGATTATGAATCTATGGAGTCAGCAAAAACAGAAATACTCAATTTTTTTCCTGCGCTAGACTAACCCAATGAAATTTCAAAGCGTACTCAGTACAGCGCCTTTAAGAATAAGTTTTTTAGGTGGAGGCTCCGATATTGCAACTTATTATGAGGAAAGTCCTGGTGCAGTGGTTTCCGCTGCAATTGACAAATACGTATATGTTCATATAAAACGACATGACCCGCTATTCCAAGAACGGTATAGAATTTCATATTCAGAAATTGAATACTCTAATTCTAGAAGCGAGATTCGCAATGACATTGCTAGGTCATGTCTCGAATACTTAGAGATTGACGAACCCCTTCAAATTTCAACTTCGGCAGATCTACCTGCAAATTCTGGATTAGGATCTTCGAGTAGTTTTGCTGTCGCCCTCCTGCTTGGCTTGCACGCTATGCGTGGAGAAGAAATTAGCCCTATCCAAGTTGCTGAAGAAGCTTGTAGTGTGGAAATAGGAATTCTTAAATCCCCGATTGGCAAACAAGATCAATATGCGGCGGCTTTTGGAGGATTAAATTACTTTAATTTTTCTAGTGACGGAAGAGTTAACATTGAACCACTCTATTTACCAAATGTGGATTCTGGAAGGCTGCTAGAAAAAATCGTGCTTGTTTGGACAGGTGAATCAAGAAAAGCCAATGTTATTCTTGCCGATCAAGCGGCAAGATCGAGTGAGAACTTTATTAACTTGGGGAAAAATGTAGAATTAGCAAAAAAATTCAAAGATAGCTTGTTGCAACCCGAGTTGAATTGGGAAACTTTAGGAGAAATGATTAGAAACGGATGGGAGATAAAAAAAACGCTAAGCCCCCGGATTTCAAACGAACAAATCCATTCAATAACGAGCTGTCTAGATAATTTGGACTGCCTGGGTTACAAACTACTAGGCGCCGGAGGTGGTGGCTTCGTTCTTGCGTTAATGAATAGTGTTAAGCCTGATACTTTAAATAGTTTAAATAAGTGGAATATTTTACGCCCAAATTTGGATCACATGGGGGCTAGAGTGGTTTCACTCAAGTGAACAAAAATACCAAGCCAACATTGGTTATAACTGGGTCATCAGGGTTTGTAGGGCAAAAATTGGTTAAAGCTGCCCTTAAATCCGAATATAAAGTAATCGGAATTGACATAGAAAAAGTTGAAACTTTGGAATGCGAGCAGCTTAAAATTAATTTGGCTAATGAAGATTTTTATAACTTAGTGCCAAAGAATTCAGTCATTATCCATTTGGCGTCTCTCTCCACTGATACATCTTGCAAAAAGAATCCTTTAGGCGCAATCGAGGCTAATTTAAAAGCTACGGTCCGTGTTGTGGAGAACGCTAATAGAATAAATTCCCTTCAGTTAATTTTTGCTTCTTCCGAGTGGGTTTACCCCGAAAAACCAGAATATTGTGAACAGTTTGAAACAGATAGTTTAGATTTAATTAATTTAAAGTCACTTTACGCAATATCTAAACTTACTGGAGAATCTCTGATTAGAACAATTTGCAAAGTCCCTTATTCTTTATTGAGATTTGGAATTATATATGGACCTAGAAAATTACCTGGATCGGCGGTAGAAAGTATTGCGTTCAAAATTTCTCAAGAAACTAATATCGAAGTTGGTTCCTCAAAAACTTCAAGGTCTTTTATTTATATTGATGATTTGATAGAGGGAATACTGAAAGTTATTGAAATTGGGAATAGTATTGCTGGTGTTATTCCGATAAACATATCAGGTAACAAGCTTTATTCATTAGGTGAAATTGTTGAAATCGTAAATCAATTTCTTGAAAAGAAAGTTAAAATTACTGAAACTGGCACTATCCCCAGTATTAGGAATCCAAATATACAAAGAGCAAGGGAAGTTCTCGGATGGGAGCCTAAAACCACCTTGATTGATGGAGTTAAGAAATGTTTAGCAGTAATGAACCTTGAAAAATAAACAGGAGGATAAGTAGATATGAATAAACCTTGGGATTCTGAGTTTGAAACTTTCCGAATCGAAAATAGAGATCTGTTATCAGGTAATGCTGGCTTTAAAGAACTTTCTAAAAAATGGTTCCAGAAATCAGTAAATCTTAAGTATAGTTACCAATTTAATTGGTTAGGAATTCCACTAATTCAAATGCCTGCCGATTTAATAATGTTTCAAGAAATTGTTTGGGAGACTCAGCCAGATTTGATTATAGAAACTGGAGTAGCACGCGGCGGTTCACTCGTATTTTGGGCTTCGATTCAAAAAATTTGCGGGATTGATGGCTTAGTTCTAGGAATTGACATTGATATTAGAGATCATGCAAAAAATGCAATCAAAGATAGTAGATTTAATTCCAATATCAAACTAATCGAAGGAAGTTCGACAGACTCCAGTGTCTTGTCACAAGTAAAAGAAATAAGTGCAAAATATAAGAAAGTGATGCTAGTTCTTGATTCAAACCATACGCACGAACATGTTTTGGAGGAATTGAAATCATACGGTGATTTAGTTTCGCCTGGTTGCTACCTAATAGTTTTAGACACCGTAATTGACGACTTGGAGATTGATCCTCGACGACCTTGGGGACCCGGCAAGAGTCCTAAATCAGCTGTTATTGAATACATGAAAGATAATGGTAAAAATTTTAAATTAGATAAAAGTCTAGAGGCACGAGCGGTCCTAACTAACGCGCCAAGTGGGTATTGGCAACGTAAATAATTTGTTAAACCAAAACTTAGCGCTTCACTAACACGCCCAGCTTTACTAAAAACTACGCCTTAATTAAAAAGGAAAAGAAAGTCCCCTCCGCAAGGTTCGAATTTTTATTCCATGGCGCGAAGCGCCGCGATCCGTTCTTGAATCGGCGGATGTGTAGCAAATAATTTCGAAACGCTAGAAGCATCAAGTGGTGATTCAATCCAAATATGTGCAACCGCATTTGATTTAGCTCTTACAACCGTTGAATCCGCAGCTAACACTTCTAAGGCTGAACGTAACCCAGCTGGATTTCTTGTAAAGCTAACTGC
>Ga0214919_10011021_pt1 | contig 11331 bp, 11 predicted proteins | sample LL1503_MetaG_FD_177994 | JGI IMG/M metagenome (GOLD analysis project Ga0214919, IMG submission 177994) | Freshwater microbial communities from Lake Lanier, Atlanta, Georgia, United States - LL-1503 | ecosystem: Environmental > Aquatic > Freshwater > Lake | place: USA: Georgia | collected...
AGGGGGCTGCTGGTTCATAGGAATGCCCATAGGGGGCTGCTGGTTTATAGGAATGCCCATAGGGGGCTGCTGGTTCATAGGAATGCCCATAGGGGGCTGCTGGTTCATAGGAGGATACTGAGGCTGAGTCATAAGAATACCTTGTGGGGGGGACTGCTGTCGAGGGGGGTATTGCGTTTTTGGTTTAGATCGGCCCATCATAGGACCTCCCTTCCCAGAAGCCGCAATACCTTTATCAACTAAGTTCTCACATAGTTGTGGATTAGCCCCGCATACATCTACTGCATGATCTACTGATTTTAAACTTCTCACTCCTAGAAGACCAACCACTCCCGCAATGGCTAGTCCTATAATAGTCATGAATGCCATGACATCTAATCCGGCGTTTGTCTGTGATACTATATTAGTCAATTCGGTCTTCTCTTCAGCAGTTAAAGTATTTTTCACAGAGGTATCTGCAATCGCCTTAGCTATATTCGACGATAATGTTGTTATAATACTTTCCATATTTATCGTTATATTTCCAACTTTACTTTGATCAATAATAAAAGCAGTTATTTGCTTGCCAGATACATCCACTTCCACGCTATTTTTTATTCCAAGTTTTACTGAATTAGTCACATCATTTGTAGTATTATTAACTGTCTTATTTTTCACTGATGCAGCATTTGTTTGCCCGAAATTTAAATCTTTATTAAGTTGATTTAGACTGTTAGTTAACGTTTTATTTACTTTGGACGTTAGATCATTAGTAAGTTTAGTCATTACATTAGTATCGGCTTGTAATATGGCAGTAACACCTATTGATGTCTTCATGCTGGCATTAATATTACCAGCAATAGATTTAATTATTTTTACACTTATAGTTTGATCAGACGATGTGGAAGTTGTCGAAGAATTTTCGAATTCCGAGGAAGTTTCGGTTACAGATTTATTAACTATAGATGTTAAAGATTCATTATCTTGTACGGAAATATTAGTCCCCATTTATATTATTCATATATATGACATATAACAATTTTTCTTAAATATCTATTATTAATATAATCATTAATAACTAGCTAAACTATTATAAGGTTGTTGTGTACTGTAATTATCTTCGGGAGGAGGATAATTATTAAATGGTACTGGATATGTTTCTTCTTGATAGGAAGGATAATCATTTTGGTAATATGTTACCTCTTCATCATTTACGCCTCCTTTATTTTTATACCAATAGCCAGCGATAACTACACATAAAAGAAATAAAAGTAAATATTTATGTTTCGTGAAAAAGCTATGATCCGGTGGACCCGGTGGATCATCATTATTTTTGTTACTTCCTCCTTCGCCATTTTTATTAATTACAGTACTGTCGCTAGTCCCGCCGCTAGTACCCGAACTCGAGTTATTATTATTAAAAATGATCTGGCACGATGGTTTTATTTCTACTTTTTTTACGGCAGAATTATCACTAACACCTACATCTGATTTTTGAACACACGAGGCGAAATTAGCAGTACCACATACAACCTTAGCATCCGCATATGGGGAGGCGGCACATCTAGGATGAAGGCATTCCGGTTTTATATTTAATAAATGCCCGGGACCAAGCCATTCTTTTTTTATATTTTCGGCCAATTCTTCATAAAAAGCACTGGAGTAATAACACGGGCATACATCATTATAGCTAACATCCTTTTCCTTATCGGGACAAATGGTTTTAAGATGATTTTTTAAACTATCATTTTTTGATATAAAAGGTTTGCACGTTGGCTTAGTAATATTATCGCCCGTTCTACAGTATTGCTCCGTTATGGATTTGCAATATCCTGTAGATCCGCCCTTATATAAATCGCCGCAGTCGTTTTTTAGTTCTGAGGATGTTAATGCGGAATCTACGCAACAATTGTATACTTTTTCAAGTACAATATCTTTTTGAATCTGTGTGCTAATATTACCAGAAGCGTTAGCTTTATTATATTCAGTCAGAATAACATTCCAATGAGGATCATCCGGATTTTTTTTATATTCCATAATACCTTCATCAGCGTAATCATAACCACTACAATCTACCCCGGCATTTCCACTAGTATTTAGAAACGTTGATAAATATCCCGGAATAGTAGTATATAATTTGGATCTTGTATTACATCTCCATTCTTCATCAAAACCACTGCTATCATTATTTTCTCTCCATTGAGTTTCGCCATCAGCCTGGGTAACAAACCCGCGGCTATCTGAATATTTATATGTAGGGGCATTTGTATATTTTAAATTATTCTTCGTCCCGTTAGACATTGTAATATTATATAAACCCCGCGTTAAAAAGTCATTTTTAATATACTTAAAAAAAAATGAATTTAAATGTATATAATAACAATTTGAGAAGCCCCCTCTCCTACTAGTACCCCCCATGCAATCCCCACCAGGAAGTCCTCTTTTTGCTCCACGAGAACGAACTTCACCACCACGCCAACAACAAAAAGGTAAACGCAGTAGACCTGAATATGACGCCAGTAATCCTCTTGCGATGCCAAGAAAAACAAAAGCGAGTAAAGGTTTGAATTACGATAATCGTAATCCCGTCTTCCCACTCTCTCCTAAAAAAAGTTGTCCGGAAGGACCTCCTAAAAAAAGAACAGGTTTTGTGTTACCAAAAGATACAATCAACCCCCGAACATTATTCTCCATGTTTAACGATGATGATGATGACGATGACGATGACGATGAAGATGAAGATGAAGATTTGTCTGTCGATGAGATTATGCGTCGTATGATATTTCCTTTTTGATTTACTCCGCAACTTGCGTGATTAACACCCCACATCTTGGGGATAGTGATTAATTTTTTTTATATTTTTTTAGAATCGTTCTAAAATTGAATTTTTTAATTCAATCTATAAACTAAATCATGACCGCGGTAGAAAATAAGGGAGATATTACGGCCATTAGTAGCTCGTTGGTCGATATTTCATTTATAAGAAAAATAGCCGGATCTGGAGAGATGGTAAATGTAAATAAAATGCTCGAAAAAACTGGTAAAAGTAAATTATTTAAAAGCTGGTATACTAATGTATCCTCCAAGGAACAAATACAAACTGTATCTAGAAAAACCGGCATAAAAGAATCAGAATTAGTAATAACCGTAATGAAGGGTCCTAATGAAAATAGGGGCACATGGGTTCATCCGCGAGTAGCGATGTATATTGCATTATGGGCGGATACAGATTTCGGTTTTGACATGACTACATTATTATTTCGCGTTATAAGCGGCGACTTAAGTCTAATACAAGATATAGTAGATGTTCACGATTCTGTAAATGATACTGTGACTGATATAATTGTAATAGGCGGCGATACAAAAAATAGTTCTTCTATGATAACTAATTCACAGCCGATTAATAATATAGATCAGGGAAAACGAGATTATCTACACGCTATGTTTGCAGAAGAGATATCTAAAATAGATAAAGATAAAGTATTACCATTCAATGATAGTGTGGATGTAACCGGCAATCCTGTTATAGACCGCGAAACTATATATAAAAATCCACTTCAGTGGATATCTATGAGCGGCCGCATAACCGGAGATAATTACGATACAATGTTAAAAGGGGTGGCATATAATCTAGTTTCCACATCTTACAAAAATAACAATCTTCGGGATGATATTTATAAATTAAAATGTTTTAATAAAGAAACAGAGATTGATAATAATAATAATAGACGCATTATAGAAAAATTGCACTTAAAAATTAATGATTTGAGTAATAGATGGGATAAATCAAATAAAGAGAGCGCTTTAAAAAAAGAAGTATCTTCGCTCAAAAGCATTCTAAAGATAATTTTAGGATTCTTGAGATATTCCAACACATACACAAAAAATAGAGCATTTTTCGAATCACCCGTTCTATATTCTAATCTAATGAACAATTGCTCCCTATATTCATCATACGGCGGTGACGACGATAATAATGACGATTCGGATGAAGCCGAAAATATAAAAGAATATATCAAAAAATTAATTAAGCCCGTCCCCGCAAATATCGTGTCAGCGGTCATAAGCTTTATGAACCAGAATAGAGCTCTCCCTATTAGATACGGATGCTTTAATGACGGAATAATTAATATATATTACGGGGATTCCGGGTTCGCGCCTTACACCATTCCTACAGGAGAAAATCAAAAAGGAAAAGAAATATTAGTGTATTTAACTATATCACCTCTTGTAAATCCGGATAGACATCATCTTGTAAATTGCGGTCATATAATAGCAGATAATAACAACGAAGCATTATCCTTATTAAATAGTATTTTTGTAAATGAACTATCCGGTTATAACCATGAGATCGGAGAAACCAGTTACAAATGCAGCGGATTAAAATACTTCATTAAAAAAATTCCTATTACTGATAATATCATACCGTTCATATATGATAGTTATAGTAATTAAAACTTGATTATTTTTTTAATTACTATAACTATCATGTCTAGATCATTATCGACAAAAGAAAAGGAATTAGAGACTTTCAATGATAGCTGGAAAGGGGGTATCAACATTAATAATTTTAATGACAAATACTCATATTATTATTCAATTATAGTGAATAATTATACTCTACCAGATTTAAATACTCACTATAATACGTTATTATCCAACACAAAACAATTTATAAATAAATATAAAGAATTCATAAAATTAAACACGGAACAATATTTACCCGAAAAAGGTTTAGGAGATATAATAGTTAGTTATATAATTTGGTGATACTAATAGTTATTTATTAGTATAGATCTTAAATTAATTTTTTTAAAAAAATGAATAATATTCATTTTAGATAATATTCAAGACATTGAAATGGAGAGGAAAGAACCAGTTTTAGATAATCGCTTAGACGACGAAGCGTCTAAAATCTTACTCTCCTTTAAAACAGAAGAAGTAGGAAAAAAAAGAAAATCAGAAGAAGAAGAAAAAGAAAATGAAGAAGAAGAAAAATTAGAAAGAAAAAGAGCAAAAGATAGAAAAGGGCAACGAAGAAAAAGAGCCAAAAATGGAGAAAACAAAGAACAAGCTGCTACTCTTCAGGGCGTAGTCTCGCAATTAATTGAGAAGCTTTCTCTATGCAATCTACCACCAGAACTAATGGTAGACATAAATAAGTCCGTCTTAATTCCTCCGGTTCCCGCTTTCGATCCACAGAAATATGTACTGAAGGAAAATACTTATGCGGAACGTAAACGCATGAAAGATATCAAAGGGCAATACATGGCTAGACAGAGAGCAAAAATAAACGATTATATCGTAGCTGTGTACCCAGAGAAAATCGCGTGGATGAATACTATCTTGGAAAAATTCCAAAAAGAAAAAATCTTATCATAGAGAAAATAATAAATAGCTCATTTTTTTGATTGACATTATTTTTTTATTATACTCAAACTGTATATTCTTAAAAATTTGATCATTTATTTATTTATATTAACAATGACTCAAATTCGCGTAGGTAGAATTATATATAAAAACGGAAAAACGATATACCCTTCTTTCGCGGGGTATACTGATATTACCGTTTTATTCGCAGATCATTCTTATTGGGGCGATTTAAGTCCTTATCATATAGGAGAAGAAGGCAAGGAAGGAAAATTTTCCATAATGGAAAACTACTGGCAGTTTAGTAAAGTTTATCCATCTGTACCTAAAATAGTAGGCACTTTTTCTAAAAATAAGAAAGATATTGTTTGGGATCATCCAGAAGAAGTTCACATAGACAAAAAAGGAAATCTAACGGAAAAGTATTATGCGTGGAGAAATAAAGGAATGTATAATGAATATCCTGTTAGATACCCCGTAGGGTATAAAAATAGAGGCGCCTGTATTTATTCGTTATACATTCCTTTTAATGGTAATGAAGAATGTAAAAAATTAAATTATATAGATGCTCGAAAACAAATCTACGTTAATAAATACTGCGAGCTCGTTAAAAAACACCCTAAATTTAATGAGTTGTTGGAAAAAATAAAAAAAGGCGAGAAATTATTAATTATAGAAGTAGACGGGCCTCATCAAGAATCGTTACAATATTACGAGGATGAATATAAAGTGCCGGATCATTTTATTGAAAATAGTACTATTGAGGTTAATGAAGAGAATATGAAGATTATGTTAAATGATCCAAAACATCCGTTTGGTCACGGATACTGCTTAGCTATCGCTTTATTAAAAAAAGAAATGGAATGGTGTAAATAATACTAATTCATTTTTTTTAAGATGATGTAATATTACATATGTAATAACAATGGAGAATAGTATTAATCTACAAAAACAAATTGATAAAATGAGTCGAAAATGCCTAATATAGACTTAATTGATTGATATAATGGAACGTATGCGCCAGCGTAAATTAGCGTTAAATAGTAATAAAAAAAATTGAATTTTTATGGAATTTGCTAGGTAAAAAGATCCTATAAAAATCTTTAAATCAATCATGGAATCATTTCCAAGTGTCGTCGTTGAAAAAGCTGAAGAGAAAGCTGAGTATCCTTCTACTGTAGCATGTATGGATGATACATGCGACAATCTCGTATCTGCCATTGAAAATTTCAATGGCAGTATCTACTGTTACATTCATGAATGTAACACAAAAGAACCGTTTAAATGCCGTAATCGAGTTCAAGAATATGATGATAAATATTACGTTTACAGTCTTTGCAAAGACTGTGAAGATATCGCGAATTTAGGTTCGGTCTGTAATTGGTAAATTTAATCACCAGCCCCGCGGGCTTTAATACATTCTTACGAAAGTTAACTCAAGACTTTTTTGTAATATTTATTTTTTATTATTTTTTGAGAATTATCGTTTAAAAAAAATGAATATTACGATTCTTATTAACATTCTCAGTAACATGAATAATAATCTTCATTTTCAGCCTATTAGCCCTACAGGGGTATGCTTGGCTTGTCGTTCAGAAGCACACCAATGCTTTATTTGCGGCAATTGCCGCGGACTTCAAGATAACGCTCGTCTTGATCTCTTTTACCCCGCGTTATATCGTCAATTGCGACACAATACTGCCGTACTCCATCAGTTCACGCAAGCGATCTTAACCATTTTAAATGGTGGTACTTCTAGTAGAGCAGTTCTTGTAATGCTTTCGGCCATGATTGAAAATATTAATCTTCTACAACAAACAGCTGAAGAAAACTTGGTGGTATATAACCAAGAAGCTGAAGATGTACTTGTACGAGAACGTCAAGAAAACGCTCAGAGGAGCAGCAGGAGACAAAGAAGAAACAGATAATCCACACTCATCATATATTTTCCTTCATTTTATATTAGTTTTGTTTATTTTTTTTACATATTGACATTACGGCTTAGATAATAATCTATATTCTTTCATTTGAATATTTATCTACATAATCCAGAAGATGAGGTATTTTTTCATTATGGCCTATAGATATTATTAAATATTTTACAACACTTATTACTGTACTTTTTTTTAACGCGCTGTCTACTACCCCGTAGTTATTTTCTACAATATTTGTTGTAATAGCTATTATTTGTAGAATATTTCCGAATGTAATTGTTTTACCAAATTCTGTTATTATCTTTTTTTTAACTATTTTTACTAATTCCTTTTCGTTCATTTATTATATTAATGTTGGTAAAAAAATTAGTTAACTAAGGTGCTTTATAAAGTTAAAATACGTTGTTTTAATGATATACCGAAAAAAATGAATAATTAAATATATTATTGATATATCGCAGCCATGGAACCATATGAATACAAAATTATTGGACGCCCTCTTCGGGTACTTGAGTTAAGCTTTGTTGCTGTTAAGGTTTATCAGTTTTTGGATAATAATGGAGTCTATAGTTTATCTTTAGTTAACAGTTCAATGGCTAAACATGTTAACAAAAAGGAAGCATTTGCGGGAAAGCCGATGATATTGAAAACGAATATAACAAATGAAGACTTCGCGCAATTCTGTAGAAATCCAAAAATGATAACTAAGTTAATGTTAATTCGTTGTCGTAAGTTGACTAATGTGGATTGTTTATCAAATATTAGTGTTCGTAGTTTGAACCTCACTTGCTGTAAAAAATTAAAAAAAATAAAGATACATAATAATAAAAAACTACGAACACTAATAATTAAAAGTTGTTCAAATATGTTCTATATCGATATAGAACATATTTCACTTCTACGGGTATTAAATATGTCGGGCTGTCCTGGTTTATATGACATAACTTATTTGCGTAATCTTTGTAACATACGAGTATTAGATATGTCAGATTGTGGCGAATTAGAAAATATATCTCCTTTATACGGTCTTTTTATGTTACATACTTTAATTCTCCGGAACTGTAAGAAACTAGAAGATATATCGGTTCTATATTGGATTCCTAATCTACATACTTTAGACTTATCTCTATGCGAAAGATTAAAAGATATATCAGTTTTAGGTTGGATTCCCCGTTTGCGCTATCTAAATCTTTATGGATGTTGGCAATTAGAAGATACCTCTGCTTTAGGTTGGATTACCGATCTCGAGTATCTAAAAGTAGAAAGATGTTGGAAATTAGAAAATATGTCAGATATGAAATGGAATAAAAATGTAAAATCTCTTAACTTAGGGCATTTATCCCAATTGAGAGATATATCATTTTTAAGTTATATTGGCAATCTGCATTATTTAAATCTAACCGGATGTTGGCAGTTGGAAGATATTTCAGTTTTAGGTAACCTACCTATGTTACATTCTTTACATCTTAAAAGATGTTGGCAGTTGGAAGATATTTCAGTTTTAGGTAGTCTAAAAAAATTAAGTTTTCTAAATCTTTGTGGATGTTCAGGATTAACAGATTTATCTGCCTTATTAAATTTAAAAAAATTACATACACTAAATCTTAAAAAATGTTGGAAATTAACTGATATAACTATTTTAGGTAACTTACCTATATTACATACTTTAAATCTATACGGGTGTTTAGGATTAACAGATTTATCAGTTTTAAAATACATAGATAGACTAAAAATAGTAAATATTAGATTTTGCGACAATTTAGTATATTTACCTGAGTTAAATGATTCTATCATAATATTTAAGTAAATATTTTTATAAGTGAATAGGCAATCTTTTTATGAGTTGGATATAGCTATTCATTGTGAATAGCTATATATTTTTTAATACTAATAATCTAAAAAAATTCAATTTTTTTTAATACTTAAAAATCAGTATCAAGTAGCTCCTTTATATCTAGTGAAACCTATGTCAATTTTTGAACTAAATTCTACTACAGTTACTGATCTTTTAAAGAAAAAGATTACAAAGTTAGTTGCAAAATCGAAGTCGCCATGTTATAATTCAGTTCAAGAAAGTTTACAGCATTATGTTAGTACTACCACCCTAATGGGCGTAGCGCCTGACAAATCCAAAGGCACTGACGTTACGTATATTAAGGATTATATACTTCTGAGATTAAAACCGCATTTTTGTGATGATATTAAAAATATCATTCTTGGTTATATTGATCCAAGAGAGGAAGTAGGTGTACCTCTAAACATTTTAGTTGAGTCATTAAATATTCATATAAAAATTGCTCAACTTTCAAAAAAAATCCTGACTCTTCTTCCTTCAAATACAAGTCAGGAAGAAATTGACTTGTACATAAATACACATAAAATTCATAATACCAAAAAAGCTGTTGTTTTTGCTATTTGGTATCACAATACCAAAAAAAGAACAATGGTATAAAAAAAATCAAATAACAAAACATAAAATTCCATATCTCATAATCATTCATTATCACTTCATTTTTTTGCGTTTTTTACCTATCATCTTAATCCAAGCGAAATCTTATAACTAACTTCTTAAATTCATCTTAAAAAAAATTGAATTTTTTTAGCGTTTACTGAGAAAGCAACTCTACTTTGCCAGCACGACACACACGCACAATGAGCTCTATTGCTTACGACAACAACAACACCATGAACCTCAATAATGGTGCCATCGCCTACAAAACTCAAGAAACGAAAGAGTCGGAAGAAGAGAAGATCCGAACTACAAAAAGAAAAAAAGAAGAAAAAAAGAAAGAAAAAAACAAAGAAAAAAAGAAGAAAAAACAAGAAAACAGAAGAATCAGAAGAAGAAGAAAAACTGAAAGAAAAAAAGAAAAAGCAAGATTGGAGGAAGAAGAAAGATATAGAGATCAACTAAGTGATGAAGACAGAAGATATCCTTCTAGTTCAGAAGAAGAAGAAGAAAAAGAAGAAAAATACGATGATTTTCTGAGTGATGACGCTCGTAAATATCCTTCTAGTTCAGAAGAAGACGATACCATCAGGGACATCAATCCTAATGATGTCCTTTACTGCAAAGTACAAAAAGTGGAAAAGTCCTTTAATGAGAAAAAAAAGGAAAAAGAAAAAAAAAGGAAAGAAAAAATGACTAAAAGAGAGGATAGTAACAATGTTAAACAGATGATTAGAAAAGACGTAGCAGCCATTTTTAATGAGCATACTAATCTAGATGTAACCCCCATTTTAGTAATTTTTAAATATCTAGAAATAGAAGATGAAAATGATTATCATAGTAAACGAAAAATGAACGAAGGCATGGTGCAAAAACTTACTAGTTTAGACATCGTTCATCCAAAATCTAAACTAGTAAAATCTTTCGTTGGGTTTATTGATGATCCTCAGTTAACTAGTTTCGACGCAGGAAACGTAAAGCTCAAAGGAGTTTCCTTAATTAACTGTCCAAATTTAACTCGGGTATATCTACCACCTTTCGAAAAACTCGAGTATTTTGATGTCTATAACTGCAGGAAGTTAAGTTTGAACTATTTGGGTTTTGTTAAGAAAATGTATCATGTAAATTTACATGTGACAGACGGAAGAGATTACTTTTCTTTTCTAAGTAATGTTAGAAAGATAAACTCTTTGTGTATTGAATTTGACGATCATTTGGACTCGGATGATCTTGATTTAAATCCTTTACTGCATATGAAAATTAAATATTTACTAATTAGCGGTCGTTATTGTCGTAAAATTCATTATTTACTTTCATTGATGAAAAATATTGACACTGTGGAGATTCACCCAAATAGCCGCGCTCATGTCTGTTGCACTCCTATGGCCGCTCTAGTAAATACGAAGGATATTTCATCTATTAGGTGCGGATGCATCCCCGACTATCTGCAGCGCCAATACTATTATAAAAAAGACTTGCTCTATAGCTGTCCTCACTACGAGAACCTCTCGCGCTCACTAACGTCCCCCGCTCTTGTAGCTGCGCCTGCCGCTCTTGTAGCTGCCCCTGCCGCTCTTGTAGCTGCCCCTGCCGCTCTTG
>Ga0214919_10011022_pt1 | contig 11329 bp, 11 predicted proteins | sample LL1503_MetaG_FD_177994 | JGI IMG/M metagenome (GOLD analysis project Ga0214919, IMG submission 177994) | Freshwater microbial communities from Lake Lanier, Atlanta, Georgia, United States - LL-1503 | ecosystem: Environmental > Aquatic > Freshwater > Lake | place: USA: Georgia | collected...
ACTGAAATGGAATCACCGAGGCCGCTATCTGAAACGACAAGAGGTCCACGAATAGTGATACGCAATGCCTCATCAGGAAGTTCAGTAAGTGCCAGCACAACGCCTAGTTCTTCAACAATTCCGGTGAACATCATTAATCCTGTCGCGTTGTGAAATGCACAACTACGTCTAATCCAACACGATTAACGTCAGTTTGGGAAAATCGAAGTACCTCGACCATAGTCTGCACACCAATATCAGCTAACACTTTTATTCCATCTCCTGCGATTGCCGCAGCTTGGAACCAGTAAACCTCATCAACCAAGCCAGCTCGCCACAAACTAGTTGATAAGCCAGAGCCTGCTTCGATCAGAACTCTGTGTATTGAATGGTCGCGCCAAAGCTGCGAGATTACCTCAGAGACATCGTCGGCAGTTTGCAAAGTTCGCGCGCCAGCTTTTAGGACATTCGCATCATCGGGAATCGCGCGGTTACCAACAACCACTCGTAAGGGTTGCTGATCTGAGGGCAATGCGCGAACTGTTAAGTGTGGATCGTCGGCCAAGACTGTGCCAGTGCCAGTGACTATGGCCCCCACTGTACTGCGAATACGTTGCACAAATTCTCTGGATTCTTCGCCAGTGATCCATTTACTGGTGCCATCAGCAGCAGCTATGAATCCATCGAGCGTGGTTGCTGTTTTCCAGACAACCCATGGTCGACCTTGTTCGTGGGCAAAAGTCCAAGTTGGGTTCAGAGAAGTGCATTCATCAGCCATTACTTCAGCGATAACTTCAATACCCGCATCTGTAAGTAACTTTGCGCCACCAGACATTTCCACATTTGGATCGTGCTGGCCAAAGACAACTCGAGCTACACCCGCATCGATTAACGCTTTTACACATGGAGGCCGCTTGCCAGTTCCAGCACAGGGTTCCAAAGTTGAATACACCGTTGCTCCGCGCGCTAAATTGCCCGCCTGCGTCAAAGCAACTACTTCTGCATGGTCTGCGCCCGAGCCTAAGTGCGCACCACTGCCGATAACTTCCCCATCGGTCGAAATAACAACTGAGCCGACCCGTGGATTTTTATCGCGCGATAAATCAACTTGCTCGGCAAGGGCAATTGCCTGCGCCATGAATTGCTCATGCGACATTAGTGTGCGCACCACCAAGAGGTGCTCGTGGCGGCATCGGCAAGTTCACGAAGAGTTGAGACAACTTTGGCTGGATCGGCGCTTTGATAAACCGCAGAACCGGCCACAAAAGTATCGGCACCAGCATCTGCGCACTCTTGGATTGTTGCGGCAGATACGCCACCATCAACTTGAATCCAAACATCCAAGTCGCCAGCTTTAATCAATTCGCGCGCTTTGCGCACCTTGCTCATTTGATCTGCCATAAAAGATTGCCCACCGAAACCTGGCTCAACTGTCATGATCAAAATCATGTCTAAATGTGGCAATAGATCGACATAATCGTCCAGCGAAGTTCCGGGCTTTAGCGCCATACCAGCCCGTGCGCCCTGCGCCCGAATATCTTTAGCCACTTGAAGTGGATTTGCTGCCGCCTCAACATGGAAAGTAACACTTTGCGCACCAGCTTCGGCATATCCGGGTGCCCAGCGATCGGCATCGCTAATCATGAGATGGCAATCAATTGGCAAACTGATTTTGCCAATTAGCGATTCAACGATTGGCAAACCCAGTGTCAGGTTTGGGACGAAATGGTTATCCATGACATCAACATGGATCCAGTCAGCTTCGGTGCCAACGCGTTCGCACTCGGCAACTAAATGTCCGAAATCAGCGGACAGAATGCTGGGCGAAATACGTAGGCTCACAGCCCTAGTTTATTGGATAGTGACTTTAAGCGTTTCGGCGGAAAATCGCTAAATACATACCATCGGTGCCATGAACATCAGGGCGTAAACGCAATCTGGTGGTTTCACTTGGGAGTTCGAGCATTGGTAGCAACGGTTCAAGTGGCACTAGGGAAAAATCTGGGTGTTTGGCTAAAAACGAGTCGACAATCACATCAGTTTCAGCAATATGTGGCGAACAGGTTGCATAGGCCACTAGTCCACCGATTCGGACAAGTTCAGCTGCTTTAATGAGCAACTCGCTTTGTAACGCAGATAGCGCCCGAATATCGCTTGGTTGTTTGCGCCAACGGCTCTCGGGACGCCGACGCAAAGCGCCGAGTCCAGTACAAGGCGCATCAACCAAAATTCGATCAAATGAAACTGCAGGCGAGTAATCACGGGCATCAGTAACTAAAACTCTTGGATTGCCAGGAGCATTCCAAAGTGCATTCTCAACTAGCTTGGCCCGTGAATCATTTGGTTCAAGCGCGGTGAAGTCAATATTCTTTGCCGCTGCGAAACCCGCCAAAATTGCAGCCTTGCCGCCAGGACCCGAACACATGTCGAGCCAATCATGTTCTTCGCCGGCAACATCGGCATTCACTAACGCCAAAGCAACTAGCTGACTACCTTCATCCTGCACACCAGCCTGATTTGTTTGCACCAACTCAATGTCTGCCGGATTTGATGACCATGGTTTTTCAATATCGCTTGAGCGCACGAGTTGAACCGCAAGTGGCGACCACTGCCCCGGTGAAACATGGGGCAGTTCAAGTAATTCAGAAACTTCAGATTGCCCAGGACGAGCAACCAATGTGACATTAGCTGGCTCGTTGCCCACTTCAAGAATTGGCACGATTGTCTGCGCGTTGCAGCCATAAGCATCAGCTAAGGCGCGAATTACCCAAACGGGGTATGAATACTCGATTGCAAGACGATCAACATCTGAAAGGCCCTCAGTTAATTGTTCGCGCCACTGCTCCCAAGTTTTTCCACTTACCCGCCGAAGTACGGCGTTCACAAACCCAGTTGCACTGCGCCCGACTTCTTTGCCAACTAATGAAACTGCTTCGTTAATGGCTGCATGTGCTGGCGTTCGTAGGAAAAGTAGTTGATAAGCCCCAATGCGCAAAATATCTTGCACGGGGGCATCTAAGTCGCCGCGATTTGCACAAGCCGCAATTACTGCATCAAGACTTCCCTGCCTGCGCAAAGTGCCATAAGTAAGTTCAGTTGCAAAAGCAGCATCGCGAGTTGTCAGGTTCGCTCGACTACATGCGCTGGGCAGTTCCAAGTTGGCATAGGCGTCGTTAATGTGAACTGCGTGTACAACGTCGTAGGCAACTTTGCGGGCAGAGGTACTCATTCGAAGTTCACTTCGGGTTGATTACTAAACCACTGCTTTGCATCCACTTGATTACGTCCTGCCTGAGTTACTTCGCCAAGCACTACAGCATGACTTCCAGTGCCAACAAAAACTTGATTTTCAATCTTTACTACTTCACCTGGTGCAAGGTGTGATACCTCGGTGGCAAGACTTACTGGAGAAAGCTTGATCCGCTGATCGCCTGCCATAGTCCACGCCCCTGGCTCTGGCGTCATGGCCCGAACATGTCGCTCGATAGCTAATGCTGGTAACTGCCAAGAAACCCGAGCATCGTCCTTGGAGATTTTTGGGGCTACCGAAACACCAGTTGTTGGCTGTGGTACCGCGTGAATGTTTTCTGCTTCCAGTGCCGACAAGGTTGCCACCATTAACGCCGCGCCTTCGATAGCTAGACGATCCAAGAGTTCTCCCGAGGTTTCACCCGCACGAATTGAAGTTGCAATTGACCCAAGCACTGGACCAGTGTCCAAGCCAGCATCAATTTGGAATGCACTGACACCGGTAACATCATCGCCAGCTTTAATTGCGTACTGAACCGGCGCTGCCCCACGCCAATGTGGCAATAGTGAGAAATGCACATTGATCCAGCCATGCTTTGGCACATTCAATAATTCGCTAGGTACCATCGCGCCAAACGCAACAACAACTACACAATCGACCTGCGCTAACTGGGAAGTCAACGAAACTAAATCGGTGGTTTTGAAACATTCGATGTTGTGTTCTTGTGCGCTAAGTGAAACTGGACTTGGTGTTAGTACACGACCACGACCAGCAGGCGCATCAGGCCGGGTAATTACAAATGCAACTTCATGTCCGCTAGAAACTAAGGCGTCTAAAACAGGAACAGCGACATCAGGTGTTCCAGCAAAAGCGATACGCACGATTAGAACAATCCCGAGTTAAGTGGGTGCGGACTTACTTTGATTTGTGGAGCAGAACCGAACCACTCGGTTTCACGAATAGCTTTCATAGCTTCTTTGCGAGTCTGCTCGTCCAACCGATCAACAAATAAAATTCCGTCTAGATGGTCGGTTTCATGCTGGAAACAGCGAGCAAGCAGATCACTACCTTCAATAACCACTGGTTCACCGAACTCGTTGAAGCCATGAGCCACCACATGTTCGGCGCGAACACAATCGAATGCCAAACCTGGGATGGACAAACAACCTTCGTCTCCATCTTGGGTTTCGGCGGAAAGTTTAAGCACCGGATTAATCAGATGACCGATTACATCATCTACGTCGTAAGTGAAAACCCGCAGTGATACACCGATTTGTGGCGCGGCCAGACCTGCGCCCCCAGCATCAAGCATTGTGCTGGTTAAATCTTGCACAAGATTGCGTAGTTCTTTATCAAAAGTGGTTACTTCTAAAGCAGGAGTATTTAGAACTGGATCACCAAAGAGCCGAATTGGCTGAACGGTCATGATTCCTCCTGTGAAGCGCTGTGCTAACAGTCTAATGTCAGCACTCAAACGCCGTTCACGTTGAACTACAGGTCGTAAGGGTCGAATTTAATGTTTACCGGCTCGCCTTTTTTACGGGCACTACGTACAGCGGTCGCATCCTTAAGGGCCTGCGCCAATTCCAAACCATGCGCTCGTTCAATCGAGAGCAATAAACGAACCCCAGTCTGTGCAGGTACCGGTCCGCGATGCAACACCCCATCTGGCAATTCAGTGAGAGCCAACAAGTCATCAATATCAGCTTGACTTCCAGCCAGCACCGCAAGGCGCACGGCTGGCGGAAGGTCGACACTGGCGCGCTGAGCTAGCTCTCGCTGAGCAAAACCTATTGGGTCGTGACGAATTAATGCTTGCACTGCTGGATGTTCAGGATCTGCTACCACCACGATCTCGCCATCGGCGCGAACAAGTGAAGCAAATTCCATCCACTTGGAATAAGTATCTTCACCAGCGCGAAGATCAGGACGCGAAAGCATCATGTTGCCGTCCAAAAATACGGCGGCGCTGTAGCCACCTTCAACAAGTGGAGCGGCGCCTGGAGTTGCAACGACAATGCTTGGGCGTGAATCGATAGATCGCACAATGTGATCGCTTGAGGATGAGCGCACCGGGATGCCTGGAAATGCTCGACCTAACTCTTCAGCGGTTCGCACACTCCCGATTGTTGTGGCCCGAACCTGTGACCCTTTACATCTGGCGCAAGCCCAATCGGTTTCCAAATGTCCGCACACACGACACGTTGGCGCACTTGAACGCGCTGTTTGAATAAGTGCGCCAGAACACTGTGAGCACTCGGCCATTGAGCGACACTGATTACACACAAGTCTGGGTGAATAGCCAGTGCGCGGAACACCAACTAGGACTGGTCCAGATTTAAGCGCAGCTGATATGACTTGGAATGCCAAGTGCGGCATTCGGGTGGCTGCGCCTTGGCCAACATACTGCTCTTCCAGCGCACTTCGAACTCGGGCCATGTTGCGCCTGGCTTGGTCTGCTGGCCTGGCCACCAATGCCAGCCATGGCATTAACGAAACCGCATCAGTAGATGGCGAACTTCCTAGAACCAAGAGCGCCGTGTTTTCATTTTGGCTACGTAGAACGGCGACTTCGCGCGCATGCCAATAAGGGGCGTGTGGCTCGAGGAAAGTTTCATTCCAGTCATCCCAGATACAAATCGCGGCTAGGTTCTGTGCCGGAGCAAATACCGCAGAGCGCGTGCCGACAATTATTCGAGCCTGTCCGCGCAACACTGATACCCAATTTCGATATCGAATTTCTGCGCCATCGTCAGCAGCTAGAACTGCGAGCGCAGATTTGGCGACGCCACTTTGTGCCAAAACTTTAATCACTCGATCAATGCCAGTTCGATCTGGAACCAAAACAATCACGCTCTGATTGCTTTCAGCCACTGCAGTTGCATACTCGGCCAAAATTGTCGGTACATCATCACCGCCTGTTGGCATGATTGCCCTCGGCGCTTGCTGATCAATAGTTCTCTTTATAAGTGCTGGGCCACCTACATATTGAGTAAGTAGTTCTGGGGGCAGTGCGGTAACTTTTGGCGCTTCAATCGTCACTAAGCCTTCTGCTCGGGCATGACGATTCGGAATTGCGGTGCGGGCAACATCCCATCGCCCACCAGCATTGCGCAGTGCAACCTGAGAAATTATTTTAAATAGTTCAGGACCAAGTACCTGCTCGGGTGAAACAACAGTTACCGGAAGCAATGTTCCTGGATGATCAGAACCATCGCGGCGCTCAATTAAAAACCCGTCGACTAGTTTGCCAGCAAAGCGCACTCGAACTCGAACACCTGGTAATGCAGTGTCAGCAAATTTTGCCGGAACTGAATAATCGAAAAGGCGATCTAGATGTGGAAGAGAATTATCAATTAAAACGGTAGCTACAGGTTGGTTTTCAGCCAGTGGAATAGCAGCCTTCACACGCTTGCGCGGTGTCGGAAATAAGCTGAGTTCATCTGCAGTCACGATTATGAGTCTGTCAGAGCCGAACGACAGATGTTAGAGCGCCGCAGTTAATTCCTGGGCACGGTCTGTGCGCTCCCAAGTAAAGCCTGGGCGACCAAAGTGTCCATAAGCCGCAGTTGGCCGGTATTGAACAACCGAAGTGTTCAATAATTCCAAGTCAGCAATGATCGCAGCTGGGCGCAAATCAAAAACTTTGTGGATTGCGTGCTGAATCTTTTCATCTGCCACTGTTCCGGTTCCGAACGTTTCAACAAAAACGCCCACTGGCTGTGCTTTACCAATCGCATAAGCAACCTGTACTTCACAGCGCGTAGCAAGACCGGCTGCCACAACATTTTTCGCTACCCAGCGCATTGCGTAAGCAGCCGAGCGATCGACCTTTGATGGATCTTTACCCGAGAACGCGCCACCACCATGGCGAGCCATGCCGCCATACGTATCAACGATAATTTTGCGACCAGTTAGGCCGGCATCTCCCATAGGTCCACCAACAACGAACTTGCCAGTTGGATTAACCAAGAGGTTGTAATCGTCGCTAGCTAAATCGAAAGCGGCAAGAACTGGTTCCACCACAAATTTGCGAATCTCTGGCGCGAGTGTTTTTTCTAAATCAACGTCTTCTGCGTGCTGAGATGAAACAACAACGGTTTCTAACCGAACGGGACGATCACCGTCATACTCAATGGTTACCTGAGTTTTGCCATCGGGACGCAAGTAACTAAGTTCGCCGCTTTTGCGAACTGCAGTCAAGCGCTCGGCAAGGCGATGTGCCAAAGTAATTGGAAGTGGCATTAACTCAGGTGTGTCATTGCACGCGTAGCCAAACATAAGACCTTGATCGCCAGCACCCTGTCGGTCCAGCGGGTCAGATGAACCTGAAACTCGCTCTTCAAATGCATCGTCGACACCCTGAGCAATGTCTGGTGATTGTGTTCCGATTGAAACAGAAACGCCACAAGAATTGCCATCAAAACCTTTATTGGATGAGTCGTAGCCGATTGAGTTAACAACTTCACGCACGATGCTCATGACATCGCAGTAGCCCTCGGTGGTAACTTCGCCAGCGACATGCACCTGGCCAGTGGTAAGTAATGTTTCAACCGCCACACGACTCTTTGGGTCCTGCTTTAATAGATCATCCAGAATGGCATCTGAAATCTGATCTGCCATCTTGTCCGGATGACCTTCAGTTACTGACTCTGAGGTGAATAAACGACCTGACATTCACTTACCTTTACTATTTCGACAAAAAGTCCAACGAGGCACAATCTTAGCGGTGCTATTTCGGTCCATTACGGCGATACACGCAGTTAGTTACTTTTTATACGAAGCAATTGCATCGAGAATGGCATGAGCGATTGCTAATTTAGGTGCTCGTGGCACTTCGATTTCTTCTGGCGAGTTTTTGGTAAGAATTGTGACCTGATTATCTGGGGTGCCAAAACCTAAGCCATGACCAACTTCGTTGACCACCAGAATGTCACAATCTTTACGCATCAGTTTTGCGCGAGCGTGATCGAGAACGCTGCCAGACTCATCTCCAGTTTCAGCAGCGAAGCCCACAACAACTTTTGGTGTTCCGTTGTGGTCACGTTGCTGGGCCAGGCTCTGCAGGATATCTGCGGTCTGCGAAAGTTCCAAGGTGAAAGTTGCGTTGTCGACAGACTTCTTAATCTTGGTGGCAGATGCATGTGCTGGCGCAAAATCAGCTATGGCTGCAGCCATTATTACTACATCAGCAATTCGACTCTGGGCATATAGTTCGTGCGATAGATCGCGGCCCGTCTCAACTGGAATTATGGATACGCCATGTGGCATTGGCTCTGTGATGTTTGCTGCAATTAAAGTCACTTTGGCTCCGCGACTTGCAGCGGCTACCGCAAGTGCGATCCCTTGCTTGCCAGAAGAACGATTACTAATGAACCGAACTGGATCTAAATACTCGCGAGTTCCACCAGCGGTAATCACGATACGTTTGCCTGCTAAATCCTGAGTTTGGCTAGAGGCGCTCGCTAATGCAATTGCAGCAATGTCTTCGGGTTCAGGAAGTCGACCCGGTCCAGAGTCTGCGCCAGTTAATCGGCCGATTGCTGGATCTATAACTACTGCGCCACGAGCACGAAGCGTTGCCACGTTATTTTGCGTGGCAGCATGTTGCCACATTTCAGTGTGCATTGCTGGCGCGAAAACAACTGGGCAAGTTGCCGTTAGCAAAACATTGGTCAGAACATCATTTGCAGAACCTGATGCTGCGCGTGAAAGTAAGTCCGCGGTTGCTGGCGCAACAATAATTAAATCGGCATTTTGTCCGAGATGTACATGTGGAACTTCTGCGACGCTTTCCCACAGATCGGTTATGACTGGATTGCCCGAGAGAGCTTCCCATGTGGCCGCGCCAACAAAGTTAAGTGAGGCAGCAGTTGGAACAACATGAACTTCGTGACCAGCTTCAGTGAGTAGACGCAAAAGGCTAGCTACTTTGTAAGCAGCAATTCCGCCACCAACACCAAGAACAATGTTGAGTGGGCGATTTTGATTAGTCACAATTACTCCCGAAAGCGGGATGGAATTTAGGAAACAGTCTCAGGTTCGATAGTTAGCTTGCCTTCGTTGATTTCACGAAGTGCGATTGATAACGGCTTCTCTTGGTTACCAGATTCAACTAGTGGACCAACATACTCAAGCAGGCCTTCGCCAAGCTGTGAGTAGTAAGCGTTGATCTGACGAGCGCGCTTTGCTGCATAAATTACGAGGGCATACTTTGAATCGGCGACAGCAAGTAAATCGTCGATAGGTGGATTGGTAATGCCTTCAGGTGCGGCAGCGGTCACGGGGACTCCTTAGAGAAAAGAAAACTACTTTAGAAATGATACCAACTCAGTGGCTGCCCGCGCGACATCGTCATTTGTAATGGAATAATCAAAGAAACCCGCTGAATCTAGTTCATGTTGGGCGGTGGCTAGGCGAATCGCCACTTCTTCTGGGGTTTCGGTGCCACGGCCCTCCAGACGGCTTTCTAACTCATTCCAGGACGGCGGGGTCAAGAACACTAAAACTGCATCTGGCATTGATTTGCGGACCTGTTTGGCGCCTTGGAGTTCAATTTCGAGGAGCACGGGAACATCTTGGGCAAGTTTCTCCTCTACTGGCCCGCGAGGTGTGCCATAGCGATTTCCAGCGAATTCGGCCCATTCAAGCAGATTTCCTTCACTGATCATCTGATCAAATGCCTCGTTAGTGACATAAAAGTAATTAACCCCATCAACTTCGCCAGGTCGCGGCTGGCGTGTTGTTGCGGAAACTGAAAGCCAAGTTTGTGGCATCTCTTTGAGCGCAGCTTGAATAACTGAACTTTTGCCGACGCCACTAGGACCAGATAGCACTACAAGATGAGTTGCCATGTGTGGTCCTTCCTGTTGGGTATCACTGATAGTACCGCTTGCTCGTACGGGCTTAGTTTGAAATTGTGGCGGCGATCGCAGCTGCCGCTTCGGCGATGTTGCCCGCCGCGGTGATTGGCCGACCGATAACCAAGATGTTTGCGCCATCTGCAAGTGCTTGCTCTGGAGTTGCAATGCGCTTTTGATCGCCAGCATCACTGCCTGCTGGGCGAACACCTGGTGTGATTAACACGATGTCAGCACCAACTGCATTGCGCACTGCGGCGACTTCCTGGGGTGAACAAACAATTGCGCGAGCTCCTGCATCAACTGACTGCTTAGCGAGATTAACCACTATGTCTTGTGCATTCCCGGCCCAGCCCATATATGTGAGCTGTTCTTGATCAAGTGAAGTCAGAATTGTTACTGCGGTAATTAGGGTGTTTGGTAGTGCTTCTGCGGCAGCAGTAATCATTTGCACACCACCTGATGCATGAACCGTTAAATATTTTGGAGCTAGTGCAGCAACGCTTCTAGCCGCCCCAGCAACAGTTGCCGGAATATCGTGCAATTTCAAATCAAGAAAGATGTCACATTCAGAAACTTCACGAACGCTGGTCACTGAACTATGACCATCGCGTAGGAATACTTCGAGGCCAACTTTCAAAACTTCAACATGCGGCGATGCTTGCAGTGCCCAATCTTGCATTGTGGCTAGATCAGGTGCATCTAAGGCAACTGCGATTGGTGCTTTTGTCATTTCTTAACCTGCCTGATGCGCTTTGCCGATAACTTCACGAACACTTTGGTATCCGCGTTTGTCTAACTCTTCACCCAACTCGCGTGCGATGCGCCAAGGAGCACTTGGATCACCGAATACAACCGTGCCAATACTTAGCGCACTTGCGCCCGCAGCTAAAAATTCGAGAGCGTCATGTCCATTGCGAATACCGCCCATACCCAAAATTGGAGTGTCAGGAAGGGCTGCATGAACCTGGTAAACGGCGCGAACTGCAACAGGGCGAATTGCCGGACCTGATAGCCCACCAGTTTTACCGCCAAGCATTGGCTTCATTGCATCAACATCAATCACCATGCCAAGCAGAGTGTTAATCATGGACAAACCGTCTGCGCCTGCCTCAACAACACTTTGTGCGATAGAAACAATGTCGGTTACATCTGGCGTGAGCTTGGCCAAAATTGGGGTTTCGTCATTCCATTCACTTCGCACAGTGCGAATGACATCGCTTGCTGACTCGTGGTTACA
>Ga0214919_10011023_pt1 | contig 11329 bp, 10 predicted proteins | sample LL1503_MetaG_FD_177994 | JGI IMG/M metagenome (GOLD analysis project Ga0214919, IMG submission 177994) | Freshwater microbial communities from Lake Lanier, Atlanta, Georgia, United States - LL-1503 | ecosystem: Environmental > Aquatic > Freshwater > Lake | place: USA: Georgia | collected...
CTTGATGAAACACCTTGTGTAACTTGTAAATAATAACCTGAATTTGTAGATGATGTTCTATTAACTAGCAATCTTCCACTAGCATCCAATGTCATAGCTTGGGTAAAGGTTATAGCGTTACCTGCTGTTCCTGAAGGAGTAGTGTACCATTTATAAGAACCTGCCGATTGCTCGGTGATTGTTGCATACCCTGTTGCTATGTAATTCCAACTTGTGCCATTATAATACAAGTTTTGACCATTGTATAAATAACTTCCTGATTGACTTCCAATAAATCCACCTTTATATTCTGCAACTGCAAATCCACCACCCCACGCACTCGGTGTAACTCCTAATCCTAAATTGCCTGAAGCGTCAAAATAAGTCCCATAATATCCATCAGAAGTCCCTATTGCTAATCCGTTTTTAACACGAATAAACCCATCATTTGCTTTTGCAATATTTACATAAGCACCTGCCGTTGTAGCAACTCCTAATCTTGTAATATTAGTTCCATCACTAACATTAAATACAGGATTTGAAGAATAAGTATATGTTACAGAAGAACTACCATCTTGAATACTACTATTCCCTATTGTACTTGTACCTGTAAATTTAGGTAGGTAGTTTGTTGTACCACTTCCTGTAACCGCACCACTACCATAATTAGGAATATTTAAAGTTCCTGCACTAAATGTAGCAGCACCACTTGTCCCTGTTGTAGTTAAAGTGATTGTCCCTTGTTTATTGTTAAAAGTATTCCAATCGGTACTTGATAAATAACCATTTGTTGATGTAGTCGCTTGACTTATTGATATTACGTTTGAAGTAATACTTAAAGGTGCAGTTGCACTTGTTATTCTATTTGTATAAGCAGTGTCCCAATTTGATTGAGATGCCGTTGTAGGAATTGAATAACCTGCCGTTAATGTAACCGCTAAAGTACCACTTGATGTGATAGGACTTCCGCTTACCGACAATCCTGTTGGCACAGTCATTGCTACTGAAGTAACTGTTCCTAATGGGTTATCCGCCCAAGATAAAACTGAACCATTTGTAGTTAAGTATTTACCATTGTTTCCTGTTTGAGTTGGAAACGCAGAAACCCAAGTATAAGCATCATCCCAATTAGATTGCTTTACGTTAGTAGGTAAAGAATAACCACTTGCAAAAGCTAAAGCCAATGTTCCGCTTGATGTTACAGGAGAACCTGAAACACTAAACCCTGTTGGTGCTGATAAACCTACCGAAGTAACAGTACCTACATAAGCATCCGTATATTGTGGTATATTTAATACCCCTGTTGTTGAATTATAAGTCGCTGCACCGCTAGTGCCTGTTGTTGTTAAACTAATGGCTGCTCTTGCTCTTGCATCCGTATAATAAAGATTCGTTCCTTCAGTTACTAAAGTCGTAGAGTAATCTCCGCTTGTAGCTACCACCGCACCTGTTCTACCAAATACCGAAGTAACAGGATAAGATATATCGCTAGTTAAAGCAATAGTACCTGAAGCGTTAGGGAAAGTATAAGAACGATTTGCAGTATTAGCAGAAGTTACAAATTTGTTTAAATAAAGGTTTCCATTTTGCCATCCTAAATCCCCATTAACATCTGCAAAAATCATACTTTCATTAGCATTTCCTGTTGGCGATGCCGTTTGATGTTTCAATCCTAAATGCCCATTACCAGCCGTTCCTTTAACGTGTAAGGCTTGTGCGTTTAAAACGTGTGTACCTAAATCTACATCCGTAGTTGCACCTGTATAAGGTACATATCCTGTTAAAGCAGGAAAGGTTTGTAAAGCACCTGTTCCATCTATAAATTGTAAAGTAGTTCCTGCACCTGTTACATTTATGCTCCCATTAGCCGTTAGAGGCGAATTAGCGACACTAAATGCACTCGGCATAGATAAACCTATGCTTGTAATTAAAGTCGGAAATGTGGTCAAATTTCCTGCACCATTCACATATTGACTTGAAGTACCTGCAAAGGTAAAAGCTAAAGTTCCTGCCGTTGTAATTGGAGAACCTGTGATTCCGATTGCACCTCCTGTAATAGAAGCACCCACCGATGTAACTGTTCCATTTTGTCCGTTAGATTTCTGCCAAGTTCCACTTCCGTATAACACCCAATCCCCTACTGCAAAAGTAACAGGACCAGCACCAAAGTTCACAGTTCCAGCAACATTACAAATATACATATCTCCAGCATCGCCCACACCATTCGTTAAAGTCGGAGTATTTGTAGCAGCATTCCAAGTACCTAAATAAGTTACTACCGATGAAGGTAATTGAGATACAGGCACTTTACCACCACTATCAAGGGTTGCTACACCATTGGCAGCACCTAATGGAACTGAGCCTACTACACCACTTGTGCCTGTTAAAACCCCATTTAAACTTTTGACTTTGGTATCCCCAGTTATCTGTAATTGATTTGCCATCTATATAAAGTTAATATTATGAAAAAGTAGCTCTTACAAACTCATCAGCCTCAAGTGCCCTTGCAAAGGTAAGTACTCCTGTTAAAGAATTAAAAGTCACATCTTCCCCTGTTGGTGCACCTGAAGTATTTATCGTTCTTACCTCAATACCACCTCTTGTAAGGGATATTAAAGCCTTACCAATACCACCCACAAACGTGATGGTATATTCTCCTCCTGAAGCAATAAATGGAGCCGAACTAACCCCTGAAGTAGATACTGAAGTACCGCCATCAATAACTTGAGTTCCGCTTATGGTATAAGCCCCAGTTCCTTGTAAAGACAAAGAATAAGTAGAAGCACCTTCTAAAGGAGCACTTAAACTTAATGAAGTAATATTAGTATTACCACTTATTACGCTATAACCATAAGTTCCTGATCCATCTGCGTTATCGTTATTAATAGAGAATCTAACTGCAACGCTACTTCTATTTAATTGCTTCTGCATTAAAGCTAAATAAGAATATCCAGTTACTGCTATAAAACCATCACAACTCACAGTCCAAGTTTGTACATCATTTTTAAACTCTTTAAACCAAGCTGAAGATTGCGAGGTAACTTCTACTTGCTCAGTAGATGCCTCAAAAGAACAACTTGTAGATGCTCCCATTGGAGTTCCTAGGGCTATAGAAGAGGTTACTTTAGATACGTTGGAGCCTTGAGTACAAAAGGTAATTTGATTGGTTGTAGTTCCTGTATAAATCACTTTAATAGCCAATCTATCTGTAGCCAATATGGTAGTACTTGTTACTGCCATTGTAGTTGTATATAAAGTAGTAGCCGTAGAAGTTAAAGTTGTTTCGTTAGAAGTAAACAATAAAGTCAAAGTAGTTCCGCTATACTTATAAAGCTCATATTTAAACTTAGCACCTGTAAAAGAGGTTAATATGGAAGCATAAGCCGTAAAGCTCCATGTTCCTGTAGGAATGGTTGTTACTCCTGGATCATTAGCATCAGTAATAAAAGATACAATAGTTCCTGCTCCTGTTTTAGTAAAGTCTGTAGCCGTTCCGTTTACTTGAGTTCTACTCATTTGCTTACAAGCAACACTATCAAAAGTGCCTTGTGTAGTACCTCCATTAAAATAATAGATAGCATTGCTATCGTATTCGTATAAGACTATGTTGGTTCCATTAATTACTGATGCCATATCTAAAAATTAGTCGTTTGATAAAAGTATTTTGTTTCTTTTGTGCAAGTTATATCAGTATTTGATATATATAGCAAAGTGGCTTGAGTTTGGTCAGTTGGATAAGTTATAGTGCAGTTTCCTAGCATATATGAATTACCGCTTATATTAATACTTGCAGGATCATCATCTGTGGCAAAGAATAGTTTAGAACCATCCAATAAAGGATAGTTAGAATTGCTAGTATAAAAGCTACTCAAATTACAATCTACGTTAATAATATTCTTGCCAAATATGTTAATATATTGTTGAATTAGCAACTCTTGTAAAGTACCAAAGTAGTTAATTGTGTCTTTCCCATATCTTCTCCATATATCTGCTTGAGTTCCATCTGCTAACAATAACACACCTACTTGTGATGGATATTCTCCTACTCCTACATCACCACCAAAGAATCCATAAGGAATATTTATTGATTTGACATATTGGCTGGTATTTATAATATATCCTTGATATCGATATTTATCAATATTAGACTTTAATTGAAGATTAAAATTGCCAATAAATAAACTTGTTACAGTTCCTTCTTCAAGTCTGTATTTGAAGCTTAATTGACCTCCTGCTGGAAATGGTGCGGTAGATATGGTTAAAGTAAATGGTTCTGCTACATCTCCTTTTAAACTAGAATAAGCACTATAGGATGTTGGAGTATTTTGCCAAGTAGAATCACTTTTTAAATACCATGTAGTAGCTCCGTTTACTATTGTAATATCGATAGTTCCAATTACCGCAGTAGTTACCATAGTTTGTATGGTCATTGAAAACTGAGCACAATCTCCTTGTCTTACTTTAGGCATATAATCGCTTCTGATTCTAGCGTAAGTAGTAGCAGGAGTAACCCCATTTACAAGTTCAAATTGGTTGTATTCACTTTCGGCATCTTGAATAACTGTAATAGTAGAATCTGGTCCTACTTCTAAAGTCCAAAAATCAGCAACACCGCTAGTTAATTGTTTTAAATTAGCATTGGCTATATAGTTTGATGCTATTTGTGTGCTATTTTCTGAAATAACTTTATTAAAACCTTTTTTTAATAGTTTTAATTGGCTATTATTTATAAAATATAAATTGGATGTATTACCAACAAATGGTTGAATAGTACTTGATGTGTTTATGATATTTCCATCTCCATTATTAACATAACTAGCAACTGCATTATATTCTGTATAATAAGCATTAGTTGAAGCAAATTCATTGATTGCTACTATCCACCATTTTCCTTTAGCTTGAAATATTCTACATCCAAAAGACCTTGCTATATCGCTTATAATATCTAAACAATATTGAAATGTTCCATCTGAATTAATAAATGTTCTATATGGCAAATATGTTTGCCTAAGTGGATCAGCATAAGAATAAGTTGCCCTAGTATCCATTCCTGCTGCAAAATAAGAACACATTGTTATAAAATTTCTTGTGGTCGGAAATCCTATGGCTTTAAATGATGACCATAACATATAAGTTAAAGCCTGTGTTTCATTACAACCTAACCAATAAGCATAATCGCTAATCGGAAATCTAATATCCTTTAACATTCCAAGTCCATCGGTAGCATTAAAGGAAACTATCTTTCTTCCAGTAGAATATGATATAGAAACATTATCGTTTATTACGAATCCAACCCATTCAATAACGCCATTTACGAACATCTCTACATATAAATATCTGTCGTTAATATTGGTAAAATCTATCATGTTGGCAGTATTGTCAGTAAAGTCTACTGAAATACCCATTTGTGAGGCAAATATAGGCTCAAACGGATCGTCTGATTGTGGGATGTACTGAAGATTCACATCAACTCCTTGAAGGGAAATAACGTCACCTACATAGCTATCTTGCCATATTTTAACCAAGACATCTTTATCGGCTCTTGTTGCGTATGTAATTTGATATTTTTGTCCGTATGCCATTATTATCTTCTAAGTGTTAAAGATGAATTAGAACGTTGCAAAGCTAAAACTAAATCATTTCCTCTTAAAACAAATTCTCCACTTCCTCCTCCACCAATCATAGACTTCAATTTATCTAATGGAGCTACTACTTCAGGGTTATTTTTAGCACCAGGATACTCACCTACTAATCTATAAGAAGGTCCGCTAAATACACCTCCATTAGCAGTAGGAGAAGCAAATAAATTTTTACCTAATCCCATGCCTTGACTAAATAAACCACTAAATAATTTCATTGCTCCACCTGCTTGAGCTAATTTACCTGGAAAAAGAATAGCTATCAAAGCAACTGCAATACCTGCTGCAATAGTTACTTTTAATAATTGTTTTAATAAATCTTGAAACGCAGAAGTTAATACTTCTCCTAATGATGTACCTTTACTAATTAACATATCTAATGATCCTCCTAAAGCAGACATTATACCATTTCCTATTTCTAGTAAATTAGAGAATGCTTCATTGATAATAACTTTGTTATTATTAGCCCAAGCTTTACTTAAATCGCCTAATAATTTATAATAATCTTCCCAAGTAATTAAATTATTATATAATAAATTATCTAAATCAAGTAATTGTTGTTCATAAATAGCTTTTTGTTCAAGTCTGTTTCCTGTAGCAAAATCAATTAAATTATTATAATATTGAGAAAATTGGTCAATTCTATCTTTATAATCTTTTTTTTCTTGGTCAGCAAAATCTTTATTTATACTTAAAATAGCTTTAGCAATCAACTCTCTTCCTTGTTGTTGCATTTCTGCAATCTTTTCATTTTCTTTTCCCTCTTCTTCACCAAGTTTTCTCTGTATTTCTAATATTTTATTTCCTGCTACTTCTGCCGAGTTTATTCTTAATTGTTGGTATGTTTTATGTATGTTTTCTATATAAGAAGCACTTTTTTTATCTATCTCTGCTTGTTTTACAGCCAAATCTTCCTCTCTTTTTAAAATCTCTTGCTCATATGCAGCAAACATTATAATATCATCTTTATAATATTGTTGTTTTGCTTTTAATAAACCTATTGTACTATCTTCTAATTTTTTTGTATTTTTTTTGCCATCATCTTGAGCAGCACTTAACCTTGACATGGCATTAACATTGTCATCTAATATTTTAGTATAATATTTATTTTCATCAGATAACTGAGATTGCTCTGCTCTTAAATCTTTAGTTTGATTAAATATTTTAGCTTGATATAATAAATAAGCACTTGTCGTTCTATTACCCTGAAATCTTCTAGGCTCTGGACCAGCATCTGCTATAATTTTATTTATTTTATATTCATTTTCTAATGATTTAGCAGTAATATCTACAATCATTTTTTCAGCAGCCTTTGCTTTTGCATACATGGATATAGTCTTAGTTAATTCTATATATCCTTCTTTTGCATTTCCAAGTGCTATTTGCTCTTCAGAATATTTACCCAATAAACCTGGGTATTCATTTTTTAATTCTTTAGCAGCTTCAAGTCTATCTGACATACTTCTATTATTATCAGTAGAAACTCTATATAAAGAATCCATTTTAGTAGTTTCTTCTGCTAATGTAGATGCAAATGCTTTAGAATATCCTTCAGCAGTTTTTGTACTATTGCCAAATTTAATCATTCCATTATCTACGGCAGCAAAAAAAGCCACTACCGCAGATCCTACTAAATATAAAGGACCAGCAACACCTGCAATACCACCTAAAACAGCGGGAAGGTTATTTTGAATACCTCTAAATCCATAAGGCAAATCTTGTATAATTAAAGCAAAATTAGTCCATTGCTGATTTGATTTTTTAACAGAATTACTAGAATCACCAAACTTTTTTGAAGTCTGGTCCAAACTATCGCCTAATTTTTTTACACTTTCCTTTGTAAAATTCAATTCAACATTAACATCTTTTAAGTATTGAGAAAACTTCTTAGCTGATGCAGGAACATTGCCTAAATCAAAATCAAAGACTATCTTAACCATTTGATTATCTGACATTATACTATAGGTTTAACATTTTCATATTTCTTAATTACTGCTTCGAGTTCTTCTTTTGTCATCACTCTTTGCTTCACAAAGTTACGATTATCGCAATCTAGTTCAAGTAGGTCTTTAGGCTTTACTTTCTTCCCTTTAGGAAGTTGTATATTAATAAGTAAAGTTGTTTGCCATCTTATTTTTAACCACTTTTGCTCTTCTTCGTGTCTATAGCCATACCACACAAAATCTAGTTCAGCCATGGTCATCTCCCAAAACAAATGGGGAAGCACTTTGCACTCCCCCATTGTATATCTTTCTATATCAATCCACTCTAATTTTTTTTTACTCCATCCTTTTTAGTTGGCTTTGTTGGCTTATCATCTAATCCGCTATTTAAACTTTCTCCTAAAGCTGCCATAACATCTTGGAATTGTTTACCAGCCATTCCTCCCATGTCATCTATCCAATCACATACTTCCATTTCAGTAAAAGTTGGAGTGATTCCTTCTTTATATAATGGATATTCAGCAGCAGCTCTTAAAAGATTAACAATAGCATCAAGAGATGTTTCTCCACTTAAAGCCTCTCCTATATCAGAAGGTCCTATTTTTTGTAACTGACAGAATCTTTTAAGACTCCATGTGCAAAAACGTAATGATACCTTCTTTCCATCGGAAAGAGTTAATTCAAATTGTCCTCTCATATTTTTGGTTTTGGTTTGCTTTTACTATGCGTTGGTTGCGATAGCTAATACTCCTGTTCCTTTGAAAGAAACTGAATATGTAACTGGATTTTCCATATCAGCAGTCATGTCTACACTCTCAATAAATGCTGAACCTGAATAAATCACATCTCCTGAAACTGGAGTAACACCACCAACTGTTGAGTTATCTACTGTTGTAAACTTAACTGTAACCGCAGTTCTAGCAATAGCTAAAGCGTTTAATTCAGCCGTAGTTACATAAGTAGCAACTGTTCCTGGAACTACTGTAGCTAAGCCATCAGTTGTTAAAGACCATGATCTTTGACCACCAATCTCATCAGCCCATCCTAAACTTTGTTTAGTAGAAGAATCTGGAGTATCGATAGCTAAACTTAAAGAACAAGATGTTGCGTATCCTATTACTTCAGTTCCGATTAGAACTACTAATGAAGTTCCGTTAAAAATTCCTGTTGTTGCCATTTTATTTTATTTTACTTTATGTTATTTGATTCACGAAATGTTCCATTGTTATCACCCTTCTGAATACATAAGCCTCATTCACATAGTCAAAGGTAGCAATATTACTACCAATCTTACAAGTAACTATCTTAAAGTCAGGTGCAGTACTTGGGTAATTTGGTGGTCTTACTCCTATTATTCCCAATAATTCATTGGCATAAGTATCAACTGTTTTTTGTCCTACTTCTCCTGCTTTAAAAGTTCTATAAACTATGTCAAATTGTATAGTAACATTAAACGCAAATGTTTGTTTATTGCTATTATCCGCTTGTGTTTGGCTACTGATAATCAAATAAGGTGGTTCTACTGTATCAGGTGCTATGGTATCATAAGCAGCTAATGAGTAGGATGCCGAGATAAACTTATCGTAATAAGCCTTCCTTAGTGTATATCCGCAGTCCTTCATTTTGGTACAAATTTAATGAAATATATTTATATCCTTATTTTCTTAATCTTATTCACCATCTTGCCTAAAACTTCACTATAAGAATTAAACATATATGGTCTATATGGCATACCTATTGTTTTCTTATGTCTTTTAAATGTAAGAGCATAGGCTTCTAAATCACCCATATTTACATTAGGATAAACTGGTATTCCAAATCCATAATCTCCAGTACCAAATTCAACATAAGGAGCATAATGTGCACTTGCGTAAACAGATGCACCTTGCCCTTGTTGATAAGGAGTAAAACCAATAGATCCTTTTAAAAATCCAGTTTTAACTGGAACTTTAGCTTTAGCAGAATTAGATATTTCTTGAGCAGACTCATTAATTATTTTTATAGATTCTGTAGCTACCTTTTGAGGTGCTTCTTGAATCTTTTTTAATATAGCAGCCACTCCTGTTATTTTAGCTGTAAATGCCATTACTTAAGTGTTGAACAACCTATTAAATAATATTGATTTAAGTCGGCTTCGTTAATGATTGAATTAATCATATAAGTCCTTGATTTCCAAGTTATTACAAGAGCATTATTAAATACTTTACCACTTGTATATCTAATTCTAAATGTAGCTCCATCATTAATACTATCCTTACCTGCTATATTAGTCCTAGAATTGGTATTAGTGACCAATTCAGCCCAGCAAGTGTAGTATGGTACTAAAGTATTCACAAACCCTCCTGCACTATCAGAAACGCTTGTTTTAGTATTAAATGTAATCCTATTTCTTAATTGTCCTATCATTAGAAGATAATACTTACCCTTTTGTAAGGTTTCATTAATTCGTAAGCCGTTGTTAAGTTAGCTGAAGGCTTAGAGCTTTCAACACTTGATTCTCTGTATTCGTACAAATCACCTACCATCTTCAACAAAGCCGTTTTCATAGACTCTGGGGTAGTGGCATATCCACAAGTATAAGTGAATCTAAAGTCACTCATAAGAGGTGAATTAAAATAAACCTTTTTGTAGGTATCACCTATAACTCTATAATCCCCAAGTACCATTGCTACCCATGCAGCACCATCCCAATATTCTACCAATGTAATACTGTTTATAGGAGCATAAGGAAGCTCTATAAACTCATCTACATAAGCTACCACCTTTAGGGTTCTAGCAGTCATAGCAACTGAAGCGTACTGCTCTAATCTGATCCTAGCGGTTTCTATAAGGTTAGTAATCAAAGTATCATCTTCGCTATAATCTACTCTTAAATAATCCTTTGCGGTCTGTAAGGTAACGATTGTTGCCGAAGGGGCTACTGTAGTAGTTACATCTCTTAGTATCTGCATTATGCTAATTTTTACAAAAATAACTAAAATTTAGTGTAAACAAAAAGGGATAGCTTTCTAGGCTATCCCTTGTATTGTAAATCTAATTAAAGATTAAGCTACATTACCAAAATCACCATAAATAAACGCACCTGCGTAATAGATAGGGAATGCAATACGAGCTTCAACTCTTACAGTAATCATGTTCTTTGTAAAGTTATCACCATCCATTTCAGAGAATTGAACAGAGATACCTTGATTTTGCATGATTTGAGCACCCATAGACCAGTCACCTACTAAGAACTTATCTACTGCGATTGCAGTTGATTTGTAAAGAGGAATACCAGCGATAGATACACTACCATCAGTTGTAACAACTGTAGAAGCAGGTAAAGAATATGCAGAACCAGAGTTCTTAGTATTCATGATAGCAGCCCAATCAGTTGGGTTAACTAAAATACCTGTTGCAGAATAGTCAGAAGTTTCTAACTGAGCAATAGCTTGAACTAATTGCTCAACATCAACAGTAGCAGCACCAGTTGCAGCAGTAGCTACACCAGTAATACCTTGTAAGTTAGGAGCAGTACCATTACCACTTAATAATTGAGCATCTTCAGCAACTAAATACTTCTCTAACAAACGAGATTGTAAGAAAGAAGTCATAGCAGGTATATCATCTAACATTTGGCGAGAGATACGAACATAACCAGCGATGTACTGAGCTGCTGCATCTTTCATTGTAATATCAAAATCAACTTGAGCTTTAGAACTTCCTTGAGTTTGAGCTGCTGGAGCACCTTCTCCACCACTTTCATAAGGGAAAGTAAATAAACCTTGG
>Ga0214919_10011024_pt1 | contig 11329 bp, 14 predicted proteins | sample LL1503_MetaG_FD_177994 | JGI IMG/M metagenome (GOLD analysis project Ga0214919, IMG submission 177994) | Freshwater microbial communities from Lake Lanier, Atlanta, Georgia, United States - LL-1503 | ecosystem: Environmental > Aquatic > Freshwater > Lake | place: USA: Georgia | collected...
GCAAATGCAACTGGTAGTGGAAATACAATGAGTATAACTGCAAGTGCAAAAAGCACAATGGGTATTGCTGTAACGGGTGACAATAATAATGCAAGTATAACCAGTGCAACCACAAATCTTATGGGTGCAAAAGCTAATATTAAAGCGTCAGGTGATAGCAATATAGTAAGCGTTCAACAAAGTGGACCTGCTGGTGCTACTGGATTCGAAGCAAGAGTTGATATTACGGGTAGTTCAAATAACGTTGGAGTGACACAAGGTGGCACAGTCGATAGTAAAGTTGATATCAAGAGCAACGGTTCTAACAATAGTATTACTGTTAACAGCAGTAACTAATTGTTGGGCAGCTGTTGGTAAAGTAACTGAACAAACTGGACCAACTGAAATTCAACGAGATAAAGAAAGTATACCAAGTGCGGTAAACAGCGGTGTTGAAATGAACGATGCCGTTGTTACCGCTCGTGCACGTGTGGGTATTACATTTGAAGATGATACAAAGGTTCAAATTACTGAACAAAGTAAACTTGTAATTGATGATTTTGTGTATGATCCAAATAATGCAAATGCTGGTAAACTTGGTATTAAAGTTGCTATCGGAACTGCTACCTATGCTAGTGGTCAAATTGCAAAAGATAATCCACAAAGTGTAAAAGTTGAAACACCAACTGCTGTAATTGGTGTTCGTGGAACTGACTTTAGCATGACAGTTGATGAATTAGGTCGTAGTCTTGTCGTGTTATTACCAAGTTGTCCTATAGGTTATAAAAACATTGAAAAAGATTGTGTAACTGGACAAATTGATGTTACAACTGATATGGGAACAGTGCATCTTGATAAACCATTTCAAGCAACAACTACAAGTTCTAAAGAACAAAATCCTACTAAACCAGTTATACTTGTATTAAGTCAAGAACAAATTAATAATATGCTTATATTATCGTCACCAAAAAAAGCAGCACAAAATGAAACAATACAACGAACTGCACTTGATATTAACTTTCTTGATAAAGATTTTTTAAAGTTTGATGAACTTGATATGAATTATCTTATGGGATTTAACAAACTTGACATTAATCAACTTGATGCTGTATTTTTAACAAACCAGTTAGACCTACTAAATGCTGCACTACTTGAAAGTATGTTGGGTGGTGAAAATCAGTTGCTACCAAATTATAAAATTAATAAAGCAGCAGGTTTAGCATATTATAAACAAGACCAGACAGTGGTCCTATATCGTGTTGGACCAAATAGTTTTAGTCAAATAGCAGTTGATAAAGATAGTGCTACCACCATACAATTAACACAGGATGGAACTACTCTCGTTCAAAATGTTCAGCATGCTGGTGGTAGTTTAATAAGGATTGCGCAATCACAATGAAAAAATTATTAGTTTTATTAATGATTACAACACCATGTTTTGCGGGAAGTGTTTATATTGACCAAGTAGGCACTAACAATATTTTTTACATAGACCAAAGTTCAAGTGGTAATAGTGAATCAATTCTATTGAACAAAGGTAATAATAATAATTTTAGTGTTCTTCAACAAGGAGGCGGAGATCATCTTGCTTTTATTGGAACACCACCAGTAGGAAAAAATTATGATGGGACTTACAATACTAATACAAATGCTTCAAATAACAATAACAACACACTTACTATATTACAAAGCGGTAGCGGTAATCATACTGCCGCCATTAATTTGGATGCTACAACACAAAACAACAATAATAATGCAAGTATTACCCAAACTGGCGATGCTAATAAAAGTTTTGTTCTTAATTTGAGTGGTAGTGATATTGGTGCAACTGTTGTGCAAGATAACCTTAATACACCAGATAGTAGCAATATGAATATACAATGTTTAACTCCTCCTTGTAGTGGTTATTCTTATACTAAACACTAAAAAGCATCATAAAACTTACATAAATGGTCAGGTAAATATTTTATATGAATTATTATCGTAGTGTCTTTATAAGCGATGTGCATTTAGGCACTCGTATGAGTCAAGCAAATGATTTGCTTGAATTTATTAAAACTTTTGAGTGTGAACGTCTTTATCTTGTTGGTGACATAATTGATGGTTGGGCAATGGCTAAAAGTTTTTATTGGCCGCAACATCATAATGATGTAATCCAAAAACTTATGCGTTTGGCAAGAAAAGGCGTCCAAGTTTATTATTTGCCAGGAAATCACGATGAATTTTTACGAACATTTGGAGAGTATAGCTTTGGTAATATTTGTCTCGTGGATAATATTACACATGCCAGCTTAAATGGTAAAAAATATATTGTTATGCATGGTGACCAGTTTGATGTTGTTATTAAAAATATGAAATGGTTAAGTCATATTGGTAGTTGGGCATATGATTTAACAATTGCATTAAATGTTGTTATAGCAAGAATTAGAAATTTATTTAAGTTACCATATTGGAGTTTAAGTGCTTGGGCAAAATATAAAGTTAAAAAGGCAGTAAATTTTATTGGTGATTTTGAAGATAATCTTGCTAGTTTTGCGAGAACACGTGGTGCAAATGGAATTATATGCGGACATATACATCACGCAAATATACGTGAAATAGGTGATATAAAATATATGAATTGCGGCGATTGGGTTGAAAGTTGCACAGCATTAGTTGAAGATTATAATGGTCATTGGTTTATAATTAAATATAAAAATGCGAATAACACTGGTAACTGATACATATACACCAAGTGTAAATGGTGTTGTAACAACTCTTGTAAACACTGTTGCAGAGTTAGAACGACTTGGACATATAGTTCAGGTTATTGAACCTAGTCAATTTAAGACTGTGCCAGCACCAGGTTATAATGAAATTAAATTAGCATGGAATATATGGCGAGTAGGTTCAATGATTGAATCATTTAAGCCAGATGCTATTCATATTGCTACAGAAGGTCCGCTAGGCTTTGCCGCACGTTGGTATTGCAAAGTAGATAAGCGCAGTATTCCACATAACACAAGTTATCATACAAAATTTCCAGAATACTTTAACAAATATTTTAATATACCCGTAGATTGGGGTTATTGGTTTATTCGTTGGTTTCATAAATTTAGCACACGGGTTTTAGTTACAAATGAAACTATGAGAAGTGAATTGCAAAATCGTGGATTTGAACGTCTTGCTGTATGGAATCGTGGAGTAGATACTAAAATATTTAATCCTAAAAAACGTAAGTCAAATCAAGCAACTAAACCTATATTACTTTGCGTAAGTCGTGCAAGCATAGAAAAAGGTATTGATGATTTTTGTAGTCTAAAAACTGACGGAACAAAAATATTAGTTGGTGATGGTCCATACTTGGCAGAATTAAAAAAGAAATATAACGACGTAATTTTTACAGGTTATAAACATGGTGATGCACTTGCTGAATATTATGCTAATGCAGATGTATTTGTATTTCCAAGTAAGACTGATACCTTTGGTGTAGTTATGTTAGAAGCAATGGCATGTGGAACACCAATTGCAGCATATCCAGTTACAGGTCCAACTGATATTATAATAAATGGTGTAAATGGTGCTATGGATGACAATTTACAAATTGCCATTGAATATGCACTAGACTGTAATCGTAAAAATGTACATAAAATAAGCAAAGATTATACTTGGGAAAATTGCACTAAAACTTTTGTTAGCAACCTACAAAAAATCCATTAAATAATATTATGAAAAAAATTCTATTAAGCCCATGGACTGCACTTATAACATTGGCAATCGTAGTTGCCATTAAAGTTTCATCACCCACATTTGTTGATAGCGTTAAGTTAAAATACTTTGACCAACTCATCACAAACAAAGCACCAACTGAAAATCCAATTTATACAGTTAATATTGATGAAGCCGCACTTAACAAATATGGTCAGTGGCCGTTTAATAGACAGATATATGCGGATATAATTAACGACATTTATGCACGTGGTGCAAGCATTGTTATTTGGACAGTGTTAATGCCAGAAGCAGACCGCCAAGGTGGTGATGCTGCACTTGCTGAAACACTTAAAAGTCATCCAGTAATCTTAAGTAACATTCCAAGCACCGTAGGTAAAAATACACCACGTCCTAATGGTGCCGCTATTGTCAACAGCAACTTTATTGATAAAATATACAATTATCCTGGTGTTATCGCTAACATTCCAGATTTAGAAAATAGCGCAATAGGTGTTGGAACAACCAATGTATTCCCTGAAATAGATGGTGTGAATCGTCGTATACCATTGCTTATTGGTAGCGGTGGTAAACTTTATCCTACTATTGGTCTCGAAGCACTTCGTGTTCTTTATAACGAAAAGAATATGAAAGTAAAGTTAAATGAACTTGGTATTGATAAACTTGGTATTGGTAAAAACATATTCACTACTGATAGTTTAGGTCGTGTATGGATTGATTTAAGTCAACAACACAAACAAGTAAGCGTTACAAATATGCCAGAAAAGTTTGATGGTGCAATTGTAATTGTTGGTGTTAGTGCCGCTGGTATTGCAAACCCTGTTCCTACTGCTGTAGGTGCAGTATTTCCACAAGATATACAAGCAAAGATCATTGCTACATTGGCAAATAAAGTGAATATTGAACGTCCAAGTTATGCAGAAGGTGTAGAACTTATTGCACTTGTAATTGGTGGATTGTTGTTATTATTTTTGACGAGGTGGGTATATGTTGGGATTGGATCGGTTGTTGTATTGGTCGGTGGCAGTATTGCTTTTAGTTTATATCAGTTTAATCACGCTTTACAATTATGGGACGCAACCGCTCCTGTTGCTGGAATCATCTTGGTCGCTTTGCATGCCTACGGTGTCAAGTTTGTCAGTGAGTTCTTACAAAAGCAACAAATAAAGAAACAATTTGGAACTTATCTTTCACCAGCGATGGTTGAGAAACTACAAAAGAATCCTGAATTGTTAGCACTTGGTGGTGATAGTCGTGAGTTGAGTATTATGTTTACTGATGTTCGTGGATTCACAAGTATAAGTGAACACTATGGCAAAGATGTTCAAGGTCTTACAAAAATCATGAATCGTTATATGACTGCCATGACTGCAAAGATACTTGAAAACGCTGGTACATTAGACAAGTATATTGGTGATGCTCAAATGGCTTTTTGGAATGCACCACTTGATGATGCTGACCATGCAAAACATGCAGTTGCAACCGCATTACAAATGTTAGGAAGTTTAGATGCATTTAATAAAGAAATTTCGACAGAAGGCGTTCCACCATTTGGGATGGGACTTGGGATCAATACCGATACTGTCGTCGTTGGTAACATGGGTAGTAGCCAGCGATTTGATTATACTTGTCTTGGTGATGGCGTTAATCTTGCTTCACGTTTAGAAGGGCAAAGTAAACCATATCATGTTGCTATGGTTATTGGACCAAAGACAAATGAATATGTAAAAGATGATTATTTTACACTTGAATTAGACTGTATTGCGGTTAAGGGTAAAAAAGAAGGTGTTAATATCTTTACAGTATTAGAGCAACGTGGTGACAGAATAGATTATCTTGCAGCGAAAACTAATCACAAACACATGATGGATGACTATCGTGCCCAAAGATTTACAAGTGCAATTGAAATTTGTAAAAAACTCAAAGGTGAGTTTGACGGACAAATGGATGGATATTATGATATGTGGATTGAACGTTGTGAAGAAATGGCTGTAAACCCACCAGGTGCTAATTGGGATACTGTTTATAGAACAAATACAAAATGACTAATAGTTTTTGTGGATTTCTATCAAACGGTTTGTTTATAAGTGACAAGATTGATGGAAATCTTTCATTTTCACCGTGCTGTTTATACGGTGAATATAGTAAAAAAATTCATTATGACAAATGGAATAATGTAAATGATTGGTCATCTTATTGTAATAATTGTTATATAAAGGAAAAAAATAATAAATTAAGTCATCGCCAACAAAATAACAAATATTTTAAAAATAACGATGAAGGTATCACGTACCTAGAACTTGATTACAGTAATGCATGTAATGCTGCCTGTGGTATGTGTAATTCAATATCTAGTAGTAAAATTGCAAGAATATTAAAGTTAGAGGGAAATAACAACGTAAATGTTCCCTCTGTAAAAAGAAAAACTTTTTTTGATACAATTACTGATTTAGATTTATCTAAATTAAAAATTTTAAAATTTAAAGGTGGGGAACCTTTTTATTCAAATTTTCATAAGGATATGATAAAAAAAATAAAAGTTCCACATGAAAGTGTTTTAATGTATCAAACAAATGGTTCAATATATCCAGATCAAGAATGGTGGGATTTAGTAAAAGATTTCAAAGAGGTATATTTTTCTTTTAGTATAGACGGCATAAATGAAAAATTTAATTACATAAGAAGTGATTTAAAGTTTGACATCGTTGAATCTAACATAATTAAAATATTATTAAATTCTAATATTAAAGTTACTGGAAGTATAGAGGCAACAATAAATCCCTTAAATGCCTATTATTATGATGAAATTTTTGATTTTTATTTAAAACTTAAAAAGATAAACAAATCAATGTCATTTAATTGGCACCAATGTTGGAATGATTGGGGCTTAGAAAATACACCACCGCAATTAAGAGAACTCGTAAACAAAAAATATAAAAATATTAACTTATGTAAAGTGATAAATGAACTAGAATTTGATAAAAGTAAATTTATAAGTTTTATTCATTCTTTACAAAAACATGAAAAAAGATTTAATTTTGATGCAAATAAAACATTTCCAGAAGTATATCCACTTATAATGGAAGAATATGAAAAATTAATTACTTTTTAATTTTATTTGCTTCACTTAACTTGTCAGCAGCTTCTTTAAGAGTTTTTTCCGCTTCAAGTTCTACTTGTTGTGCTGCTACTGCGGCTTTTGCATCATCAAGATGACGTTGACTTTCTATTTCTTTACCACGTAGCATTAGTACAATATTAAGTTTTTGATTAAGACGTATCAAATCATTGTCAAGCATACGAATACGATCTATAAGAGCAATAAGAACTGTATTTGCTTCACTTAATACAGGTTTAACTTCTGTGGTTGCCCATTTCCATACGAAGTAGATCATATAACCTACTCCACCTGCGGCTACTATGGGAAACCCATATTTGTTGATGTTTGCTACTAAATCCATTTCCATTATTTACCTACGTACCATTGGGCAATTCGTTGACTTCTTGTTAAAAGCACTAATTTATTTTTGTAATAAACAGAATAATATCGCTGTCCTGAATTAAAACGTTTTTCAACCACCCTAAAATTATTCTGTTCACTACTCACATTAGTAAATTACTTTTTCTTTTTTTCTTGTGTTTTCTTTGGTGCTTTTTTGTGAACTTTTGATTTACAAGCAGCAGGATTTTTTACAGGATCACACTTTGAAAACTCTGTTTTTGGCTTGTATGGTTCTTTTGCTTTTGCTTTTGGTTTTTCACCAGCAAATGCACTTGTGCTAAATGCTAAAATTGTTGCAATTAAAAATATCTTTTTCATAATCTTTCCTTAATCTCTCCTTGCATCATTCTTACCGTCTGCACGTGCAATACGGTCAAGATCAGGACGCACACCTAACGCATTACTCATAAGTGTATCAATTCTTATAACATCGTGATTCATTGTTTTAACACGATTATCAAGTGCCATAATAATACCTTTAATACCATTGACACTGCCAGTAACACCAGCTAATATAAATTTTAGGGTTAAAAAAACAAAATAACCGCCTGCACAGGCGGCTGCAATAGGGAATCCAACTTCACCAACTAATTTGAAAAAATCCATTTCATTGACCTATCATTCTTATAATTGACTCTAATAAAATTACACCAACAAAGGAACCAAGTATTACACCTGACCATGTGTACTTACAAGTAAAATAATTTGGCGTATACTTTCTAATAAGTTGCCACTCTTGCGTGGTCATGTTGGCTCCAAGAATACCTGTATATATTTACCAAAAATATATAAAAATTGCTTGACAAATATCTTTATTGTGGTATATTTGAACTATGAAACATCGTGACATTATGATTGATATTGAAACACTTGGCAATACTCCAAAAGCTACGGTGTTGACTATTGCTGGCGTTACTTTTGACCGCTATGCTGATTATAGAACCATTGCCGACCCACGTGATTTAGATTATTTTTATTGTCGTGTGGATGTAGATACACAAAATCGTGAAGTCAATGAAGAAACTGTTCAGTGGTGGGGTGAACAGGCAAAAGAAACACGTGAAGAAGCATTTCATCCTGATGATAGATTACCACTTCGTGATGCTATGATTGCACTTAATAGTTGGGCAAGCGGTGCTGACCGTTATTGGGCAAACGGTGCTGGCTTTGATTATGTAATTTTAGAAGATTGTAATCGTGAACTTGGATTACAAAGTCCTTGGAAGTTCTGGCAAGTATTAGACGCAAGAACCATTTATAAGATGGTTCCAGAACATTTTATACCTGGTAATAGTAAACATCATGCGCTTTGGGATTGTCTAAATCAAATCCAAAGACTTACTGAATGTTTTGAAAAATTAGGAAGATATCCTAATAAGTAAACAACAGTGAATACTTTCAAAAATTTACTTAAAACTGACAAAACAGGTTTAATAAACGGTTACTGCCATATTCCGTGGACCGATCTTTTGATAAATGAAAATGGTTTAATATATCCATGTGGTTGCGAAGGATGGTTAAAAAAATCAATTGGAAATATCTTAGAAATTAAAAATAAAAAAGATTTATCTGATATTTTATTTAATAATATTATAAAACAAAGTATATTAGATCAATCATATAAATTTTGCCATGGTTATAAATGTTCTTTTATTCAAAATAGTTATTTGAATAAAAAATCAAAATTCTTTGTAGATTCTAGCAAAGATTTAACAAATTTATATTTGAAAAATATTTGGTTACAAATAGATGAAAGTTGTAACTTAGCCTGTCCAACTTGTCGAAATAATGTTATTATTAACAAAAATAATAGTAAAACTAAAAAAATAAAAACAATATTAGATAAATTAGAAGATTTCCTATTAAATGAATATAAAGAACAAATTACTATTAGACTTGTTGGTAATGGGGAATTATTTGCAAGTCCTACATTGTTATCATGGTTTTTAAAATTTGATTTTAAACGTTATAATAATGTAAATTTTTTGATACATTCTAATGGAACTTTACTAAACAAACATAAAGATTATTTGTTATCTGTAGCAAATAATTTATCTGGATTTGAAATAAGCACTGATGCAACTTCTAAAGAAACTTACAGCATAGTTAGAAAAAATGGTGAATGGGAAGATTTACTCAAAGGATATGAAGTTTTAGATGAACTTAGAAAAATTCAACCTGATTTTTATATTGCTTCTAGTTTTGTAATAAGTTCATTAAATTATTTTGAAATACCGAACATGATAAAATTTTCAAAAGACAGAAATACAACTTTAATTTTTTATAAAGTATTACGTTGGTCAATGGATGTTCAAAAATTTGATTCACTTAATATTTTTTCTCCTAAACATCCAAAACATAATGATTTTTTATCGGTTATAAGCAAAATTGATTTTAGTCAAACTTCATTAGATACTAATATTTTTACCTTTAAAATTTAATTGACAGAATCAAATATTAATATTATAAATAATTTCTTAAACAAAAGGAAAACAAAATGAACAAGACTTGGGGTTATCATTTGCTGCTTGATTGCACCGCTGGTGACAAAACACTAATTGGTTCAAAAGAAAATGTCTACAATTTCGTTAAGGAATTAGTTGTTGCAATTGACATGGTTGCATTTGGTGAACCATGGATTGAACGTTTTGCTACTCATTCAGCAGACAAGGCTGGCATTTCATTTTGCCAGATGATTGAAACATCAAACATCACTGGTCACTTCTGTGATAATGATGGTAACTTCTATATTGACGTTTTCTCATGCAAGCCATTTGTTAATGAAACAGTAATTGAAACTGTTGACAAATACTTTAAACCACAAAAGGTTCGTATGCATTACATTTCACGTGATGCATAATGGCTTATCTTTCATCGGGTTTTTTTAAATATAGACATGATCCATATAAGGATCGTGTCTCTATTTTTTTAAATAAATTAAAAAATAAAAGTCCATTTACTCTACAATTAGAAAATAATTTATTTGAAGTTGTGTTGAATCCTGAATGGGAATGGGCATATCTAGAATGTTTTAATCAAAATAAAAAACCAAAATTTATTATTGATGAAAACAATAATAGATTTAAATTTAATTCAATTGTTAAAACAACAGAATTTGGTGGTGAACCTTCTGGTTATCGCACCAAAAAAGAAAAATCTACATGTGAACATCTGCAAGAACAAATTAATGAAGCAAAAGGAACAAAAAATTTCATTTTTATTAAAATAAAACATAAAAAATATAAGATATCAAATTTAATACAATTTGAAGGATATAACTGCAAAGCTGATTTTGCTTTAGTCGATGAAAATAATAAAGCTATTGTTTTTATTAGTCATAAAGATGGATATTGCAATCCAAAAGAATTTGGTCAATGGAGTGGTATAAGTTATTTTACTGAACACTCTGAAGTTAATGATTTTTTACAAACCTTAAAAATAAAATTTCCAGACGGTATACCAAAAGGACACACAGCAGTATACAGAAAAATCAAGGATACTAACCTTAAAAAATCTGCCGTGTATGGTCTCTGTTTTAATAACTTTGATTGTAATCGACAAAATGTAGATTTAGTTATTCAAGGTAAAATATATCTTAAAGAAGTGTCTAAATCATGCTATGAATTGGAATGTTCACAAATATGGCATAATGGTGATGAAGTTATAGATGATTTTGAACCAGTGCTATTAGCTAGATATGCCAACGATAGAAATGATGGTGGATTTAATTTTACACGTATTACAATTTACCCTATTGGGGGTAGAAAAGTTATACCGATTGACTAAGAGGCACCTTTACCAATATCAAAAGTAAAGTTGCCTTTTATACCTGTACTAAGATATGTTTTACTTGCTGTAATTTGAACTTTGCCACTAAATTTAGGTGGATATACAGTTCTAAATCCTGTTATATGAACATCACTTCCAACTGATTTAGCATTAGTATAAATTTGAATAACGCTTCCTTGTTGTAAGAAAGCTAAAAGTGCTTTATTAAATTCAGGGTCTTTATTTAATGTGTCAGCTACTTTTTTAGCACAGTTTGCTAGTAAAACATATCCTATATTATAACCAGGACTACTCTCTTTACTACCATATGAAACAAATAATCTTTTTGCATCATCACTCATAGTTTCTGGA
>Ga0214919_10011026_pt1 | contig 11326 bp, 10 predicted proteins | sample LL1503_MetaG_FD_177994 | JGI IMG/M metagenome (GOLD analysis project Ga0214919, IMG submission 177994) | Freshwater microbial communities from Lake Lanier, Atlanta, Georgia, United States - LL-1503 | ecosystem: Environmental > Aquatic > Freshwater > Lake | place: USA: Georgia | collected...
AGGTGCTCCCAGATCTTGCCGGCCTGGGCAGTTTCACCTACGGCGCCCATTACTGCAGCGTCGACAACCGGATGAACGCCACCACCCTGGCCTGCGGCTACTTCAACTCGGGCATCCGGGTGTTTGACATTCGCGACCCGGCCAAGCCCAAAGAGATCGCCTATTTCAACCCTGCTGGCACCGTCACCGGGAGCCCTGGTTCTAACCATTACGCATCCAACGGCAGTGTTGCCTCGCCGGCCGGCGCGACAGGTACCAACGTGGTTCTCAACAGCCCGAACCAAATCACGTCCTACAAGCAGAACGCCTGGGTCAGTGGTGGGCCTGACTGGTGCTCAGCCCAGGTACGCTTGGATGCGGCGACGGGCACCTTGCAGACAACCTGCCAGGACAACGGTTTCCTCTCGTTCAAGTTCACGAACGGCGTCTGGCCATTCCCGACCAGCAGCACACCGCCTGGCATGCAAAACTAATTCAGAAATTACGGCTCGAAACACGAGCTTTTCAGAGCCTCCGGCGCGCAAGCGTCGGGGGCTTTTTCATGACTGGCCTATGCCCTGGGATCCGCACATGGCGCGACTGCTGCCAGTTCGCCATCGCCGGACAAAGGTCACTTATCGCTTGACTTCGTCGAGGCAAGAGAGGCCGCAAACCGCGTTCTGCCGGTGAGGACCGGCGCGGTCAGATCCCGGAGATGTTCAACATCCATCTGCGGCCGCCAGGAGTCTGTGATCGCGTGATGCCTGGCCATTGGAAAAGCGACCTGATCAAGCGTGCGGCCAGCTAGTCCGCCATAGCCATAGGTGTTCCGGTGGAGCGCACCAGGCGTTTGATGATGCGCGGCCAAATGCCTGATGGGTCGGCCGGATGGGTCGCCCGGATGGGTCGACCGAAGCGGCTCTGGCGGGCTTCACCTTCAAGCTCACTCAGCCAGATCGCCGTGCCGATACGTCAATTGCGGACCTATGCCCAAGGCAAGGAAATAGCCAGCTACTGCGATCTGGCCCATGCGACCAAGCTACGCGGGCGGTCTGATGAGTTCGGCCAGCTCAGCCCCAGCCAGATCGTTACGCGCCTGGCTGCTACAGCGTCTCTGAATCGACCTTCCACCACGTCCATTGGCACCTACCATCAAGCTGCTTCAGCCCACCGCAGTGCCGAGCGCCCACCAACCGAGATTGCAAAGCTCCGCGCCTTGTCTGCCACCGCGTTCAATCGGTAGTTCGGCAGTTCGGCAGTTCGGCAGTTCGTCCGGGACATCACATATCTGCCCACGCTGGTGATGGGAAGCGACGTCTACCTGTACTTGTTCCTCGATATCTTCAGCAGAAACATCGTCGACTGGCAGGCCGATGGGAACGAAAGCAACGATCTCGCGGGCGAAGTCATGCGCGACATCTGCATCCGGGAAAACATCGCACCGAACCAAGTGATGATGCTTTCGGACAACGGCAGCCTGATGAAAGGTCGCGTCGTCCACCTCAATCCTGATCAGTAGATTGCTGAAAACGCCAATCGATAGGGTGATGCGTCCAAAACTCAAAAGAGTCGCCTGAACGCTCACTCGCCAGCGGCAATTTGCTTGACAGCCTCCGCAGCGCACCCATCGAGGCCGCGCTCGGCCAAGGCCGGCGACTGGTGAGTTCGACCACCGCCATCGTGCACGGCAGTTCCGTCCGCATCGCGCTCAAGCGCGTGCAAGCGCTTGCCGGAGCTACTCGGGCGTGGTGCGCGTGCTCGATCAGTTGCGTGGCAAACTGCCCCAGACACACCGCGCGCCTATTTGCTCAACTCCAGCAGCGCAAAGCAAGCCAATCGACTGTTGTCTCTTTGCTGGTGCGAGTTTTCTTGCCCGAGTCTCTTTAGCGTCCCGGCCTCTAGCTGCAGGTATAGCTCGCCGCAAGCTTGGCCGCATTCGCATCATTTGCCGGACCGGTGTAGCGCGGATACTTTGGATATTCGCACAATGGACGAGAGAAGAGCGTGGCGCCGGCCGCGTCCTTCTTCTCCGCGACAAGACCGCTAGGCGCTGTGCCGCGTTCAACCCAGCTGTCCAAGGCGGCGAGTAAAGCGGTGGAATCAGCGCCTGGGCCACCCGAGCAATGGTTCACGCCAGGGGCAATATACAAACGCATAAACGCATCGGCACTCGCTGCCCCGACACCCTTCTTGACGTTGTTATAGTATTCGATGGTCGCATTGTTGCTGAGCGCTGAGTCATTCCCTCCGTGCCAAAGCAGCAATTTTCCACCGCTGTTCTGGAACGGTCTGATGTTAGTTTGCGTCGCATCGTTCAATGCGCTGAGCGCATAGAGCGCGTTTTGGTTCTGATCAAAAGGCCCGTACGCCAGCGAATCAGCGACCGGGCTTCTCGCCAAGTAGTTCTTGATCGTCGTATCCTGGAACAGGTATTGATAGGCCTTGGTCACCGTGCCATTGCCAGTGACCCAAGCAGGCCAAGCCCCAGCATCGTCCTCGTTACCGGACAGTGACCATCCTGCGTTGCGAAAAGTCGAATTGCCGTTCAATACCGAATCGGCTGTCCATGAAGTGACCACCGCCAACTGTGCGTCGGACAAACAGGCATCGCCCAGATCCGAGCCGCCCGCACACCTGAGCTTGGCGACATTGACAACTGCAGGCGTGCAGGCGTCTTTGTTCGAAACCACCCCATCCACGATCCCGTCGAGCCCGTCGCAGGCATCCCTGACGGTCTTGGCCAGCAGTTGCGTCTTGGGCAACGTGAACGACGTGCCTGTTGCCGAAACCGCCAGCGCCGTACGATTGAACTGACCGAGCAAGCCGACCCAGTTGTAGGCTGGCGCGCGTGCAATGACACCGTCAAAAAGATTTGGGTAACGCTGCACGTTCATCAACGCTTCTCGACCACCGTTGGAGCATCCCTCAAAATAAGATCTTGAGGGTGTCGCACCGTAAGCCGCCTTGATGAGCTCGACTGCCGACGACATCACTGTGGGCGTCGACAAGCTACCAAAGAGCTGTGCGGCATTTGCATCGTAGAGCGCAAAGTCGGCGCTGAATGCGTTGCCTCCTTGGTGACCCGAATCGGAACTGACGCCGGCATAGCCACTGTTGAGTGCCGCGAGGTTGAGCGCAGGGATAGACCCGTTGTAGCCGCCGCCGCCGCCATAGTGGAGTTTGCCGTTCCAGGACTGCGGCAACCGCAGCTCGAAATTCAAACTAGGCGCGATGTTTCCGGAAACTTTGCAGTAGGTCGGCACTGCACCGGCTGCAGCAACGGTTGCTGCCACAAGGGTAGCTCCACCGATCGCCTTGCCGTTCAGCGAGTCGCAGGCCTGTTGTGCTGTCACCGTGTTGGGACTCCACGGTGTAATTGCCGGTGTCAAAGAAGTCGTTGGCGGCTGAATCGACGGATATGCCGAAACCGGCGTTGGCACCGGCACCACCGCGACGACCGGATCGGATCCTCCGCAGCCTGCGAGCAGGGCAGCCGCGATAGCTACCGCTATTGACGTACAGTTGTACGCTCTTAGGTTAGAATAGAAAAATTTCATGTTGTGCCTCCTCAGCGATCTTGCAGTGCACGGCAAATTCACCGTCTACCTGCCAAGCTTGGACAGCTCGGCCCAAAGTCTGATTTGAGCATCGCCACATTTGCTGTCTATCGCAAAAGGTATTCGACACATAGCGAAAACCCTTGAGTTCGCGAGACATCCTGCTTCATCCTGCCACGCAAGCTGATGCACGATGCTCCAGACTTCAGCGGCCATCAGGAACGTTCGGCTTCGACCATCAGATGACACGGCCGCCATCAGCAAGGCCAGCACACCCACTCAACGCAGCGCCCGAACCGCCAACAGATCACGCGCCATGTCTGACGCGCCATTCTTGATTCAGGGCTGGGCAGCGATGGACGAACTCATCGTCCCGTCGGCAGCAACACTTGCCCGGCAGCGATCGGCAAGGACAGAATCCATAGACCGATGGTGGTCAACATCACCATCAACACCAGCATCGGCAATTGACTCAAAGCCGCCTGCCTTCGCGTCGCAAACACCTTGAGCGCTTCGACATGGGCGAGGTAGACGCTGAGGATATGGCCAAACAGAATCAACGCAACCTGGGTGTGCCAGATCAGCCCCGCATCCAGCAAGATCGGTTGAATGTTCCAGCCCTTGCTACCGAGCAGATTCCAACCGAAGCCGAAAGGGTCGAACGCCAGCGACAGCACAAGCGGTCCTTGGGCGAGGGCCAGCGTGAAGTAGTGGGTGACGTTGTAGACAAAGGCAATCGGCACGAGGGAAAGCGCAAACTGCAACGCGAGTTCAGGCACAGAGATCGTTGTCCGCGCAACAAGCTTGGCCAGCGCCACAAAGCCCAGATAGATGGCCAGGTAGACGAATGGCGAGACCAACATCATCAGCCACTGCCAGTAGTAGAAATAGTCGACCAGGATCAAGTACTGCCCGGGGTTACCGGCAGCAATGAACTTTGCCAACACTGGAAATACCTCTTTCCAGAAGACCTGGACCCACGGCACTGTTTCGTGTAGCCCATCGTAAGCCGTCGACGACAACATGAACAGCACAAAGACCAGCAAGCTGAAATGATCCGCACGCTCGCTCAGCAGTCCGACGAAGGGCAGGCGCAGGCGCATCGCTGGCGGTTGGCCATTTTCAGCGCAGCGGTATTCCAGCGGCGACAGTTTGGCGACGAGTCTGAGCAACACCGCAAACAGCTCACCTTGGCGGAACCAGGTCTCGCGGCCCAGCATCCAGGCCGCCGCCAGATTGATGGCGACATAGCTCAAAAGAATCAAAGACAGCGTGCGCGGGCTCGTGTGGCCAAACAGCTCGATCCAGATGAAGCCCATGTAGAGCGCCAGTGCTGGGTAATAGCCCAGCCACTGTGGGTAGGGCCACTGCCCGCGCAACAGTCCAGGACGCAAGCGCTCCAGCCAGTCGCAAATCACCAGCAAAGGGTTGATGGCTCGGTAGACATCACCAATCAGCGCGGTGAGGTAGGTAAAGCCCAAGACAAAAACAACCCAGAAAAAAGTGATGTTGAAATTCCGCGTCGGAACTTTGGTGCCGGCAAGCCCTGCCACGATGGTCAGGAGCAAGGCCAGAACACTCAGAACGCGACAGGCCGAGATCCAGCCTGGCCGCATCAAAGCGGCGCCGAAACCGCCTCGACTCAATTCAAGGCTTCGCGACTGAAGACTACCGGTGTCGCCACGGACGAAATAGCCAACCACGACGAACGAAGCCAGCAAGGCTGCCGTCGCGCCGTAGGCGTAGAGCCATAAGGGCACCGGCAGGTTGTATGGCACTTGCATCGCGTGGGCTGCAGCAGAAGCAGACCACAGCCATAGCAACACAAGCAAAAACATTCTGTGAAAGCGCATCGCAGCCCTAGCGTGGATAGACTTCAAGAGCGCCCAACTCTGCCTTGGCATGGTGCAACTCATAGCCGAAGCGCCCGGTTTGCTTTGCGTTGAATTGCAGCGTGGCAGTCTTGTCCGGTCCCAGCGTGACGTGCAAGTTGTATCCGTGCAGATGCAACTCATCCGGGGTGTCGCAGGTCAATCGAAGAACCACCTCATCACCCTGCCGCACCTGGATGACTGCAGGCCCTGTGACCAGGCGGCCGCGCTGGATCACCAAGTCCAAAACCACGGGTTCTGCGGCAACCGAGGCAGCTCGCGCTGTACTGGATGCGGCGGCTGTTGGCGGTTCCGATGCCTGCGTTTCCGACATCTCGGCCTTTGGCTTGAAATTCACCAACAGGACGCCCAAAAGAACGATCACTGCTACGAGATAGGCCAGAAATTTCATCGCAATGCGAAGCCCGCTTCCACTGGCTCACTCCTTGTCATGAACTCGCCTTGGCGAGCATCGCGGCATCGTTTCGGACCCTCAAGCACACACAGGATCATCGCTTGGCTGCGAAGTATAGAGCCGGCTCAGGCTTCGAGTGAAGGCCCACTCGAATCTGGTCCGCAGCGCTTGGTGCTTTCACGTCGCAGCCGCAGTCGCTTGCGCAATGTGCAGTGCCGCGTTACCGTATCACCAAAGACTTGCATCCTCGACTGTGAAGTCGAAGCTGATCGCCCGACGTCTCAGAGATGGCGCCGTTGTTCAATTCACTCTTACCGTCCGGACTTTTATGCGCTGTCATTCTTTCTTGCTCGTTGCTGCTTTGCTTTTCGTACCAGGGTTTGCGCAGGCTTTCGAGCGAGATGTGCATTTCGGTCTGACCAAGTGGCTCGCATTGCAAGCAGGATTCAGCCTTCAACAATCCGACGCCTTGGCAACAGGCAACCAGCGGGTCGACGCTGGCCTGATGCAATTCATCGAGCCCATGCCCTTGTACGCTTGCCTGAAAAAAGATGAAGAAAGCGCCATCGAGGTTGGTCGACATCACTATCCCACGGCGCTGCGGACGCCGGCTCCACCCGAGCAAAGAGCTGTGATTGCCGGAGGCGATCAGGCGCGGCAAGCCGCCATCGCGGCGGTCGATGTATCGGCCAATCAAGCGGGCATCATGCTGTATAGATTTGGCGAAGCCTTGCACACGCTGCAAGACTCCTGGTCACACCAGGGTATTCCCGATTCACCGCGAACCATCGGCGGCCTGGTCGCCTGCGACGCTGGCCTGGCCTGGGCACATCCGGGCAAAAGAGGCGGATGGAACAGCCACAAAGCGGATCTGACACATGCTTGGCCGGCCGATGTCGTCGCGATGGCGAGGGCCAGCTACGACTTGATGCTCCGCTACCCTTTGATCAGCGAGGCAAAGAGGGATTCCAAGCCTTGGCCTTCGGTCTTGCCTTCACTGATGGGCTTCGTGCGCGCATCGACCAAAGCTCAGAAAAAGCAGTGGTTCGCCGCCCAAGGCATTGCCGAGGTATCGTTCCTCGAAGGCATCACACTGCCGGACGGCGGCCCGGCTTTCACACAGCGATGGGATGGGCACAAGCTGCCGAAACTCTCGACACTCCAGTCAACCCAGCCTCAGGTCGATCCAGAACTGCTGGAATTCTTCAATCGATTCATTGCGCAGTGGCTGACCCGCGATGACTTCGATGCATTGGCCTCAGGCTTTGCTGCTGAGCTCAAGCACACGAGCGGCAACGCGCCAAGCGCTTCAATGGCCATGGGAAGGGCTGAACTTGTTGCCCGCTTGACGGCTTGGCGGGTCCGCGATCACGGCTTGATTGCTGGCCTTGCCCATTCGCAGCAAGCCTTGAGCTCACAGCAACGCAACACCATCTCGTCGCTGTCAAAAGGACGCGACGGACTCGCGCGCTATGACGCACCGGGTGAAGCGCTATTTCCGCTGATGCTCAAGACGCGCGACCCGACACCGATACTGGGTTTTCTGGTCAACCGATTGACCGCGCTCGCCGATGGCCACGAGCGCGCAACAGCGACGCTGAAGTTTCGGCATGCGCCATACGACACCGTTCAGGTTTTCGCGCAGCGCCTAGACGGCCGCTGGCGCGTTGTCTCGATCGCTGCGGTGGTTGATCACTGAAATCGAGCGGTCGATGACTGTTGCTGGTAGGCAACGGCGTCGGTCAGCATTGAGGGTTTACCCTAGGTAGTCCAGCAGTTTCTTGGAAGACCTTGGCGACGCAGAGAGGTTCAATCAAAGCTGTCGTCGGGGTAGTGTTGTCCGGCGGAGAAATTTTGCAACACAGCCGGAGTGAACCCAGATGATTGAACATTTGCAGATGAAATTGGTGAGCACCATGTTGCCGCTGATGGCGGCGTGCGTGCTGGCCGCGTGCGGCGGCGGGACGACCGTGGTGGCGGAGGTGCCGCCAGTCACGTCGCAAGCCGTTCCGCTGACGGTTCCCAAGGTCGTCGCCTGCGCTTCGAGCGACACGCCCGAAGCGGCGCTGCAGGGTCAGGTGCCAGCTGCGGTTCGGGCGTCCGGCTTCAAGGGCTACAACTGCAACCTCTCCTTGGTCGGCCAGTACCAGGGCGAAGGCGGCAATTGGTCGAGCGCGACCTTCACCGATGGCGCCAATCGCACCTGCGCCTACCACTCCACCGGCGTACCCACAGCGGGCCGTGTCAACCCAGGCGTTCCGGTGATCGACATCACCGATCGAACCCGGCCGTTCCGCGTGACGTCCCTGACGACACCGGCGATGACGGATTCCTGGGAGTCACTCAGGGTCAGCCAGCGACGTCAAATTCTGATTGCCGACAACGGTCAGGGTGGTGGCGGTGGACCTGAAGTTGACATCTACGACATCTCTGGGGACTGCAGGTCGCCGCAGTTGATGGCAACGATTGCGGTTGGCACCGGATTGGACGGCGGCATCAAGATGGCGAAGACACCGATCGGTCATGAAGGCAACATCTCACCCGACGGCTTGACTTACTACATCGGCGACATCACAAACTCCTCCTACCACGCAGTGGACGTTGCCAACACGAGCAAGCCCAAGCTGATATCGAGTTTTGACGTGAACACCCTGGGAAGCATGGTTCACGGCCTGTCGGTCAGCAACGATGGCACGCGTATGTATGCGACCCTGCTTGGTGGCTTGAGCGGCGGCATTGGCGCTCCGCCGACCATTACCGCGATGGACAAAGTGAACAACGGCTTTGCGATCTTCGACACTTCGGAAGTCCAGGCACGCAAGGCGGGCGCGACGATCAAGCTGATATCAAAGGCGGTCTTTCAAGACGGATCAGTTGCTCAGCACACCATTCCCGTCACGATCAGCGGCAAGCAATACCTGGTGATGGTCGACGAAGGTGGCTCAGCCGGTCTGGCAAACAGCGCGAACGCTGATTTCGCTTGCAAAGCAGGGTTGTCGCCCTTCCCGATGGCTCGGATCTACGACATCAGCGACGAGAAGAATCCGAAGCCCGTCTCGAAAATGATGCTCGAGACGCACGATCCGAAGAACTGTGCGGCGGTCTTGCCTGACATTGCTGGACTGAACATCTTCACGTACGGCAGCCACTACTGCAGCGTCGACAACCGCGACAACGCGACTGCGCTGGCCTGCTCCTATTTCAATTCAGGTGTGCGTGTGTTTGACATCCGTGACCCGGTACGACCGAAAGAGATCGCGTACTTCAATCCGCCTTCATCGAAGACCGCGCCCTTGGGTTCCAACCATGTGTCATTCGGTCAACGCGTTGCCGGTGGTCCCGACTGGTGTGCGTCGCGCCTGGACTTTGATTTCGCGAAAAAGCAGTTGACCACGATGTGTCAAGACAATGGACTGCTCGTGCTCCAGTTTGCAGCCAACACCTGGCCGTTCGAGGGATCTACTGCATCCAAGAGTCAGAACTGACCGGTCACAAGCGCCGTAGACAGCGGCGCTTGCCTGGATGAATTTTGATAAAGTGATGTGCGAGGCCCAGCGCTCTTGTCATCACTTTTTTTGTTGGTGCCAGGGCTGGATTATTTCAACGCTTGATGACTGTCTCTTGAATTGACAGAGACTCGCTGAGTCCGCTCTGCAAGCATTCGACAGTGCTTTCTTCGCGCTGCCGCGTCCTTGCATTGATCGGCGGCGGTTTGCTGTAGGACCGGATCCTGCAACTGGTCGCCATTGAGGGTTCACCCTGAGCAAGTCAGCGGTTTCCTGGAAGACCTTGGCGACGCAGAGAGGTTCAATCAAAGTTACCGTCGAGTTGGTATTGCACGGTGAAGACATTTTGCAACCCAGCGGGAGTGAACCCAGATGATTGAGCATTTGCAGATGAAATTGGTGAGCACCATGTTGCCACTGATGGCGGCGTGCGTGCTGACCGCGTGCGGCGGCGGAACGACCGTGGTGGCGGACGTGCCGGCAGCCACATCGCAAGCCGTCCCGCTGACGGTGCCCAAGGTCGTCGCCTGCGCTTCAAGCGACACGCCCGAAGCGGCGCTCCAAGGTCAGGTGCCAGCTGCGGTTCGGGCATCCGGCTTCAAGGGCTACAACTGCAACCTCTCGTTGGTCGGTCAGTACCAGGGCGAAGGCGGCAACTGGTCGACTGCGACCTTCACCGACGGCGCCAATCGCACCTGCGCCTACCACTCAACCGGTGTTGCATTGCCGGGTCGTGTGAACCCTGGTGTGCCAGTGATCGATATCACCGACAGAACCCGGCCGTATCGCGTCACCTCTCTGACAACACCGGCGATGCTCGATACCTGGGAGTCGCTCAGGGTCAGCCAGCGACGCCAGATTCTGATAGCCGACAACGGCGCAAATGGCGGTGGTGGACCGGAAGTCGACATCTATGACCTCTCCGGAGACTGCAGGTCGCCGCAGTTGATGGCGACCATCGCGGTAGGTACGGGATTGGATGGCGGGACTGCATTGGCCAAGGCCCCGATCGGCCATGAGGGCAACATCTCGCCCGATGGCTTGACCTACTACATAGGCGACATCCGAAACTCCTTCTACTACGCGGTTGATGTTGCCAACACAAGCAAGCCCAAGCTGATTTCCAGCTTCGACGTCAGCACTTTGGGGACCAGGGTTCACGGGCTGTCGGTCAGCAACGATGGCAACCGCATGTATGGGGTTCTCCTGGGCGGCTTGGCCACACCTGGGCAGATCACAGCCCTGGAAAAACTGGACAACGGCTTCGCGATCTTCGACACCTCGGAAGTCCAGTCACGCAAGGCGGGCGCGACGATCAAGCTGATATCGAAGGCTCTGTACCAGGACGGCTCTGTCGCTCAGCACACGATCCCCGTCATGATCAGCGGCAAGCAATACCTGGTGATGGTCGATGAGGGCGGATCCGCTGGCTTGGCGGATGCTGTCGCGGCCAAGGTCGCCTGCGCTGCTGGCTTGTCGCCATTTCCCATGGCCCGGATCTACGACATCAGCGACGAGAAAAATCCGAAGCCGGTCTCGAAGATGATGCTCGAAACCCATGATCCCAAGAACTGTGATGCTGTGACGCCTGACATCGCCGGGCTGTCAACCTTCACCTACGGAAGCCATTACTGCAGTGTCGACAACCGCGACAACGCGACTGCGCTGGCCTGCTCTTACTTCAACTCGGGCATTCGTGTGTTTGACATCCGAGACCCGGTACGGCCAAAGGAGATCGCGTACTTCAATCCGCCTTCGTCCAAGGTCGCCGCTCTGGGCTCAAACCATGTGTCACGAAGCCAGTGGAAGGCTGGGTCGCCCGACTGGTGTGCGTCGCGCCTGGACTTTGACTTCGCGAAGAAGCAGTTGATCACGATGTGTCAGGACAATGGACTGCTCGTGCTCCAGTTTGCAGCCAACACCTGGCCGTTCGAGGGATCTACTGCATCCAAGAGTCAGAACTGACCGGTCACAAGCGCCCTAGACAGCGGCGCTTGC
>Ga0214919_10011027_pt1 | contig 11324 bp, 8 predicted proteins | sample LL1503_MetaG_FD_177994 | JGI IMG/M metagenome (GOLD analysis project Ga0214919, IMG submission 177994) | Freshwater microbial communities from Lake Lanier, Atlanta, Georgia, United States - LL-1503 | ecosystem: Environmental > Aquatic > Freshwater > Lake | place: USA: Georgia | collected 2015-03-15
CACCGGTGCTGGCGGCCCTTGCCACCGAGGAGCCGCTGCTATTGATTGGCCCGCACGGCACCGCCAAGAGCCTGATGCTGACCCGCATTGCCGCAGCGCTGGGGCTGGCTTTTAGGCACTACAACGCCAGCCTGCTCAACTTTGATGATTTGGTGGGTTTTCCGCTGCCGGGCAAGGACGGTCGGCTGGAGTACATGACCACGCCTGCGGCGGTGTGGGGCGCTGGTGCCGTGATCTTTGATGAGATCAGCCGCTGCCGACCTGACATTCAGAACAAGCTGTTTCCCATCATCCACGAGCGCCGGGTGAACACGATACAAGCACTCTGCCTTAGACCGTGACTGGCTGATCCAACACCCCGCACGGACAGTCGTTTTGATATTTGGACCATGCGGGGTTTACACCTATATCGGCGGCAACAGGTAAGGACTAAACTTATTTAAAGAAACGCTATTTTCTATAGGAGAATGCATGCTGACTGGTCTTGCCCATGGCTTAGACGTAATTGAGTACCTCGCGAAGTCCCGAGGTCCAGTCGCTTTAGGTGTCGTGGCGGCGGCAATCAAGATGTCCAAGCCGGGCACCCACCGGATACTCAACACCTTGTGCCTACGCGGTTTCGTGCTGCGCGAGAACGGTGGGGTTTATCGACTGGGTTACAAACTTTGTGAAATCGGCTGGGCAGTGCCCGGTGCGCAATTAGTGTCACGCGCAGCGCCAGTGATGCAGCGACTTGCCGACGCTGAGGGCGACGGCGCAATTCTTGGTGCGATTGACAAGGGATTTGAAGTCCTATACCTGAACGTGATCGAGTCGCGTCAGGCCGTGCGCGTCTACATTGATGTGGGATCACGGCTTCCGGCACACGTAACGGCAACCGGCCTCGCCTGCCTCGCTTGGCTCCCGCCGGAACGCCTTTCAGAGATCATTCCAGTGACACTGCCAGCATGGACAGCAGAGACGATCACCGAATCCGACGTCCTGTTGCGCGAACTCGAGCGCATACGCGCCCGTGGTTACTCCCAAACACTGGGCACGTTTCGAACGGATGTGGGCGGAGTCGCTGCTCCAATTTTCGACGCCGACGGCAGCGTGGTTGCAGCGCTGTGTGTATCGTCCCCGCGCTACCGTATCAATGCGGACTGGAACAAGCGCGTACCGTCAGCTGTGATGACGGCTGCTGAGAAAATCAGCGGGGCTGCGCAGTCGTCGCACTATCCGCGCCAGGCGTCCCACGTATGAGTACCGCATTGGAAGACGGCTGGCGTATCGGCGTCGACATCGGCGGGACCTTCACCGACCTTGTGTTGACGGACCCAATTGGCGGAGTGCGCGTTTTCAAGGTGCCAACTGTGCCGGCCGATCCCGAGCGGGGTGCTTTTAATGCCTTGGCCGCCGCGGCGGCTGGCGTCGGCAGTACAGTGCCCGAACTACTGGCAAACACAGCACTGTTTGTTCATGGCTCCACGATCGCTACCAACACAGTGCTTGAGCGCAGCGGCGCAAAGGTTGGGATGCTGGTGACCGACGGTTTCCGCGATGCGCTGGAGATCCGACGTGGATTACGGCCAAATCCGTGGAACCACCGTGAACCGTATCCACCTGTATTGGTGCCGCGTTTCCTTCGTCGTCCGGTAGCTGAACGTACCTATGAGGGCGCACGGGAAAGCTTGCCGGCGTCAGTGGCCGACATCGCAGCGGCCGCAGCGGTATTCGATGCCGAGCGGGTCGAGTCCGTAGTGATCGGATTTTTCAACAGTTTTCTCGATCCCGCGCACGAAGAGCAGGCCGCCCTAGAACTCGCCCGCCACTGGCCAGGCGCTTGGGTAACGCGCTCGGCGGCGATCGCGCCGGTGATGGGAGAGTACGAGCGGACCTCGACTGCGGTGCTGAACGCCTACATCACACCACGGACGGTAACCTATCTGCAAAATCTTAACCGACAACTTCTCGAGCTGGGGCTTAGACGCCCGTTGCTGCTGATCCAGAGCAACGGCGGGGCTATCGCGGTAGACCAGGTGGCGGAGCGTCCGGTGACGCTACTGCTTTCTGGCCCGGCCTCAGGGTTCGGTGCACTCGAGTTCTACAGCCGCGCTATCGGATCCGACGACCTGATCTCGATGGAGATCGGCGGCACAAGTTGTGACGTGTTATTGATGAGCGGGGGCCAGATTGGTTATACCGATGCACTGGATATCGGCGGGTACGACGTGGTAACGCGTTCGGTCGATGTGCACAGCATTGGCGCAGGCGGTGGCACGATCTCCCGTGTGGTGGAGGGTATGCTAACTCTGGGTCCACAGGGGGCGGGTGCGGCGCCCGGCCCCGCCTGTTATGGACTCGGCGGAAAGTGCGCAACGGTTACTGATGCTCAAGTCGTTCTGGGCCGCTTACGAGCCCGCCCAGGTTCGCCCGGAGTTTTACGCATCGATGCGGCACTGGCTGCCGAAGTAATCCTCCGTGAGGTGGCCGTCCCGCTGGGCATCACCTGCGAGGAGGCCGCGACCGGTATCGTACGGTTGATGGAGCAGAAATTGCTCCATGCAGTCCAGCGACTGTCGGTCGAGCGCGGCCACGATCCGCGCCGCTTTACCTTGGTCGCAGCTGGCGGTGCGGGCCCAGTACACGGTGCGGCGGTGGGCCGCGCGCTTGGTTGCCGTCGTGTCTATGTCCCGCGCCTGGCAGGCGCGTTCTGCGCACTGGGCATGCTGCACGCCGATGTTCGTCACGACTACGTTCGAATGCAGTTGGGCGATCTTGACCACATCGATTGCAGCAGTGTTGAGACCATGTTCGCCACACTCGAGGCCGAGGCCCGTCAGACCCTGGAGCAGGAAGGCTTCGGTCCGGCCGACATCGGACTGGTGCGGCTGGTTGACCTCCGCTATCAGTCGCAGCAATGGGACATTACAGTACCGCTGGCCGCAGACGGTTGGGACCCGAAGCGCATACGCGACGATTTTGACGCGCTTCATCTGCGCCAGTACGGGCACGTGCAACCCGCGGGCGCCATCGGGCTGACCCGCCAGCGCGTGACTGCCACCGGACGTTTGCCCGCGTTGCTGACCTCGGTAATGGAATCAAGTACAGCGATCCCCAAACCTGCCGAACACAGACGGGTCTGGTTAGATCCCCAAGCTGGCTGGGCTACTACGCCGGTGTACGACGGCTGGCACCTTCGCCCAGGCCAGTCCCTGGACGGCCCGGCAGTGATCGATGAACACACCACGACAATCTTGATCGGACTACACGAGCGCCTCGCCGTCGATGCGGCCGGCAACTATGCGATCGAGCTTGCACCGAGACCCGGACGCGAGGGAGAGATCTGATGACTATGCGTGATCTCGATCCCATCCAACTAGCCCTGGTCCAAGCTAGGCTCGATCACATCGCCCGTCAGATGGGCTGGGTGATGATCCGCACTTCTCGAAGCCCCATCTTCAATCAGTCGCACGATTTTTCATGTTTCATCACTGACGCGGCGGGCACGCTGGTCAGTCAAGCCGACGGAATCCCTATCCATACAGGCGGCGGCGGGTTCGCCATACGCGCGCTCCTCAAGACCTTCGCTGGACGTATTGCCCTGGGTGACGCGTTCCTGCTCAATGATCCGTACACAGCCGGGGGCAACCACCTTCCCGACTGGGTCATCGCGCGCCCGGTGTTTGCAGCCGGCAATTTGGTAGCCTTCGCCTGCAATCGCGCGCACCAGTCGGACATCGGTGGCGGCGCCGCGGGCACCTACAACCCCCAGGCGACCGAGATCTTCCATGAGGGCATCCGGTTGCCGCCGTTGAAGCTGATCGAGCAGGGGGCTACGCGCGAGGATCTGTGGCAACTGTTGCTGCTCAACAGCCGCTGCCCCGAGCTCATCGACGGGGACCTGCGCGCCATGCTGGGCGCGACGCAGATCGGCGCCGAGCAGGTCGCCGAACTTGCAGCCGACCTGGGTAAGGAAGGCGTCTCTCTTTATTTCGAAGGCATCCTCGAGCATGCCAACCGGTGCCTGCGCCGGGCACTCGAGGCGTTGCCGGACGGCGTGTACCGTGGCTTGGAGCAATTCGACAATGACTGCTTCGACGATTGCGTGATCCCGCTCGTGATGACTGTGACCAAGACCGGCGGGGCGATGACGGTGGACTTCACCGGAACTGCGCCGCAGATCCGTGGCTTCAAGAATTCTTCGCTTGCCAATACGTACTCAGGCGTTTACGCCGGCATCGCCTCGTTCTTTGACGCCAGCCTGCCTCGCAACGAAGGCACGTTCCGCTCAGTGAAGGTCATCGCGCCCGAGGGCACGGTGGTCAACGCCACGGCGCCGGCCCCGCTCACCATGTGCACCGTGTTTCCCGCTCAGGAGATCATGCACATGATCTGGCAGGCGCTGGGCCAGGCGGACCCGGCGCGCGCGGTCGCGAGCTGGGGCAAGAACGCGTTCCCCGTCACCTCGGGTCGCGATGCCACAGGCGGAACCTGGGTCATGTACAACTGGGGCGGCAACGCCGGTGCCGGCGCGGTGGCCGGGCGCGACGGGTTTAACCAGATGGGGCCGATGGTGACGCTGGGCGGGCTTGTGCTGCCTAACGCGGAGACCTACGAGCAGCTCTATCCGATTCATGTCGTGCGGCAGGAAATGCGTACCGACGGGGGTGGCGCCGGCCAATGGCGGGGTGGCACTGGCGTGGATTACGAAGTCGTCATCGCCAGCGCGGCCGAGTATTCGTTTCGAGCCGAGGGACTGGGCCGCCCGACCGGGATCGGTGTGGCGGGTGCTGGCGACGGCAGGGGTTCCGGCGTGGAGTTCGAGCGGGCCGACGGGACGGTGAGCCAGCCGCCGTCCTTTGCACTCAGGCGCGAAGGACCCGGCACGTTGCGGCTGAGGTCTGCCGGGGGCGGGGGCTTCGGGGACCCCCTGGCGCGGCCCGTCGTGGAGGTTGTGCGGGACGTGCGCGACGAAACGGTCTCGGCGCGCATGGCGTCAGTTCTCTATGGCGTGGTCATGATGGCGGATGAACGCGAAGCCGACGTCGCTGCCACCGCCGCGCGCCGGCGCTCGATGCGGGATGCGCGAGCATGAAGCGCGTCGGCCTGAAGGACGCCGGCTGGCGGCTGATCCTCCCGGTGCTCTGCATCTCCATCTGGTATGTGGCGACCGACGTGTTCCACCTGACGCATCCGGTCATACTGCCTTCGCCGACCGCAGTGCTGCGCGCGTTCGTGCGGCTGGCCAGCAATGGCGAGCTGCTCGACAATATCGGCGCGAGCCTTTTGCGCATCTTCTACGCCAACTGCGCTGCGCTGGCGCTGGCCGTGCCGTTGGGGCTCGCGATGGGCCTCTACCAGCCGGTCGAGCGGCTCTTCGATGGCCTGCTCAGCCTGTTTCGCCCGATCCCGCCGCTGGCTTGGGTGCCGCTGTCGATCCTCTGGCTGGGGATCGGCACGCTATCAGTCGTCTTTATCACCTTCCTCGCGGCGTTCTTCGCCGTACTGGTCAACACCATCGCCGGCGCGCGCTCGGTGGACAAGCAACTTGTCCGAGCGGCGCAATCGCTCGGAGCCGGCCGACAACGGCTGATGGTTGCCGTGATCCTGCCTAGCGTGGCGCCTGCAATCTTCACGGGTTTCCGCGTGGCCATCGGCGTGTCGTGGATGAGCATCGTCGCTGCCGAACTCATCGCCGCGCACAGTGGGCTCGGTTACATGATCATGTACTATCGCGAAGTGCTGCGAACCGACGCCATCATCGTCGGCATGCTCACGATCGGTGTCATCGGCTTAGCGATGGACTTCGGCACCCGTTGGCTCGAATCCAGGTTAATGCCCTGGCGTACGGGATTCCACCTGTGAGCGCGGCGGGAGACAAGATCACGGCCCGCGGGCTGACCAAGCGTTTCCAGTCGGTCCGGGGCGAGGTGGTCGATGCGCTCGGTCCCATTGACCTGAGCATCGGTGTGGGCGAGTTCCTAGCCGTAGTAGGACCCAGCGGCTGCGGCAAGTCGACGCTGCTGAACATTGCGGCAGGATTCGACAAGGCGAGTTCCGGTTACATCGAGATCGACGGGCGGACGATCTCCAGCCCGGGCCCGGAACGCGGCGTGGTGTTCCAAGACTATGCACTGTTTCCGTGGCTGAGCGTAGCCGGTAACATCGGGTTCGGGCCGGTCAGCGTCGGCCGCTCGCCGGCTGTGGTCGAGGAGAAGGTGCGGCATTGGGTGAAGCTGGTCCGGCTCGAAGGCTCGGAAGGCAAGTTTCCCCACGAGCTCTCGGGCGGAATGCGGCAGCGCTGCGCACTCGCGCGCTGCCTCGCCAACGATCCTGACATACTGCTAATGGACGAGCCGCTGGCGGCGCTCGACGCGCTGACCCGGGTCCGGCTACAAGACGACCTTCTGCAGATCTGGAACGAGGCCTCCCGCGAGCGGCCGAAGAGCGCTCTATACATTACGCATGCGATCGATGAGGCGCTCTACCTCGCTGACCGAATCATCGTGATGTCCGAACGCCCTGGACGCGTGCTTCGCGAAATCGTGGTCCCCTTCCCCCGTCCGCGCGAACCCGACATTCGCACGCTGCCAGAATTTCACCGGCTGGCAGACGAAATCTGGCAGCTGCTGCGTCGCCCTTCCGCCTGATTCCGTTCAATAGCCGTTTAGTCTCTTTTTAGTCACCGCTCCTCCACCACCCACCAAGAAAGGACAATTACCATGAGACGAATAACTGCCCTGAAGACAGTCATAGCGGCGCTCGCCGCGGCAGGCGCACTATTCGCCGGGATTGCCTATGCCCAGGCCCCGGCGTCAAAAACGATCAATGTCCGAGTCGGCTACAACCCGCTTGCCGGCGGGTTACCGATTATCGGCACGATGATCCAGGACAAGCTGTTCGAAAAGGAAGCGGCAAAGTTCGGATACCAGGTCACGACCGAATGGATCCCGTTCCTGGCGGGAGCACCCCCGGCCAACGCGGCGATGCTGTCAGGCAGGCTCGACATCGACGTCGACTTCGGCGTCGGGGCTATCGTCCCGCGGATCAAGAACAAGATCCCGGTAGTCGTCTTCGGCATCCACGCGAGCCACCTGTCCAATGCCATCGTCGTGCGGCCGGGCAGCGATATCGACGAGGTGTCGAAACTGGCCGGCAAGACGGTCGGCGTGCCTCTCGCGACGAGTGCGCACTACACGCTGGCGACGATCGTGAAGGAAGGGACCGGCAAGACGCTGCAGGAACTGGGCGTCAAGCTAGTCAACATGGTGCCCTCCGAGGGCATCAAAATGCCCTCGGGGCTCGACGCCGCCGCGGTCTGGGTTCCGATCCGATTCATGGACCAGTCGCTTGGGACCGCAAGTCTGCTGATCGATTCAAGTGGCTACACGGGACCGGCGCACAAACTCAAGGGCAAGCGCATCCCGGGTGTAGAAAAGTCGTGGGGCTACCCCGAAGGGTACCTTCTGGACCGGCTGTACCTGTGCGCGCGGCAGGAATTCGCCAAGGACAACCCGGATCTGCTGGTCGCGTTCCTGCGGGCACGGATTGATGCGCAGCGCCTTGCGGTGGCGAATCGTGACAGGGCGCTCGAGACCGCTAACGCCACCTGGAAGCTCGACCTGCCGGTGGCTGCGAAGGCGCGCGACACCTATCCAGAGAACACTGACATCCGCAACGCGCCGTTCGTGGTTGAGGGCGACGCGCTGGCCATCGTCAAGGGCTCGGAATTCTTCGCCTCGATCCAGGCCATCGACAACCCGGTAACCTGGGAGGACGTCAAGGCGATGCTGATGCCGGGCGCAGCGATCCAGAAGAAGGCGTGGGAAGAGGGCGGGATGAAGCCGCCAGTGGCGGCCATGGAAGCGAACTTCAAGGGTTCGAACCCGACATGGCCAGAGCTCAACATCACGGGCGGCACGCCGGTGTGGTTGTGGGACCAGACGCCTGGCTGGGGACAGCGCAAGTACAAGCCGGGTCCGTTTCCCGCCAAGTAGCACAACCGAAAAGGCCGCCATGACCTCAGCGCACTTTCCCGAAAGCGGTCTCACACCCGAGGAGGTGTTCGTGCAGATGGAGGCCGCGCGCAGCCGCGACGCCGACTGGCGCCGCGGCCGACTCGGCCTCTACGTCCACTTCGGCGGCGATGACGTGCTCGCCGTGGCGAAGGAAGCGTACCAGCGCTTCTTCTCAGAGAACGCGCTAGGGCCGAGGGCGTTTCCGAGCCTGAAGAAGTTCGAGGACGACATCGTCGCGTGGTCTGCGGACCTGCTGCATGCCGGGCCCGCAGCGACGGGTGTGGTGTCCTCGGGCGGCACCGAGAGCATCTTCCTGGCTGTCAAGACCGCGCGGGACCGGGCTCGCGCAGAGCACCCCGAAATCACAGAACCGGAAATCGTCGCGCCCGTGAGCGCGCACCCTGCGTTCGACAAGGCGGCGCACTACCTCTGCATGAAGGTAAAGCGCGTGCCGCTTCGCGCAGATTTCCGCGCCGACGTCCCGGCGATGAGGGCAGAGTGCACGTCCAGCACCATCATGCTGGTCGGATCCGCCCCGTCGTTCCCGCACGGCGTGATCGATCCGATCGCCGACATCGCGGCGCTTGCCCGGGAGCTGCGGCTCTGGATGCATGTCGACGCATGCGTGGGCGGTTTCCTCGCGCCGTTCGTGCGCCGGCTCGGGTATCCGATACCGCCGTTCGACTTTGAGGTCGACGGGGTATGTTCGATTTCGGCAGATCTGCACAAGTACGGTTTCACGGCGAAGGGTGCTTCGGTGATGCTGCTCTCCGACGTAGCGTTCCGGAAGTACCTGGTTTTCGAGTTCGACAACTGGCCTCGAGGGCATTACATCGCGCCGACGTTCACCGGTACCCGTCCGGGCGGGGCGATCGCGGCCGCGTGGGCAGTGCTGCGCTACCTCGGCATAGATGGCTACATGCGACTGGCGCAGCAAATCATGGACGCGCGCGACCTGATGATCAAGGGCATCGAGGCGATAGAGGGGCTCTACGTCGTCGGGAATCCGGACCTCGCGGTGATGGGCTACGGCGCGCACGATCTCGACACCTTCGCGATCGCAGAGCAGATGACGCAGAAGGGCTGGTTCGTCTCGGCGATGAGCGAGCCGCCCGGAATTCACATGGGCATGCCTACGATGGCCCATGTGCCAGTGGTCGACCAGTACCTCGCAGATCTCGCCGCGTCGGTCGCCGCAGTGCGCGCCGGCGGGCTGACCGGGCTCTCGCGCACTGTAACGTACGGCAGCTGAAGTTTACGCCCGCCAGTTCGAACAACAGGGATGACGATCATGGCTTCAGGAGCAAAATCCGCCGTTTTCCACAGGAACATCCAGCGCGCCTATCCTCTGGCTGTCGGGGGAGAAGGGGCCATCGTCATCGACGCAGAAGGCAAGCGCTGGCTTGACGGAGCGGGCGGCGTGTTCGTTTCGATTCTCGGCCACAGCCCGCACGAAGTCGGCGACGCGATCGCGGAGCAGGCGCGTGCGTTGAACTACGCCTACACGGGCGACTTCACGACCGAAGCCGAGCAACGTCTTGCGCGTCAACTGCTCGACATTGCCCCACCCGGCTTCGCCAAGGTGTGGCTGACGACGTCGGGATCGACAGCCAACGAAGCGGCGATGAAGCTCGCTCGCCAGTACCACTTGCTTCAGGGACAGCCCGAGAAGACCCGGATCATCTCGCGCTGGCACAGCTACCACGGCAGCACGATGGGCGCGCTGTCGATGACCGGCACGCCGCCCCGGCGGCGTCCGTATGAGCCGTACCTGCAGAATTTCCCGCGCGTCTCGCCGCCATACTGCTACCGGTGTCCGCTGGACCTCGCCTATCCGGGTTGCGCTGCCGCCTGTGCGGGCGAGATTGAAGCCGCGATCCAGCGCATCGGGCCGCAATACATCTCCGCGTTCATCACCGAGCCGCAGGCCGGCGGGCCTCTAGGCGGGCTGGTGACACCACCCGAATACCTGCGAAATGCGCGCGCCATCTGCGATCGGCACGACGTCCTGATGATCGCCGACGAGGTCGTATCCGGGATGGGCCGGACTGGCGACTGGTTCGGGGTCGATGAGAGTGGCGTGGTACCGGACATCATCACGCTGGGCAAGGGACTGGGTGGGGGCTACATGCCGATCGGTGCGGTCCTAGTCCACCGGAAGATCTACGACGCGTTCGTAGCGGCCGGCACGTCGTTCCTACACGGCGAATCGCTGTCGGGGCACGTGCTGCTGGGCGCCGCCGGCGGCGCCGTGATCGACTACATTGGCCGACACGACCTGCTGACACGCATCCGGCAAATGGCCGCGCATCTCGATGCCAGGATGAGCCGATGCGCGGATCTTCCAATGGTTGGCGACGTGCGCGGACGTGGGCTTTTGCGGGGCTTGGAATTCGTGCAGGACAAGGCCACGAAGGCGCCGTTTCCGCGTTCGGCGCAGATAAGCGAACGGGTCGTCGCGGCGGCGCGTTCGCGCCGCGTCCTACTCAATTCGGGTGTGGCGTGCGCCGACGGGGTGAACGGCGACACGGTCGTCATTGCCCCACCCTACGTCATCACCGACTCCCAGCTCGTCGAACTGGTGAATGCGCTCGAGGCTTCGGTGCTGGAGGTCGCGCAGGAAGTTGCGCGGTAGCGCGCGGCTTCGTTGAATAAATCGGATTTTGGCTAGAGGAGCATATTCACAGTCGATTTTTTGCCAGAGGACTAGCTTTTTGGGTACTGTCGCGTTAGTGAAGCATGGCCTAGAAAAGCCGTTTCGTTGGGCGCGTGTTGGCGCCGAAGCAGATATAACCCAGGCACCGACATTTAACTGCCCCACCCCTGGCGACAGCTATCCCTAGCCCACCAACGTGTTCACGGTCATCGCGCTGGGTCACGGGAAGTCGGCACAGACTGGGTCAAATCTGCGCCAGCGCCGACACGTCGTAGCGCAGTTTGATCGCAGAGGCCTATCCGCGGGACCCAGAGTTAGCTATCTGGTGACCCCTCCGATCCCTCTGATCCCTCTGAAACTTCCACCTCCGCCACCAACGGCGCCTGATCCCGCAAGCCATCCGCCATGACGGCATACGCCTTAACCGGTGTCGCCTTGGCCAATGCCATCCATACGCCGAAGTGCAGATGCTTCACCGATCGTTTGGGCGCGGCCCGCAGCACGCTCAGGCGTTGGTCTTTGCACAGCATGACCCCGCATTCGGCTGGAATCTCATCGGCACTGGCGATGTCTCTGCCGCGCCCGTCACAGCCCAGCACGTACCAGCATTGGCCACCCACATCCAGATAGGCCTGGCGTTTTTGCGGACGTTTGAGATCACCCAGCAG
>Ga0214919_10011028_pt1 | contig 11323 bp, 8 predicted proteins | sample LL1503_MetaG_FD_177994 | JGI IMG/M metagenome (GOLD analysis project Ga0214919, IMG submission 177994) | Freshwater microbial communities from Lake Lanier, Atlanta, Georgia, United States - LL-1503 | ecosystem: Environmental > Aquatic > Freshwater > Lake | place: USA: Georgia | collected 2015-03-15
GCGCTTGTTCATGGGCACCCTGGACCCCGAGGGCCATGCGTCATTCGCGCCCTTGGCGGGTGTCCGGGTGTCTGCGCACTTTCTGATTCAGCGCAATGGAACGATCACCCAATTCGCCGCCTGTGGTGCACGGGCCTGGCATGCCGGACAGTCGCGATTTCTCGAGCGGGAACGCTGCAACGATTTTTCGATCGGGATCGAACTCGAAGGGACCGGAGAGATCCCCTATAGCGCCGATCAATACAGCGTTCTTGTGCGCTTGATCCGGTGTCTACAACGATCCTATCCATTAGTCTGGGTTGCTGGGCATAGCGACATTTCGCCTGGCCGGAAAACCGATCCTGGTGCGTCGTTCGACTGGGATCGGCTCCAGAAAGGTCTCGGTACGGTGCGCCTGAATCGTCCGTTCTAGCGCGTTGTTCTGCACCCAACTCTAGGGTTTGTTTTGCTTGCGGATTTTGACTTGTGGGCGCTAGACTTGGTGCTCTAACTCGCTCCAGGCCACTACCGCTAGTGTTTGTGGGACTTTTGGCTGAACGTCGAAATCCCCTGTAAAGTCGGCCTAAGTGCGGGAATTTATTCACTTTTCGGTATGAGAGTTTTCCCATGATGCATAGCGTCGGCGAGCCCCTGCAGGTTGAACGTTCCGGCTCCGTCGGGCGCGGGATTTCAGCGTCTGAATCAGGGCTGGGCGGCCTCGCAGCCTTGACCGATCCGGCGCGGATTGCGGACTTCGGCGTGATCCGCCGCAATGGCGCAGTCGTCCCCTTCGAGCCGTCCAAGATCGCCATCGCAATGACCAAGGCCTTCCTGGCGGTCGCGGGTGGGCAGGGTGCTGCCAGTGCCCGCATTCGCGAGCTGGTCGAGCAACTGACCCGCGGTGTGGTGAACTCGCTGGTGCGCAACAAGCCCGCCGGTGGAACGTTCCATATCGAGGATGTTCAGGATCAGGTTGAGCTGGCCCTGATGCGTTCGGGTGAACATGAGGTGGCCCGGGCCTATGTTCTGTACCGGGAAAAACGGGCGCAGGAACGGGCGGCCCGCGCAGCGAGCGCGCCCGATGTGGCGCAGCCGCTCCTGCATGTACTGGATGGAGGCAGTCGTCGGCCGCTGAATCAAGCCGATTTGCGGGCATTGATTGCCGCCGCCTGCGTAGGCTTTGACGGCGTCGTTGACCCAGAGGCCATCTTTGGTGAGACGGTCAAGAATATTTATGACGGTGTCCCGATCGAGGAGGTGTACAAGTCGGTCGTGCTCGCGGCCCGCTCGCGCATTGAACTCGACCCCGCGTACTCTCAGGTCAGTGCCCGGCTGTTGTTGCATTCGGTGCGCCGGGAAGTGCTTGGCGAAGAGGTGGCCCAGGGCGATATGGCGACGCGCTACGCCGAGTATTTCCCGATCTTCGTGCGCCGTGGGATCGAGGCGGGGTTGCTCAATGAAGAGCTTGGCCGCTATGACCTGCAGCGGATGGGTGCGGCGCTACGTTCCGAGCTTGATCTTCAGTTTACCTATCTGGGATTGCAGACCTTGTATGACCGCTATTTCCTGCACGTGCAGGATGTGCGGATCGAATTGCCGCAGGCGTTCTTCATGCGGGTTGCGATGGGGCTGGCGCTGGGCGAAGTCGATCGGGAGGCTCGCGCTATCGAGTTTTACGAACTGCTGTCGTCGTTTGACTTCATGTCGAGCACGCCGACGCTGTTCAACTCCGGGACGCACCGTTCACAGCTCTCGAGTTGCTATCTGACGACCGTCGGCGACGATCTGGACGGCATCTACGAGGCGATCAAGGAAAATGCGCTGCTGTCGAAATTTGCCGGTGGTTTGGGCAACGACTGGACTGCCGTGCGGGCGCTGGGCAGTCACATCAAGGGGACCAATGGCAAGAGCCAGGGGGTCGTGCCCTTCCTGAAGGTCGTCAACGATACGGCCGTTGCGGTCAACCAGGGCGGCAAACGCAAGGGTGCGGTCTGTGCGTATCTGGAAACCTGGCACCTCGATATCGAAGAGTTTCTGGAATTGCGTAAGAACACCGGCGACGATCGCCGCCGCACACATGACATGAACACGGCGAACTGGATTCCCGATCTGTTCATGAAGCGGGTGATGGAAAATCAGGAGTGGACGCTCTTTTCGCCCAGCGACTGTCCGGATCTGCATGACAAGGTTGGGGTAGCCTTCGAGACCGCGTATGTCGCCCACGAAGCACGGGCTGAACGGGGGGAACTGAAACTCTTTCGCAAACTGCCCGCGGTGCAGTTGTGGCGGCGGATGCTCAGCATGCTGTTCGAGACCGGACATCCCTGGGTCACGTTCAAGGACCCCTGCAATCTGCGGTCACCGCAGCAGCATGTCGGGGTGGTGCATTCCAGCAACCTCTGTACCGAGATCACGCTCAATACCAGCGCGACTGAAATCGCGGTCTGCAATCTCGGCTCGGTCAACCTGCTCGCGCATTTGCGCGAGGTCGGAGTGGATGCTGACGGGCGCACCCGATATGCGCTGGATCATGACAAACTGGGCCGGACCATCCAGACCGCGATGCGCATGCTCGATAACGTCATCGATATCAACTACTACGCCGTCGCCAAAGCTCGTCATTCCAATCTGAAGCATCGCCCGGTCGGTTTGGGCATCATGGGGTTCCAGGACTGTCTGCACCTGTTGCGCATCCCGTACGCAAGCCCCGCAGCGGTCGAGTTCGCCGACCGTTCGATGGAAGCTGTCTGCTACCACGCGTACTGGGCCAGCACCGATCTCGCTGCGGAGCGAGGCCGCTATTCGAGCTATCGGGGCTCCTTGTGGGATCGTGGGATCCTCCCCCACGACTCGCTTGATCTTCTGGCGCAGCAACGCGGGGGGTATCTGGAGGTCGATCGCTCCAGCACCCTGGATTGGGATCGCCTGCGCGAACGGATTCGGGAGCATGGCATGCGTAACAGCAATTGCGTTGCCATCGCACCGACTGCAACGATCAGCAACATCATCGGCGTGTCGGCCTGTATCGAACCCACGTTCGAGAACCTGTACGTGAAGTCGAATCTGTCTGGCGAGTTCACCGTTGTCAACGAGCATCTCGTGCGCGACCTGAAGCGCCTGGGCTTGTGGGACGAGGTCATGGTGTCGGATCTCAAGTATTTCGATGGGTCGCTGGCCAAAATCGACCGCGTTCCCGACGAACTCAAGCAGCTGTATGCGACGGCATTCGAGGTCGATCCGAGTTGGCTGGTGGAATGTGCATCCCGGCGTCAGAAGTGGATCGACCAGGCGCAGTCGCTCAACATTTATATGGCTGGAGCCTCCGGCAAGAAACTCGATGACACCTACAAGATGGCCTGGCTGCGTGGTCTCAAGACCACGTATTACCTGCGTACGGTGGCGGCGACCTCGGCAGAGAAGTCAACCAGTGATCGGGTCGGACAGCTCAATGCCGTCTCGGCTCAGCCAGGTGGCCATGCCGGGTTCTCATACGGAACGGCCGATGCGCCAACAGCCGCCGGGTTGACCACTTCAGCAGGTGCTTTCCCTGCGGGGGCCGTATCCGCCAGCGAGCGCTTCAGTGGCAAGGATGAAGGGGCCTCGCCAAAGTTCTGCGCGATCGATGACCCGGAATGTGAGGCCTGTCAGTAATTCAAAAAATTCTGATTTTTTAACTGTTTTTATATTTTTGATTGATTTTGGTCTGACTGCAGTGTCACTGCGGACCGACCGACGTGCTATTGGATGATAAGGTTTTAATATGCTTTCCTGGGATGACGCTCCGCCCTCTGCTCCCGCCACGATCCGGGTTCCTCCTTTAGTCCCGCCGCCTGCACCGGCCGCGGCAGGTTCGGGGCACTGGGGCGTGCCGGTTGCAGATTCCGCGCCCCAGTTTCCGGCTCGTTCTGGAGCCGTTGCACCCAGCGGCCCGCCGATGGCAGCGTTCCCGATTCTCGAACGCACGGCCCGCGATGAGCAGCACGTTCAGCCGCTCGAAAGCCATGAAGGCGGCGCAGAACCCAGCGGGGCCGCCCGTCGGGTTCGGGTCGATGACAAGCGGGTGATCAATGGGGGGGCTGACGTCAATCAGCTGGTCCCGTTCAAGTACAAATGGGCCTGGGACAAATATCTTGCGGGCTGCGCCAACCACTGGATGCCACAGGAAATCAACATGAGTCGCGACATCGCGCTCTGGAAGGACCCGAATGGTCTGACCGATGACGAGCGTCTGATCGTGCGGCGCAACCTGGGTTTCTTTGTCACTGCGGATTCGCTCGCAGCTAACAACATTGTCCTGGGCACCTACCGTCACATTACCGCGCCGGAGTGCCGGCAGTTCCTGTTGCGTCAGGCGTTCGAAGAGGCCATTCACACGCACGCCTACCAGTACATCGTTGAATCACTGGGGCTGGAAGAGGGCGAGATTTTCAACGCCTATCACGAAGTCAAATCGATCCGCGACAAGGACGAATTTCTGATTCCGTTCATCGACACACTCACCGACCCCCATTTCAAGACGGGTACTCCGGAAACGGATCAGGCGTTGCTCAAGAGTCTGATCGTTTTCTCCTGCCTGATGGAAGGCTTGTTTTTCTATGTCGGTTTCGTGCAGATCCTTGCGCTCGGCCGGCAGAACAAGATGACGGGCGCCGCGGAACAGTACATGTACATCCTGCGTGACGAGTCCATGCACTGTAATTTCGGAATCGATCTGGTCAATACCATCAAGCTTGAGAATCCACATCTCTGGACCGCAGCGTTCAAGGAAGAGATCCGAACCTTGTTTTTGCAGGCGGTAGAGCTTGAATATCGATATGCAGAAGACACCATGCCACGTGGTGTTCTGGGCCTGAATGCGCCGATGTTCAAAGGGTATTTGCGTTTTATTGCAAACCGGCGAGCGCAGCAAATTGGCCTGGAGCCAATGTTTGCGACCGAAGAAAACCCCTTCCCCTGGATGAGCGAAATGATTGATTTGAAGAAGGAGCGGAATTTCTTTGAAACTCGCGTAATTGAGTATCAGACCGGAGGTGCGCTTAGTTGGGACTGAGCCACTCTTTTTAATCATGCCTTGAGCATGTACCGAGGAGAATGTGATGGCGAGTGCTAAAAAAGATGATGTAAAGTCAAAGGGCTCCAAAGCTGGTAAACCCGAGAAGCTTGAAAAGTCTTCCAAGCTCTCGAAGCTCGCCAAGCCAGAAAAGCCCGTCAAAGCCCCCAAAGCCTCGGAAGCGGTCAAAGCTGCCAAAGCGGCAAAGCTCCCTGTTCAGGCCACAAAGCTGGTGAAGCCCCTCAAGGCTCTCAAGGCAGCGAAGGCAGCGAAGGCAATCAAGCCCCTCAAGGCTGTGAAGGCTTTGAAGGCAGTGAAGGTCAAGGGGGCGACACCCAAACTCGATAAGGCTGGTGTTGCCAAGGCCGAGAAAAAGGCGCAGGGCAAATCCACCGCTCTGATCACGCCGAAGAAGGCGGTAGTGTCCGACGTGACTGTGCAAGCAGCCTCCAAACCGGCGGGCAAGCAGTCGTCTACAAAAGCGGCGAGGGTCCTGCTGGCCAAGAGCGATTTGAAAAAAGGCGTTGCGACCAAGCTAGCGGCAGCCATGGTCAAGCCAATCGCGAAGTCGACCCCGAAGTCGCCCCCGAAGTTGACCGCGAAGTCTCTTGCAAATTCAATTGCGAAGCCCCTGGCGAAGGCTGCGCCCAAAGCGGCAGTGAAAGCGGTACCGGCGAAGGCTGCGCCCAAAGCGGTCGTGAAAGCGGCACCGGCGAAGGTTTCGCCCAAAGCGGCAGTGAAAGCGGCACCGGCGAAGGTTGCGCCCAAAGCGGCAGTGAAAGCGGCGCCGACTAAGGCTGGCCAGAAGAAGGCCGTCACGGTCGCTCAAGCAGCGCCGAAACCCCTCGCGAAGGCTAGCCTAACGGCTGCGCCTGCCAAGCCAGCACGTCCGCGGGCACCGATGGTTCGACGGGCCGCCGTACAGGCTGCCGCGACCGAGGCGCCTGCAGTCGTGGCCAAGCCGCCAGCGGCTCGCCGCAGGGTTCCGTTACCTCCGGTGCAAGCCAAGCCAGCTGCTGCAATGGCACCGGTATCCCGGAAGACTCGTACGACCCGGGGGGCCCAGGCACAGGCGTCAAAACCTGCGCGGGCGACTGGGCCGAGCGCCAAGTCTTCCCATTCTGCGCGCGGCGTTGGTCGTGTGGTCGCGGTGGATAGCCCAGCCGAGGTGCCGGAGCCCAAAACCGCACCTGCGCCAGTCTTTGACCAGTCAGTGCGATCGGTCTCGGGGCTTTGGCCCTTTCCGACCGGACCGCGTCCCTGATCGGTTGCGACTGTGATGCCCTGTGTAGCCCTCCGATCCGTGGGCTTCATGGGCTGAGTCGTGAGACCATGGCGTCCTCGGTTTTCTGAGAGGATTTCGCCATGTTCTCGAGCGCGATCTGGCTCGTCATTGAAACGGTCGGTGGTTTACTTGCCAGCGCCTGTGTTCTGCGGGTTTGGGCCGGGTGGGCCGATGTGCATCCACGCAATCCGCTGTTGGTTTTTGCGGCCGCGTTGACCGACTGGCTGGTTCAGCCCCTTCGAAGACTGGTCCGCCCTTCCCGAACCGTCGACTGGCCCAGCGCGCTGGCTGCGCTTCTGATCGCGCTTATCCTGTTGCTGATCCAGCTCCTGTTGTTCGGTGCGCTGGATCGGATCGACAAGGCCCCTGCCTTCGGCACGATTTTGTTCGCCGCGGTGTTGCGACTCGTCCGGTGGTTGCTGGTCATGCTGATGGCAACAACTATCCTTCAGGCCATTCTCTCCTGGGTCAATCCCTATGCGCCGATTGCTCCGGCGCTGGAACAATTGACACGGCCCTTTCTCGCGCCGATTCGGCGGTTCATCCCCCTACTGGGAGGGGTTGACCTATCCCCGCTGGTCTTGTTGCTGATTGTTCAGTTCCTGATGACTCTGATCGACCGAACCCTGCCGCTGCTGGGCGTCGGCTGACCGCGCGACCGTCTGCCCGCGCCCTGACGCGGGCAGACGTCAGATCAGGTCCACTGATGGTGATGGTGGTGGTCGTCGTCGGACTCTGCATTGGCGAGATCTTCGGATTCAGGCCAGGGTCGTTCGCCATAGGCCGCTTCGTGGCGTTCGGCGATCACCTTTCGATCCACCACATGACTTTGTGCGCCAGAATGTTCAATCTTCATCGCGCCAAGCACGGAACCCAAACGGGCTGACGCAATCCAGTCTTTGCCCATGGCCCGGCTGTAGAGGAGGCCAGCCCGGAAGGCATCGCCGCAACCGGTCGGATCAACAGCATGCGAAATCGCAGCTGCTGGAATCGAATGGGCTTCGCCGTCGACCCACACGGTGCAGCCCTCGCCCCCTCTCGTGACGATCAAGGCATTGACCAGGCCCGCCAGCTCATGCTCCTGCAGGCCCGTTTTTTGGGTAATCAGTCCGCATTCGTAATCGTTGACCGTGACGGCCATGGCGCCTTCCATCATGCCTCGCAATTCGTCGCCGTCGAACATCGGCAGCGCCTGTCCGGGGTCAAAGACGAATGGAACTTCATTGATCCGGTAACTGGCCGCATGGTCGATCATCGCCTGCTTACCGTTGGGTGAAATGATTCCAATCGCTGCGGGCAGATGCCCAGCAACCCGGACCTCATGGGCCCGTGCCATGGCACCCGGATGGAAGGCGGTGATCTGATTATCGTCGAGGTCTGTCGTAATGTAGGCTTGGGCGGTCCAGAGCTCTTCAAAGCGCTGGATACCTGAAACATCAATCCCAATCCGTTTCATGCGATCGATCTGATCGCCGCCATCACGACCGACTGCAGCCAGCACCACGGGTGAGGCACCCAGACCTGCGACCGAGTACGCAATATTCGCTGCGGTTCCGCCGTATTGACGCTCCAGTCGAGGGGCCAGGAAGGCCACGTTGATCATGTGCACCTTGTCGGGCAGGATGTGATCGCGAAAATGACCTTCAAAGACCAGGATCGTGTCGTAGGCGACCGAGCCACTGATCAGGATACGGGGGGCATTCCAGGGCGTGTGCCAGTGAGAACTCATGGGCGTTGGGACTCGGTTAGGACAGGGGGGAACGGGCGATGGCCGACCAGGCAGACCCAGCCGTCGCGCTGTGCGACCACGGCAAGCGAAATCTGGTGCGCATAAGCGCTCGCGACATCTTCAGCCTGACGCTCAAGCACGCCCGACAGTACCAGAGTGCCACCGACTTCGACCAGATCCAACAGGACGGGTGCGAGCAATTTGAGTGGCATCGAAAGGATATTGGCAACCACGATTCTGACCGGTGCCGGACGCGGCGCATCGGTGGAGCGAACCTCGATGATCCGGTCGGCGGGCGGGTTGGCGCGGGCATTGGCCTGGGTGGCGCTCAGGGCTTGCGCATCGATATCGATGGCAATCACCGACTTGGCACCCAGGCATGCGGCGGCGATTGCCAGAATGCCGGAGCCACAGCCATAATCGATCAGCGACTCACCGCCCCGGAGGCTGCGCTCGAGCCACTCCAGGCACAGGTGGGTGGTCGGATGGCTCCCGGTGCCGAATGCCAGACCGGGGTCGAGCTCAATGCAGATCCGGCTCTGGTTGGCCGGCTTCTGTGCAGCCTCGGCGTGCCATGAGGGTGCGATCAGGAGGCGTTCGCCAATTGGAATGGGTTCGAATTGGGATTGGGTCAGTCGCACCCAGTCTTGTTCTGCGATCACCCGGATCGAATACGGACCGGGTTGCGGAGAACCGATGGCGCTGGCGACTTCGGTCAACATAGCCTGCGGGTTGCAGTCTGCGGACAGCAATGCCGTCAGCCGGGTTCGCTCCCAGCCCGGGGCGGGCGGTGTTAATCCGGGTTCGCCGTAGAGGGGTACTTCGTCGAGCGAGTCCGCGTCGGCATCCTGGGCATCCACCGATAGCGCCCCTGCCTCCAGCAATGCGTCACTCCAGAGTTCGACCATCTGCAACGGGATTTCGAAGCTCAGTTCCTGCCAGCTCAGGGGGGCTGAAGCCTCCGAGTCCAGGTCAGTGTCCACTGCGTTGGGCAAGTCGTTGTTCCAGATAATGGATGGAGGTCCCGCCAGCAATGAAGCGGGCGTCCGTCATCAGTTCCCGGTGAAGTGCCAGATTGGTCTGGATGCCCTCCACCACCATTTCGGAGAGCGCGACCCGCATGCGCGCGATCGCCTGTTCGCGGGTGTCGGCATAGGCAATGACCTTGGCGATCAGCGAATCGTAGTTGGGCGGGATCACGCAACCGGCGTAGACATGGGAATCGACCCGGATACCGGGTCCCCCGGGGGGGTGCCAGGCCGTGATGCGCCCCGGGCTGGGGGTGAACTTGAAGGGATCTTCTGCGTTGATCCGGCATTCGATCGCATGACCACGGGGGCTGACGTCGCGCTGACGAATGCTCAGGCGCTCGCCGAATGCGATCCGGATCTGTTGTTGAACGATGTCATAGCCTGTAATCAGTTCCGTGACCGGATGTTCAACCTGAACCCGGGTGTTCATTTCAATGAAATAGAACTCTCCGTTTTCATAGAGGAATTCGAAAGTACCAGCACCGCGGTAGCCGATCTTGCGGCAGGCGTCGGCGCAGCGCGTGCCGATCTTGTCGATGAGACGTCGGGTGATTCCCGGGGCGGGCGCTTCCTCGACGACTTTCTGGTGCCGACGTTGCATCGAGCAGTCGCGCTCGCCCAGATGAATCGCATTGCGGTGTTCGTCGGCGAGAACCTGAATCTCGACATGGCGAGGATTCTCGAGAAATTTTTCGAGGTAGACCGCAGGGTTGCCAAATGCGGTACCCGCTTCCTGGCGGGTCGTGTTGACGGCATTCACCAGTGCAGCTTCGGTGTGGACGACCCGCATGCCTCGTCCGCCCCCTCCGCCCGAGGCTTTGATGATCACCGGATATCCGACCGAACGCGCGATCTTGACAATTTCCCGGGCGTCTTCGGGCAAGGCGCCGTCACTGCCGGCCACGACCGGCACCCCGGCTTTCTTCATGGCGTCTTTGGCACTGACCTTGTCCCCCATCAATCGGATCGAGTCCGCTCGAGGACCGATGAAGACAAAGCCGCTTTTTTCAACCCGCTCAGCGAAGTCGGCATTTTCGGAAAGAAATCCGTACCCGGGATGGATAGCCTCGGCGTCGGTCACCTCGGCCGCGGAGATGATGGCGGGTATGTTGAGGTAACTGTCCCGGGAGGCTGCGGGACCGATGCAAACGGATTCGTCCGCCAGTTTGACGTACTTGGCCTCGGTGTCGACCTCGGAGTGCACGACAACGGTTTTGATACCGAGCTCGCGGCAGGCCCGCTGGATCCGCAGGGCGATTTCACCGCGGTTGGCGATCAGGATTTTTTCGAACATGACCCAGCCGTCATTCGAGTTCGAACAGGGGCTGACCGTATTCGACCGGCTGACCATTGTCGACCAGGATCGCTTTGACGATGCCCGTAAAGTCGCTTTCGATTTCGTTGAGTAATTTCATGGCCTCAATAATGCACAAAGGGGCGCCCTCTTTGATCGGACTGCCGACCTGAACAAACGGATCCCCGCCGGGGCTTGAGGCTCGATAAAACGTCCCTACCATGGGCGACTTGACGATATGCCCGGTCGCCTCTTCGATGGTTTCAGGTTCGAGTGGTGCAGCTGAAACGGCCGACATCGTCGGCACGGGTTGTGGGTAGTAGCCCAGGGATTGGGGCATGGCTTGCCCCCCCGCCGGAGTCAGCGGGTGTTTGACGATTCGAACCTTGTCTTCCCCTTCGGTGATTTCGAGCTCGGAAATCCCCGATTCCGAGACGAGATCAATCAGGGTTTTGATTTTGCGCAGATCCATCGGGATCTCCTTGAAGCGAAAGCCAAAAATGGACGAGGGCCGATCAACAACCGCCGTCCAGTCGGGTCAATGGGCGGGCTGAACGATCAATGGGAGAAGCAGGCTTTTCGCCACAGAAGCACGCGTGAACCCATGATTTTGCCGCACACCCTCGCGAGTGTCTACTTCGGCTGGGCAATCAGGCGTTCCAGTTGTGGGCGCAGTTTTTGTAAATCCACGATTCCCAGGGTGCGCTCGGCAATCCGGCCGTTTTGGTCAATGATGGCGGTGAACGGCAGCGCCCCTGCGCTGTTGCCCAAGTCCCGAGCCAGTGCCGAGCCGGCCGCCCCGGCAATCACGAGGGGATAGCTGACGGGAGAACGGCGGGTGAATTCTGCCACCTGTTCGGCGCGGTCGATGGCGACGCCGATGAAGGCAACTCGCTGTCCGTGCTGATTGAGCTGCTGATGGAGCGTCGAGAGTGCCGGCATTTCCTCAACGCAG
>Ga0214919_10011029_pt1 | contig 11323 bp, 7 predicted proteins | sample LL1503_MetaG_FD_177994 | JGI IMG/M metagenome (GOLD analysis project Ga0214919, IMG submission 177994) | Freshwater microbial communities from Lake Lanier, Atlanta, Georgia, United States - LL-1503 | ecosystem: Environmental > Aquatic > Freshwater > Lake | place: USA: Georgia | collected 2015-03-15
CTGCAGTGGCCTTGGGTTGATTAGATTTCAATTTCATCTTCACTCCTTAGGTTGAAAGATGAACCAAAACCCTCCTTTAATCAAGTACCCCTATTTGTCTCACACACGCTGACGTCGGACATACCGTACTTGTCCTTTGCTATCCTGACTTAAGCGGGTTACTCCTCACGAGTCATACCCCCACCCCTTGTCAATTCCTGCCCAGCGCAGACCCACCCGGGGGGCACACCCCTATTCGGCCCTTTGTCTTATTGCTTGGGTACGCCCAGTATTTCGCTCAAACGATCCGGATGATTAAACGTTTAAATATGCACAGTGGAAACGTTTCACTTCCTCACCCGCAGCACAAACCGACTCTCCTTGACCACTTTGTTCTGATAGCGAATAGCTTGGTCTAACGCCTCTCGGGTGATTTGCTGGCTGTGCCACAGATTGCCCAGGTAAGGATCAAGTGTAAATTGAAACGACTCTCGGGATTTCATATTGATAAACTTATAATCTCAATATGATTGGCTAATTTAAAATGTCATTTCATTTACTAAATTTTGTAATTCCTCTTTATATTTCAAATTTAGCGCATCATATCTATTTGGTAACCAATTTTTAACATTTCCTCCACCAAGTGTAATCTTTGATCCAATATGGAGTGCCTGATGTTGAATTGGATTGATCTTATTTGGATTGATATAGTGACATCCAGGAATTAAATTTTCATAATAAGAGTCTGCATGAACTGCATTTCTTTTAAACCAGTGCCAGAAATAGTCTCTTAAAAATCGTTGATCGTATGTTCGTATCTCTTTATTGGGATAACTTTGAATGAGTTCTCTAATAATTTTAGTTTTCGGCCTTGACTTAATACCAAATAATCCTGCCAAAATTAACCAAGCGTGTCGTTGTGAGTCTCTAATTAAATAGTCTTTATTTATTTTTTTTATTTCATTCATCAATATCAATTCTCTTCTGGTAATTATACTGTCAGCATCTCTAAAGTGTAACCACCCATCTTCAATGTCATCTATTGCATAAAATCTCCAAAATGTTCCCGTTAATCTTAATGTTTTTGGCTCTTTAATTAAAATAACGTCATTTTTTTCAAGAAATTCTATATATTTTCCAGGCAAACTTTCATCGTAATAAACTATTATTTTCGCATCACTACAGAATTTATTAATTTGGTTAATATTTTCAATCATGGGAATTAGATACATTGAGCTATTTCCCCATAAAGAATAAACAAAATATTCTTTATTAGTATCTTTAGTATTTAACTCCAAAATAATATTATCATATTCATTATCAGCTTGCAATAGTGCGATTTTGGCTATATGCCCTAATTTTTGCGTATCTCCACAATATGCAGCTATATCACCAAGATACTGATTTAGTTCTTCGTTATTGAATCCATCAGGTAACTTATCAAATATTTTATTTAACTGTATTTTTGCATATTTTTGATTTTTCTTTGAATGTGTATGAAGACGAGATAATGTTTCCTTACTTTTAAGAAATTCTTTACCATGTGAAGTAATCAAGAATTCAATATCTTTTTTCATATCAATCTTTAATTTAGACGTAAAAAAACCCCACCAAATAAGGGTGGGGTTTTGGACTGAAGTTAAATTGATTAGAGACCTAAGTTCGCAGCTACCATTAAGTTAATGAAGTTAGCTGTTCCATTTGTGATCGTTCCAATTAATGTAACTTCACCTGTAGCAATGGCCGCAGTAGAATTATTTTCAATGAAGTAAATGTAACCAGTAGTAGCACTTGCATCTGCCACAACAATTACTGCATTAGTTGAAGCACCTACTCGAACAGCATCCCACGCAGCAGTTCCTCCAGTTGTCATCGCCACCACAATTTCTGATGCAGTGTCATAGGAAGCAATTGAAGTTTGCTGAATAAAGTATACGTCATCACTGATCAAAATGGTAGCTGCTCCATCTGCAGCTAGCGCTGTATCAGTTGGAGTTACGTACACACCTGTTGTTGCATCAGTAGCATTTTCAACACTTACAGTAGCCAGGAACAGTCCAAAGTCAAGAACGTCACCTGCAGAGCCAGCAGTAAATTCAGTAATGGCGTCCGCACCGTTTGAAACTGCTGTAGCACTAAAGATGATTCGATCTGCCTCAGTACCACCAACGATCGTATCTGCACCAGAGCCGCCATAAATGACGTCTGCGCCAGTTCCACCGCTAATGCTGTCAGCAGCATCTGCACCACCAACACCGGCTGTGGCTTCTGCGACGGTGTAAGTCATTCCAGTTAAGTTAGATGTGCTTGAGGCTGTTGAAGCTGCTTGATCTCCATCTTCCAAGAAAGTCAGAGTAATGACAGCACCAGCTGATGTAGCAGTTGCTTTTGTAGCCAAATCTGCATCAGCGTTGATTGCTGCAGCGATTGTGGCAGCCGCAACTTCCAGTGTAGGAGCCGAAGCAAAGACTACTGAAACACTGTGTCCACCTACTTTAATTGCAGCTGTACCGGCTGCACTTGGTGCAGTAGCAAGAGTAATTGTTTGGATTTCCTTAGTACCAGTGTTATCACCATACAAGACGTCTGCGCCTGCACCACCAGTGATTGTATCTGCACCTGAACCGCCTGTAATAGTGTCAGCACCGCCACCAGCGATGATTGAGTCTGCAGCTGTACCACCTGAGATGACGAAGTTTATATCGCCATCAGCAACGGTAGCAGTAGCAGTAGAGCCAGCAGCCAAGCCGATCTTATAGTCAGAAGATGTGATCAAGTTATCGTTGTTGAAGTTAATCACAACTTGGCTTGTCTCAACGTTGTACTGATACTCACCACGTTTACCTGATAAGCCATCTTGAATGTTAGACAAGGCAGCAGCACCAGTACCTAGGCGAACCGCATTGATATCCAAAGCAGCAGATTGCGTAGAGTAGTCCAGAGTTACTTGCAACTTATCAGCAGCAGAAGTCCAATCAGTAATCGTGTCAACTGCTGTACCGCCAGACTGAGTTACGTTTGCGTAAACAAACACGTCGTTACCAGCGCCACCGGTAATTGAATCAGCACCCAAACCACCGGTGATAGTGTCAACGCCAGAACCCGCAGAGATCGTGTCAGCCAATGTGCCGCCTGTCAGTGAGTCGTTTCCACCGCCAGAGGCAATGCTGAAATAACCATTAGTTTCAGCGGAGCCGTTGAAATACAAGACACCTGTCAAACTAGCACCGCTTACAGTCAATGTTGCACCAGATGCAACAGTTGCGCTGTCAGTTGTAACTTTGTAAGTATCAGAAGCAGTTGTAAACGCCAAGGTTTCAAAGCCAGTTACACCATCGTCTAGTGTGACAACCACATTGTAGGCACTTGCATCACCAGCATCAGTAATTTGCAATGTATCAGTTCCAGAACCACCTGTGATTGTCAAAGATGAGGTATCCAAGTCGTCCAACTCAGCAATAACTGTGTCGTTACCCGCACCCAAAACGATGTTATGCGAACCTGCACCGCCAACACAATTTGTATCCAGATCCACCTTCAAAGCATAGCTTGAAGAAAGGTTGCCAGCAGAAACTGTCAATGCACCTGAAGTGATTGTGTCAGCGTCGATGGTAACTGTAGCATTACCGTTAGCTGCCATCACTGCATCTGTCAATGTGATTGAAGAGCTAGAACCAGTACCCAAGAACTGAATTGTCTCAATTGAAGAGAGATTCAAATCAGTACTGTTGATAGTCCATGTAATCGAATCAGCGAAAGATAATGTGTCAGTACCAGCACCACCAATGACCGTCTCTGCAGTTGTCAAACCCACAAAGTCAGCAGATGCAGCAACGATGAATGTGTCATTACCTGAACCACCGTCTAATGAGTCGATACCGGCACCACCAGTAATTGATAAGTCATCACCAGCACCCGCATCAATTACGTCGTTACCTGCACCGCCATCAATGCTATCAGCATCATCACCACCAGAAATAGTATCTGCACCAGATCCACCATTCAAGGTATCTGCACCTGAACCACCTGTCAGTGAGTCTGCACCAGAACCACCTGTCAGTGAATCAGCACCGGCACCACCATCAATCACAAACTTACCATTTGATTCAGCTGTACCCGTGAAAGTCAAACGACCTGTCAAACTCGCACCGCTAACAGTCAGAGTTGCACCAGATGCAACGTTTAAGTCTGCGGATGTAATGTTGAAGCTGTCAGTAGCTGTTGTGAATGTAATTGTTTCAAAACCTGTGATACCGCTATTCAATGTAATGACTGTTCCGCCAACAGCACTAGCGTCACCAGCATCAGTGATCTGCAATGTGTCAGTTCCAGAGCCACCAGTGATTGTCAGAGCCGCGTTATCCAAGTCGTCAAGTTCAGCAATAACTTTGTCATTACCAGCACCCAAAACGATGTTGTGTGAAGCAGAACCAGCCAAGCAGTTGGTGTCCATATCAACGACAACTGCATTTGCAGAAGTCAAAGTTGAAGCAGACACTGTTACTGCACCTGCTGTCAGTACGTCTGCATCAATAGTCAATGTCGCGTTTCCATTGGCCGTATAGACAGCGTCTGTCAATGTAATTGATACGTCACCGTCTACGTCCAGGAACTGCACAATTTCAACACTGCTCAAACCAAGCAGGCTGGCTGCTGAAAGTGAAGGCAATGTTGTTGCACTATCAGCGAAAGACAATGTATCTGTACCAGCGCCACCAGAAACAGTCTCAAGTCCACCCGTTGCAGATACAAAATCGCCATTGTTAGCAACTGTAAATGTGTCGTTGCCGTCACCACCAGAAACGTTATCCATTCCACCACCAGCAGTGATAGCGTCATTTCCAGCACCACCGTCAATGACGTCGTTTCCAGTGCCTGCTGTGATTGTGTCATTGGCATCGCCGCCGCTCAAAATGTTAGCGCCGTTGCCACCAGTAATAGAGTCTTCACCTGCACCACCTGTGATGGAGTCAGCACCTGTTCCACCGATTAAGGAATCGTTACCTGAACCGCCGGTAATCGTATTGGCCAAATCGTTAGTTGCACTGGAACCCATTGTGAATGCAGCAGTCATTGCGCTTGCATTGACGGTTTTCAAGTTTGCTGCAGTAATAGCGGCAATCGTAAGAGCTTTGTCACCTGTCAGTGTCAGACTTGTAGCGTCTGCTGCTGTCAAGGTTGCAATGCCATTAGCACCACCTTGTGAAAGAATTGAAATTGTCTCTTCATTGTCAAGTGTCAGTGACAGAACAATATCATCATCAGTACCATCAACAGACACACCACCAGAAGCAGTGGTTGTTGTGCCCAAAGTCACAGCAATTGAGTCAGCCGAAGTGTCAGCCGTACGTGTGGCAGACACTGTTAGAACGACGTCATCGTCCTGGCTCGTTCCATAAGGAGTGGAAGACAGTCCAGAGATTGTCAGGTCAGTTACAGCAGCTGAGAGCTTTGTAAAGCCAACAGTAGCAGCATTTGAATCATCACCGGCTGTTGAGCCAGTGATTGCATAGGTTGTCAAACCAACTTTTGTAATGCCGGAAACCAAAGATACATCTTGACTGCGTGCTGCAGGTGCGTCTGCTGTTTCAGTATGGCTGATATTCAGTGTTTCTGCGCCAGAAATGAGAGCCCCCTCTGCAGCGGTATCAATGAAAGTATTGTCTGTTGTTGTAATTGCATCAATACCAGCGCCGAGTGCTGTAGTACCTGTTGTTTTGCCAACACCGATTGTGATGCTGTCATTTCCCTGGCCACCAACGATTGCGTCTGTTGCCTGGTCTGTTGTTGCTGTCAAACCAGCAACAGTCAATCCAGATGCGTCAACTGTGTTGGCTGCGGCATCAATGGTACCAATAGAAACATTGGTAGTTGTTGCGCCAGAAATAGTTACTGTTGCACCAGTAGACTTGAAGCCTGAGATGCTAGATGCAGTCAAACCCTTTGCTGCATTGATGGTCAATGATGTTACTGTGCTTCCGCTCGCCAAACCAACAGCACCAACAGTATTTGCCGCACCAGTTGAATTGATGGTTGCAGATGTCCATTTAGCATCTGAGTCAGAAACTGTGATTGCGGCAGTACCTTTTGTACCATCTTGCAAGTTCAATGTGAAAGCGTCAGTTACAGATGTCGCACCAACGTCAATTGTTGTTGTTCCAATGGTTGAGCTGCCATCACCGATCACAGTCACGTCAGCAGAGCCGATGTTTGTGAAAGTCACACCAACAGTTGAGCGATCATTTACAAAATTTGTTGCACCAACAAAACGGTCGGCGTTAACAGTCAAAACTTCATCGGCCGACAAGTTACGGATCTTGATATTTTCAACGCCAGAAACTGAAGCCGCGGCCAAAGTTTGAGCGGTAGATGCAGAAACATCACCCTCAACTGTTACGGACAGTGTGTCATCGCCAGCCCCACCGGTAATGGAGTCGCCAGCAGTGAATGTTGACTGCGAAGTTGTTGTGAAATTCACATTTGCACTGAATGTGTCGTTAGCGGCCGTACCGGAAACGTTGTCCGCACTGGTAGTGAGCGGTCGGATTCAAATATTTGTAACCTGTTGATTTAATTGAATATTTGTCGATTAAATATTCTTTCAACGATACATCCTGTATCTTTCCTGTATCAATATGTATTTATTGGCCCGAATCATGGGCAAGACTTGCAGCTTCGAGGGAGCGCCCTGCATTTAGCTATTGGCTTTCCTGTATTTCCCCTGTGCCAGACCAGTGTTGCATCAACCCTTGTTAATCAAACCTGAGAATTGCTCGATGACCTTTTTGGTCACTTCAATTTCCTGTCGGCTAATTTCATCTCTCTGGGTCTGAAGCGCCCCACTTTTGACAATCATTGTGAAACCGCGCTCTGGCTGATGGTCGGAAAACTCAATGCCAGCATTGCGCAGAGCATCCTTGATCTTCTCGGCCGTCTCAAGTTTCGGCTGCATTGAGAATGACTCAATCCGAGCAACTGTGGGCCTAGCTATGCCCGCCTTTTTTGCCAAATCCGTCTGACTCCAGCCCAGAACTGTGCGTCCAGCCTTAATCTGAATTGCGAAACGAAATACATTTTCTTGCATCATGTCATACTTTTCTGATACAATTTGGATCATTAAAGTATCTAGGTGTTACAGTCATGGCTCAAATTTCACTTAATCAACAATACGTAAATGCCGCCAAATGTCCTGTCGACCAGTCTAAGCAGGAAATTACAGACTTGGCCTGCAAGGGTTTAGTCCTTGAGGTTAGGAAAAGCGGAGGCAAAACATATTATCTAAGATACACAAACGATCGTGGGAAACAACGACAGTATCGTATCGGTAACGCCACAGTTTTATTACTGGGCCAGGCACGTACAAAGTGCAGAACGACTTTGAACCAAATAGCAATTGGTCAGGACCCATGCGAGGTCAAGGCGCAAACAAGGCTAGTCCCAACCTTCGCCGCCTTCATTGAAGACCAGTACCTGCCCTATGTGAAGTCATACAAACGGTCATGGGATACCGACGTGAGCCTGCTTAAGAACCACCTGCTGCCAAGGTTTAGTGCCAAGTACATGGACGAGATCACACGACAAGACATCGTCAAGATGCACTCAGAGCGCAAAGCCTCAGGTGCTGCGGCTGGCTCGGCCAACCGGCTTCTCATCATGATGCGTTACATCTTTAACCTAGCCCTGCGATGGGAAGTGCCTGGCATCAAGGCCAACCCAACCAAGGGTGTGCCGCTTATGGAAGAGAACAATAAGAAGGAACGCTATCTGAGCGTTGATGAGGCCCAGCGCCTTTATGACGCTGTGTGTAAAAGCCAAAACACCATGCTTCAGTACATCGTGCCCATGCTCATCTTGACGGGTGCTCGTAAAAGGGAAGTGCTGGATGCAAAGTGGGAGGACTTTGATTTCACAAGGCGCATCTGGCGCATTCCCATGAGCAAGTCGGGTAAGGCTAGGCGCGTGCCTTTGTCAGATGGTGCGCTGAATATCTTGAGCACTATGCCAAGAGATATGAGGTGTGAGTGGACGTTTCCCAACCCTGATACCAAGAAGCCATATGTGAGCATCTTCTGCGCGTGGGACACTGCAAGGCAAAGCGTTGGTCTGGGTGATGTACGCGTACATGATTTAAGACATTCGCATGCCAGCTTCTTGGTGAACGCTGGCAGGACGCTTTATGAGGTGCAACACATTCTTGGCCACACGCAGGTCAAGACAACTCAGCGTTATGCTCACCTGAGCCACGATACCTTGCTGGATGCCACCAACTCAGTCAATACGGCTCTAGGTGGGATGTTTGTGCCAATGGTGTCGGCAAGCCCAGTTGAAATAGGTTTGAGTAGATAGGTCTTTACAATATCTCGATTTGAGATATACTATTAAAATGAAAATCATCAGCAGCAGTGCGCTACGTGCATTTGCAGCCGAGCACCCTCAAGCCGAAGCGCCCTTAAAGGGTTGGAGGCGCGTGATTGAAAAGAATCGGTTTGCAAATTGGAGTGAACTAAAAGCATCGTTCAACTCTGTGGACCGAGTCGGCGATTTAGTGGTGTTTGATATTGGCGGAAATAAGTACAGGCTTATTGCCTACATTCGTTTCGAAAAACAAATCGTGTACATCAAGGCGGTGTTGACTCACCAAGAATATGACAAGGGAGTATGGAAGCTATGAACGCAATTATTGACATGCAAAAACTTCTTCCAGCTTGGGAGCAGTTTCGTGCTGCCACAGACATTTCTCCTATTAGAGATGAGGCCCACTACGCACGGATGACAGAAATGCTCGAGTGCCTATTAGATGAGGCAGGGGGTGATGAACGTCATCCATTCATGGGGCTTGTGGACATCGTTGGGGACCTCATACAGGACTACGAGACAGAGCAACACCCTTTACCTGAAACCACAGGTATCGAGGCGCTGAAATTTCTGATGGAACAACACGGCCTCAAGCAAGGCGACCTTGAAGAGATTGGTAGCCAAGGTGTGGTTTCTGAAATTTTGACAGGCAAGCGTGAACTCAATGTTAGGCAAGTACGCGCCCTTAGTGAGCGTTTCGGCGTATCCACCGCTACTTTCTTATAACCTCTAGCCAGTATGCGGATGGTGCGCCGCTTAGTCAGAGCTTAGTTGTGAAGTACGTCAAGCCTTGTGCACACAGGCCTTGAGTTGAGATCTGAGTGCGAAGCAAGTCAATCTTTAAGGTTTGGAAAACTGCATTATTTAAAAAAAAGATAAAAAATACTAAATTAGTATTAAATAATTAAAGAAATCAAAAATTTGCAAATCAGAGTAATTCTCATCTGTAAAAACTGGCACGCCACCGTTCTTGATTTCAGTCTGGAAAACATGCTCAAGCAATTCTGTGAAAATTAATTTTTGGCGGTTCCGCAAAAATTCATATAGGAGATGCTACACTCGATTCCTATATGAATATTTATATCCGTATCCCGTTGAACACAACGCCAGAGCAATTTCAGCGCTTGCTTGCGCTGCAAACTGCTTTTGCCCAGGTGTGCAATGCACTGGCGCCAGAAGTGCAAAAGAGCAGGGTATGGAACAGGGTGACCCTTCACCATTTGCACTACAGGGCATTGAGGGAGAAATTCCCAGCCCTTGGCTCTCAGATGGTTTGCAATGCCATCTATGCGGTTTCTCGAACAGCGCGGCTGGTTTTTCAAACGCCGGCCAGCCCTTTTAGTTTGGCAAAGCTGGGGGCGAAGCCTCTACCGTTGATGCAATTTGCCAATATCTGCCCTGTTTACTTTGATTGGCACACGCTCAGCATCAAGGGCACAAAGCTGTCTATGTTCACCCTTGACGGCAGGATGTATTTCGAACTAACACTGGCTGAATCCCAACTGCTACTCTTTAAAGTCTCTAAGCTGCGTGAGATATCACTCAAACGCCGCCTTGATGGCGTTTTTGAGTTGATGTTTTGGTTGGAGCTCAATGCCAAACAGGCCGCCTTGGCCAAGCCCGCTCAAAACACAGAAATCTTGGAGGATGCGTCTGCTTCCTCGTCTCTTATTCCCGATTATGTTTCCGTAGAGGTCGCTGCATGAAGCCCCAAACCCCACCGTCCGAATTGACCATGGCCTTTGTGCCACTCAGGCCAACCTTGTACAAGGCTATTTTGTTTAGCTTGCTCATCAGCTTGTTAGCCTTGGCACCTACAGTTTACATGCTGGAGGTTTATGACCGTGTGGTCAACAGTCGCAACGCCATCACCTTGGTCATGCTCACGGTGATGGTTGTGATTTGCTACGCCGTGATGGAGTTGCTTGAGAAGGTCAGGAGCAGCATGATGCGTGCGGCAGGTGTGAAGTTGGACGAAGCGCTTTCCAAGCGTGTTTACGGCGCCATGTTTCAAGGCTTTTTAAGGCGCCAAGTGGGGGGCAGCATGCAGGTGCTTAATGATTTAAGAGCTGTTCGCGAGTTTCTGCACAACCCTGCTTTGTTGGCCATCATGGAAGCGCCTGTTTCTTTGGTGGCCCTCATGTTCAGCTTCATGATCAGCCCTGTTTTGGGGGTGGCAACCATGTTGGGCGGCGTTGTGCAAGTGTTTGTGGCTGTCATGAACGAGCGGGCGACACGAAAGCCATTGTTGCAAGCCAATCAAAAATCTTCTTCTGCCATGCAAATGGCAGAAGCATCCTTGAGGAATGCGCAGGTGATGGAGTCCATGGGCATGTTGGATGCCGTACACGCCAGATGGCAAAAAAAGCAACGCGAGTTTTTAGCGCTGCAATCCAAGGCCTCTGAAGGCGCGGGTCTGTGGGCCAACATGTCTAAAGCCGTTCAATTAGTTTTAGGGTCATTTTTATTGGGTTTGGGCGCTTGGCTCACCATGAGCAATGCCATCAATGGCGGCCCGGCCATGATGATCATTGGCTCTGTGCTCGGCGGCCGGGTTTTGGCGCCTTTGGCTCAGTTGGTGGCGCAGTGGAACGGTGTGGTCACGGTGCGCGAGTCGTGGGCGCGCCTTGACATGTTGCTGTCGCAAATTCCTGCCAAAGCAGAAGCGATGGCACTGCCCGCACCAAAGGGTCAATTGAGTGTGGAGGGCATTGTGGCAGGACCACCAGGCCAGCAAGCTGCAATTTTGCGCGGCATTCAATTTGCGCTCAATCCTGGTGAAGTGCTGGCCGTCATTGGTCCATCAGCTTCCGGCAAAACGACGCTGGCCAGATTGTTGGTGGGTTTGTGGCCCTCCATGGGTGGCAAGGTTCGCTTAAATGGTGCCGATGTTTTTACGTGGGACAAATCGGAGTTGGGTCCCTACCTTGGTTATTTGCCACAAGGGGTTGAACTTCTAGAAGGTACCCTCGCAGAAAACATTGCACGA
>Ga0214919_10011030_pt1 | contig 11322 bp, 11 predicted proteins | sample LL1503_MetaG_FD_177994 | JGI IMG/M metagenome (GOLD analysis project Ga0214919, IMG submission 177994) | Freshwater microbial communities from Lake Lanier, Atlanta, Georgia, United States - LL-1503 | ecosystem: Environmental > Aquatic > Freshwater > Lake | place: USA: Georgia | collected...
ATTTTCTTTGACGGATTTTTTGACAGACACCATTCGGTCGATCCGACCCGATCAGTGCAAACCCTTGTGGGCAAAGGCATTTGGCAATGTGGCACGAAATCTGCAAGTTGGTCGCCGCTGCGCGATCTCGACGCGATGCGCCCAGGCCCTGCTACCGCGTAGCCAGCATTGAGGGAGAGGTGCTTATGGCAGCAATGCCTACAAGGAAACTGCGATGAAGCACTTCAGGAAGTCAATCCTTGCCACCGCGTTGTCGGTTGCATTTGTGTCTGTACACGGTGTCGCCCAGGCAGACGACAGCAGTCCCCAGAGCAGCCCACAGGACACAGGGTCCATTCTTTCGACCGCGCTATCGGCTGTCATGTCGTTGATAGACGGGGTCGCCAAAAAAGCCGATGACCAGAACAAGGACACAACGGACGGGTCTCAGGGCAAGGACGACAACAAGCCCAGCGCGCCCGACAAAGGCAACACGGATAGCTCCGGTGACACCCCCGGCGACAAAGGCGGGGACAACGGCGGTGACAAAGGCGGTGACAAAGGCGGCGATGCCAACCAAGCCAACAACGTCCCCGAGCCCGACAGCTTGGCGCTGGTGGCGCTTGCTTTGGCGGGGCTGGCTGCCTTGCCCAAGCGCAAGCTGGCGCGGCAACCAGGCGCCGATTCGAGCGATTGAACCGCTGCCGGTCTGCGGCGGTCCGACAACGTGATGCTCAATCGAATTTCGCGCCAGATTCCTTCACGACCTTGGCCCAGCGCGTCTTCTCGTCACGGATGAAGGCGCCGAAGTCGGCGGGTGAACCGGGCCGGGTTTCTGCGCCGGCCTTGGCCAGCCGCTCCTGCATCTCGGCGGTGGCGAGGATTTTCGTGATCGTGGCGTGCAGCTTGGCGACGATGTCGGCCGGTGTCGCGGCCGGTCCGACGATGCCCTGGAACGATCCGGTCTCGAAGCCCGCCAGCCCGGCGGACTCGGCCACGGTTGGGATGTCCGGCGCCGATGCGAAGCGCTTTGCGCTCGAGATCGCCAAGGCCTTGAGTTTGCCGTCCTTGACCAGCGGATAGGTCGCGAGCATGCCGTTGAACAAGACCTGGGCCGAGCCGCCCATCACATCGGCGATGGCTTGCGAGCCTCCCTTGTAGGGGATGTAGCTCCAGCGGATGCCGGTGCGCATCGCGAAATCGATGCCTGCGAGGTGGTTGGCGCCACCGATGCCCGAGATCGCAAAGTTCAGCGAATCGGGTTTGGCCTTGGCCAGCGCGACCAACTCCCTGGCGTCCTTCGCGGCCACTGAGGGGTGGACCGCGAGGATGTGCGGCGAGTAAGCCACCATGACGATGGGCGCGAAGTCCTTGGTTGGGTCGAAGGGCAGCGCGGCGAAGACGCTGGGGGCGATCGCGAGCGAGCCGATGTCACCCAGCAGCAGCGTGTAGCCATCGGGCGCAGACTTGGCCACGAAATCGGCGCCGAGGTTGCCGGTCGCGCCGGCCTTGTTCTCGACGATGACGGGCTGGCCCAGCGCCTCGGTGATCTTCGGTCCCAGCGACCGCGCCAGGATGTCCGAGGTGCCGCCCGGCGGGTAGGGCACGATGATCTTGATGGGCTTGAGCGGCCAGGCTTGGGCCAGCGCCGCGCTGGTAAAGCCGAGGATCGACGCGATCGCGAACAGTTGGCGGATGGTTTTCATGGGATTCACGGTGTCGGATGGGCCGAGGGGGTCTCGCGCTGGCCATGCTAGCCGACGGCCTGTCGGTCACTGCCAGCGGTCTGTTGGTGGAGCCTGGGCTGTGTGTCTGACCAGGACAATAGACTGAGTTCTTCAAGCGTTATCAGCGCAACCCCAGCGCAACCCCAGCGCAAGCCCAGTGCAAGCCCAGCGCAGGCTTCAGCCCGATGGCGCGGCCTGGAAGTCGATGTCAGCCGCTGCGCGGCACCCGCCCGACCAGCGGGTAGGCCGGGTCGTTGTAGCCTGGCGTCGAGGCATGGCCGGCGCTGACCAGGCCGCTGACGAAAGCCTCGTCCTCGGCGCTGAACTCTAGGTTGACCGCCTCGAGGTAGTCCTGCCACTGCGCCAATGTCCGGGGCCCGCCGATCAAGCCGTTGACGAGCCGGTTGTTCCAGGCCCAGCCCAGCGCTAACTGGGTCGGCGTCAAGCCGCGCGATCGGGCGTGGTCGGCCATGCGCTGCGCCAGCGCGAGCGACTCGGGGCGGAACTCGGTCTGCAGGATGCGGGTGTCCTTGCGCGCGGCGCGCGACCCCGAGGGCGGCGCCGCGTCGCTGCGGTACTTGCCGCTGAGCACACCGCGCGCCAGCGGGCTGTAGACGACCGCGCCGACACCGTAATGCGCGCAGCAGGGCAGCAGCTCGGTCTCGATCTGGCGCGACATCGCGTTGTAAGGCGGTTGGCAGGCGATCGGCGGGGCGATGCCCATCGACCGGCACATTTCGACCACTCTTGCGACGTTCCAGGCCCGGAAGTTCGAGACGCCGAAGTGGTGCACCTTGCCGCTGTCGATCAGGTGGGCGATCGCGCCCAGCGTCTCCTCCAGCGGCGTGCTGGCGTCTTCGCGGTGCAGGTACAGCAGGTCGATCCAGTCGGTGTTCAGGCGCAGCAGGCTGGCGTCGACGGCCTGCAGCATGTGGCGGCGCGACAGGCCGCGTTGGTTTGGCCCGGGTCCGACCGGGTTGGCCAGCTTGGTCGCGAGCACCCAATGTTCGCGCTTGGCCGCGATCAGCCTGCCGGTGATGCGTTCAGACTCGCCGCCCGCGTACATATTGGCCGTGTCGATTGCGTTCACTCCGGCAGCCAGCGACGCGGCAACGATGTTCGCGGCTTCGGCCTCGTCGGTCTGGTCGCCGAACATCATCGTGCCCAGCCAGAGCTTGGAGACCTTCAGGCCGCTGGCGCCCAGGGCTTGGTATTGCGGTTTGGGTGGCGTCATGGTTTCTCCTGTGGGGCGGGTTCGTCGATTGTCAAGCAATGCGCGGCCGGCTTCGGCCGGCCTTGGGGCGCTCTCAAGCAAATGTGGCTTTGCGGCTTGATCCCCACGGGGGGCGGCCGGCTTCGGCCGGCCTTGGGGCGCTCAATAGCTCATCGGCAAGGCCAGGCCCATCGCGATGAACAGGCCGCCGCAGCCGCGGTTGAAGGTCTGGCCCAAGCGAGCGAGTAGGGGGCTGATGCGCTGCGCCAAGCTGGCCAGCAGGTACTCGAAAGCGAACTCGACCAGCACGAAAGTGCCGGCCATCACGATGAACTGGACCACCAGGTCGCGTGCTGGGTCGATGAATTGAGGCAGGAACGCGCCGTAGAACAGCAGCGCTTTCGGGTTGGACAGCGCTGTCAGCAGACCCTGGCGGAACATCTCCCGGCCCCGCGCTGCGGGTCTTGCCAGGTCGGCTTGCAGCTGAATTTTCGGCGCGCGCCAGAGCTGTATGCCCAGCCACACCAGGTAGGCGCCACCCAGCAGCTTGAGCCATGTCAGTGCGGCTGCGGAAGCCTTCAGCAGCGCGCCGATGCCCAGCATCGACAGCGCGATCAACGCGGCGAATCCCAGCGCCCCGCCGCTGACGGTGAACAAGGTCTTGCGCGGGCCGTGCAGTACCCCGTGGGTCAGCACCAGCAAGCTGTTCGGGCCGGGTGTCAGCGACAGCCCCAGCGCGGCGACCAGGTAGAGCAACCAAGTGTGGAGGGCCATCAGTTCCGTGTTCACCGCTTGCGCAAAGCGGCAGTCTACGTCTGCGGCAGATCGCCGTGGCGATCTGCCGGGCCCGTCATTGCTTCAGCCGAACTTGCCGGTGTCTACCCACTCGGCTTTGATCAGCGACCACCAGTCGACCGCCAGCCCCTTGAGCACGTAGTCGTAGGGCAGCCAGCCGTAGCCGGCGTCGCCCCAGCCGGTGCCCCAGGAGTTGCGGATCAGCAAGGCACCCGTGGTCGGCGCCGAGCCCGCGTTGCTGTTCGTGATCACCAGGTTGTCGTTGTAGCCCGCCACGTCCACCGCATGACCTCCGACCACCCTGTCGGTGGCTGTCGGGAACGGGATCGCCCCTTTGTTGGCTGCGTTGGCTTGGGTGTAGGAGTTGTAGACCGAGAAGCCGAAGAACGCTGGCAGACCGGCTGACAAGTTGGTCTTGATCGCGTTGAGCAGCGCCGCCTTGCTGGTGCCGGACGGGTCGAGCCGGTAGTAGGTGACAGCCTGGTAGTTGCTGCTGAACGAGTACAGGAAGGCCGAAGGTTCGGCGTCGAAATTGGCCACCACATAGGGCCAGTACTCCTCGGGCGGTACGCCAAACAAGGCCAAGGCCTCCATCGTGCTGCGCAGGTAGGCGCCGGTGTCGCCGGTCCATTTCAGCAGGTTGCGTGTGGCTTTGTAGAGAAACAGCCGCGAGCCGTCGATGTGCTTGCCGAAGGCTCGGCGCTCGCAGTACTCGAGCAGGCCAAGCCCGGCATTCGCGGTGCACGAGCCCAGGTTGAGCTGGTTCTCGATCGGCGAGAACCAGGCCCGCAGGTCGACGCTGGGCGCCAGCTCGGCCGGGCCCATCCTGGCGCCTGCACTCTTGAGCTTGCCCAGCAAGGGTTTGACGGCATGGTGGTCTGGGGTGTAGTCGCGGATGCTGGGCAGATCGCGCAACCAGCCCAGTCTGTGGACGGAAGAGGTGTCGGACATGTTGAACTTCCTTGAGGGTTTGAAGCACTGACCGTTGAGTTCCGGCGTGCTGCGTCGGCCCGGCACTGGCCGGTGTGGCAGGCTCGTTCGCGGCGCCAGTGCATTCAACCCGGCAAGTCCTCTGGCAGGGGGTCTTCAGGTCCCAAGAACTTGGGGGTCCTGGCCCCTGCCAGACCTGAAAAACCTGATGCGCTTGCGCAACGGCAAGGGCGGCTCCGATGCGGGAAAGATAGGTCGCTCATTTCGACTGTCAGGTGGCTTGATGCCGAGTCTCTTGGGCTGCGCGAGGTTGCTGGCCGTATGTCCTGAACTTCTCCAGCACCCGCGCCATCTCTTCGTCCGACAGCAGCTTGGGCGCGCCGAAAGCCAGCACCTGTAGGTAGAGCTGGGCCATCTCCTCGACCGTCACCGCCAGCGTCATCGCCTGCGCCAGGTTGGCATGTGCAGCGATCACGCCGTGGTGGGCCATCAGGCAGGCGCGCCGGTCTTGCAGCGCGACCAGCACGGCTTGGCCGAGTTCGACGCTGCCGAAAGTCTGGTAGCTGGCGCAGCGGATGTTGTTACCGCCGGCAGCGGCCACCATGTAGTGAATGGCCGGGATGTCGTGCTCGAGGATGCTCACCGCGGTGGCATGGGCTGAATGCGTGTGCACGACCGCGTTGAGTTCCGGCCGCTCGACCAGGATGTCGCGGTGAAAACGCCACTCGCTCGACGGCAGGATGTCGCCTTCGTAGCGGCCTTCCCAGTCCATGAAAACGATTTGCTCTGGCGTCATGCCGGCGTAAGCCAGACCGGTGGGCGAGATGTGAAAGCCCGCTGCGCCGCGCACGCTGATGTTGCCTGCGGTGCCCTTGTTGATGCCCAGCCTGGCCATGCTTTGAAGTGCTTCGACGATCGCGGTGCGGGTGGACAGGTCGTCTCTCATGGGTCGGTCTGCAGGTTTGGGTCGGCTGGGCCAGCACGGATGGATGCATTGTGCAGACTGGGCGCTGGCCCAGCGCTGGTCGCCTGAGCTTGTCGCTTGAAGTCGCGGCGTCTGGGTGCAAGCCCGATAGCCGATCCGCCGCAGACCCTGTATCGTGTGTCATCCCCACTGCAGGACAACTCAACATGAAGATCGCATTTTTCGGCACCGGCCTGATGGGCTCGGGCTTTGTCCGCCGGCTGCGCGCCAACGGCCACGAGGTCAATGTCTGGAACCGCAGCCCCGCCAAGGCGCGCGCGCTCGAGGCTGACGGCGCCAAGGCTTTCGACGACCCAGCGGCCGCGCTGGCAGGCGCCGAGCGGATCCATTTGTCGCTGTCCGACGACGCGTCGGTCGACGCGGTGCTCGAGCCGATCGCCGGCAGAATCCCGGCCGCGGTCTGGATCGTTGACCACACGACCACTGCGGTCACGCCCACCGCCGAGCGCGTTGCGCGCTGGGCCGCGCGCGGCAAGACCCTCGTCCACGCCCCTGTGTTCATGGGCCCGGCCAACGCGCAAGATGGCACCGGTTTGATGATTCTGTCGGGTGCTGCGGCGCAGCACGAGGCGCTGCTGCCGGAACTGCAGCGCATGACCGGCAAGGTGGTCTACCTGGGCGAGGCGCCCGAGCGGGCGGCAGCCTTCAAGCTGTTCGGCAACATGACGCTGATCGGGATGATGGGCGTGCTCGGCGACGTCAACCGCCTGGCGCATTCGGTCGGCATCACGACTGCCGATGCGTTCTCACTGTTCAAGCATTTCAACCCGGGCCAGTTCCTGCCGGCCCGTGCCGACAAGATCGCTGCGGGCGACTTCAGCGCACCGTCTTTCGAGGTCTCGATGGCGCGCAAGGACGTTCGGCTGATGATCGAACAAGCCCAGCGCGGCGGCGTCGACCTGTTCGTGATGCCGGGCGTCGCGGCGATGTTCGACGCCGCGATCGCGCGCGGCGAGGCTGCGCTGGATTCCGCCGCCGCAGCCAGAATTCCGACCTGAAAACCCCCACTCAAACCACGAGAAGCCACATGATCGAACACCATATTGACATCCCCACCGCCGACGGCGCGATGAACAGCTTTGTCGTCCACCCTGAGGAGAGCGGACCGCATCCGGTGGTGCTGTTCTACATGGACGCACCCGGCAAGCGCGAGGAACTGCACGACATGGCGCGGCGACTCGCGGCCACCGGCTACTGCGTCGTGCTGCCGAACCTGTACTACCGCAGCACGCGCGATTTCTGGCTGAAGGAGCGGACCGAGCCGGCGATGGCGCACATGTTCTCGCTGATGGCCACGCTCAACGCCGCCACCACCGAGTGCGACACCCGGGCCATGCTGAAATTCGTCGACGCGCAACCCTATGCCGACAAGACGCGGATCGGCGCGGTCGGCTACTGCATGAGCGGTCCGTTCGTGGTCTGGGCTGCCGCGGCCTTCCCGGAGCGCTTCCGCAGCATTGCGTCGATCTACGGTGCGAACATGGCCACTGACAAGCCTGACTCGCCGCACCTCGTGGCACCCAAAGTTCAATGCGAGAGCTATTTCGCCTGCGCCGAGACCGACAAGTGGGCTTCGCCCGCGGACATCGCCAAGCTCGAAGCCGGCTTGCAAGCGGGCGGCAAACCGCACCGTATCGAGTGGTATCCCGGCACCGAGCATGGCTTTGCATTCCCGCAGCGTCCGGTCTATCACAAGGTCGCTGCCGAGCGCCACTGGGAGCGCCTGCACCGCCTGTTCGGGCGGACCTTGAACCCGGCTGCCTGAAGCACCCGCGTCGAGGCCCAAGATGGACTACAGCGATTACCGGTGTTTGCGGGTCGAACTGACCCAGGGCGTGGCGCGCGTCACGCTGGCCAATGGCGAGATCAACCTGCTCGACAAACCTTTGTTCAAGGAGATGATCAGGCTGACCGAGCAGCTCGCCGCCGACGATCAGGTGCGCGTCGTGATTCTGCGCTCGGCGAATCCGGACTTCTTCATCGCGCATTTCGATGTCGGGCTGATCCTGAAGTTTCCGGTCGACGCGTCGGCAGCGCCCGACGCTGTCCTGTCGCCTTTCCACCGGATGTGCGAGGCCTTGCGAACGATGCCCAAGGCGACGATCGCCGTCGTCGAAGGCCGTGCGGGCGGCGGCGGCAGCGAGATCGCGCTGAGCTGCGACATGCGTTTTGCGCTGCGCGGCCGGGCGGTCTTCAACCAACCCGAGGTCGCGCTGGGCATCCTGCCCGGGGGCTCGGGCACGGTGCGCTTGTCGCGGCTGCTGGGGCGATCGCGCGCGCTCGAGGTGGTGCTGGGTTGCGACGACGTGTCGGCCGAAACCGCTGAGGCCTGGGGCTGGGTCAACCGGGCCTTGCCAGCGGCCGAGCTGTGGCCGCATGTGGACCGGCTGGCGGCGCGGATCGCGTCTTTTCCAGCCCACGCGGTCGCAGCCGCCAAGGCCAGCGTGCTGCGGGCGGAAAAAGAGGTGGTGCCCGATCTGCTGGCCGAGGCCGTGGCCTTCCAGGGCACGCTGGGCGGGAGCGGCACGAAGGCGGCAATGGAGCGCTTCATGAGCTCAGGCGGGCAGACCCCGGCGGGTGAACTGCGCCTGGGCGAGCTCGCCGCCGAGTTGCACCGGCCGGGCTGAGTCGCCGGACGCGCGGCGATCAGTCCACCGACGCGCCCGACGATTTCACGATCCTGGCCCATTTGGCGATGTCCTCGTTGAGGATTGCCGCGAACTGCTCGGGCGTCACCGGTTTGTCGGCCGGTGCGGCGAGCTCGACGCCGAGTTGCTCGAGTTTGTCGCGCAGCTCTTTGCCTGCCAGCGTCTTGGCCATGCCGTCCTGCAGCTTGGCCAGCACTTCCTGCGGCACGCCGGTCGGCGCGAACAAGCCTATCCACAGCGTGCCGTTGTAGCCCGGCAGCGTCTCGGCGATGGTCGGCAGATCGGGCAGGACCGGCGAGCGCGTCGCAGCGCTGACGGCCAGCGCGCGCAGCTTGCCTGACTTGATGTGCGCCAGCGCGGACGGCAGGCTGGCGAACAGCATCGGCAACTGACCGCCCAGCACATCGTTGAGCGCCGGTGCCACGCCTTTGTAAGGCACATGCTGCAGCTTCACGCCCGCGATGCTGCCGAGCATCTCGCCCAGCAAGTGGTTCAGCGTGCCGTTGCCGGCCGAGGCGTATTGCAACTCGTTGGGTTTGCCTTTGGCGATGGCCAGCAGTTCGGCGACGGACTTGGCGGCAAACGACGGGTGCACCAGCAGCACGTTGGGCACCGCGCCGATCAGGCTGATCGGCTTGAAATCCTTCACCGGGTCGAAGCCGGGGTGCTTGTACAGCGCCGGGTTGATGGCCTGGCTGCTGCTGATCGTCATCAGCAAGCTGTGGCCGTCCTTGGGCGCCTGCGCCGCCAACTGGGTGCCAATGTTGCCGCCCGCACCGGGCCGGTTGTCGATCACAACCGAGCCGCCCAGCACCTCGGCGAGTCTTTGCCCGACGATCCGGCCGACGATGTCGTTGGTGCCGCCGGCAGCCTGCGGCACCAGCATCACGATAGTCCGGCTCGGGTAGGCCGATTGGGCCTGCGACAGGGTCGGCCCCAGACCGCAGATCGTTGCGGCCAGCAGCAGGCGGATGGCAAGGCATGTCGGCATGCAGGTCTCCAAGCGAGGTGGATGTTTTGATGGCGCCAAGCGACGCGAGGCGGGTGGCGGGTCGCGCGGGCCGGCTTTTCCTGCAGTATGAACCGTAGCGGTGGCTTCAGCTCGGCTAGGTCTGGGCTGGTCGCTGGGCCGGCCCTGCCACGACCCAAGGTAAGCTCGCCGCAACCTGGAGGAACCCGATGAAAGATGTTGAACCCAAGGCTTCGGCACAGCCCGAAGTGCTGTACGCCGTCGAAGAGCAGATCGCCGTCATCACGCTCAACGCGCCCGAGCGCATGAACACGATCTCGCGCGCGATGCTGGGTGAGCTGACGCGCTTGCTGCTCAAGGCCAATGAGGACCCGGCGGTTCGCTGCGTGATCCTGACCGGCAAGGGCCGGGCGTTCTGCGCTGGCCTGGATCTGCGCAGCGGGCGGCCCGAGGGCGGGCTGAGCCTGGCGTCTTCATCGACCACCTTGAACCTGCGCGACACCCCGCCGACGGTGTTGCAGGCGATGGACAAACCCACGATCTGCGCCGTCAACGGCGGCGCCGCCGGTTACGGCATGGACACCGCGCTGGGCTGCGACATCCGCATCATGGCCGAATCGGCCAAGCTCGCCGCGGCCTTCGTCAAGCGCGGTGTCGTGCCCGAGTCGGGCGGCACCTGGTTCCTGCCGCGAATGATCGGCTGGGCCAAGGCCGCCGAGCTGATCTTCACCGGTCGCACGCTCAGTGCGCGCGAGTGCCTGGACTGGGGTTTGACCAACCTGGTCGTGCCCGACAGCGAACTGATGGACCGCGCCCGGGCGATGGCGCGCGAGATCGCGTCGAATGCGCCGCTGGCGGTGCAAGCCGCCAAACGCATGATGCGCATCGGTCTGAACGAGACCTTTCCCGACCATGTCCACCATGTCTATTTGCAGCTGTTGCCGCTGTTCAAGACGCAGGACATGGCCGAAGGCATCCAGGCTTTCATGGAAAAGCGTGAACCGCAGTTCAAAGGGCAATGACATGAGTGGCAACACCGCCGGCGCGCCGGCATTTCGCAAGATGGACTGGCTGCCGCGCGACATCGAGGTCGATCGTCGCGACGACGGTGTGATCGTTCTGAAGTCGCGCTTTGCGCTCAAGACCTACGAAAAACACATCCCGGCGTCGCTCGCCAAATGGGCAATCGAGCGGCCCGACACGACCTGGCTGGCGCAGCGCAAAGGCCCGGACCGCCAGTGGCGCAAGCTGTCCTATCGCGAGGCCAAGCGCAGCGTCGACGCGCTGACCCAGGGCCTGCTCAATCTTGGGCTGGCACCTGGCAGCGCGGTGGCGATCCTGTCGGGCAATTCGCTCGAACACGCGCTGATGACGCAGGCGGCGATGCAGGCCTGTCTGCCGGTGGCGCCGATCTCGCCGGCCTACTCGCTGATGAGCCAGGACCATGCGAAGCTGAAATACCTCTTTGGTCTGGTCAAGCCGGCGCTGGTGATGGTGCAGGACGGGCCGATGTTCGAAAAAGCGCTGAAGGCCTTGAACCTTGATGGCCGCACCATCGTGCATGTCGACAGTCCTGCCGAGGGCATCGCCAGCATCAGTTTTGCAACGCTGTTGGCGACGCCGGTGACGGCCGAGGTCGACGCGGCTATCGATCGCATCAGACCCGAGACGACCGGCAAGCTGCTGTTCACCTCGGGGTCGACCGGCATGCCCAAGGCCGTCATCAACACGCAGCAGATGATGTGCGCCAACGTGGCGATGGGCACGCAGGTTCGCCGTCATCCCGATGGCCTGGACCCGGTCTACCTCGACTGGATGCCCTGGAACCACACGATGGGCGGCAACGCCTTGTTCAATTCGCTGCTGACCGAAGGTGGCACGCTCTACATCGACGACGGCCGGCCGACGCCAGGCCAGTTCGACGAGACCTTGCGCAATCTGCGCGAGATCTCGCCGACTTATTACGCCAATGCACCTGCAGGTTATGCCGCACTGGCCGCAGCGCTCGAGACCGACGAAGCGCTGTGCCAAAGCTTCTTCAAGAACCTGGGCCTGATGGCCTATGGCGGGGCGCG
>Ga0214919_10011033_pt1 | contig 11318 bp, 8 predicted proteins | sample LL1503_MetaG_FD_177994 | JGI IMG/M metagenome (GOLD analysis project Ga0214919, IMG submission 177994) | Freshwater microbial communities from Lake Lanier, Atlanta, Georgia, United States - LL-1503 | ecosystem: Environmental > Aquatic > Freshwater > Lake | place: USA: Georgia | collected 2015-03-15
GAACTTGCCGGCCAGGTAGATCAGCACGGAATTCATGCCGATGACCGCGAAGGCGAAGCCGAAGCGGCGCCAGCCCAGCACGTCCACCAGCGCGTAGAAGGTCGCGAGCAGGAGGAAACTCCAGCCCCCGGCCCAGAGGACGAAGGAACTGGTCCAGAGGTTCTTGTTGATGGGGAAGGCGTAGTCCCACATCCCGCCGACGGCCAGGCAGAGCAGGCCGCCGAGCGCGAGACGCCGGGCCTTGCGCCACGGGGCGACCTCTTCATTCGGTTTCTGCAGCCAGAGGCCGGCGAAGATGCCGAGCAGGGCGGTCGCGATGGCCGGGATGGTGGAGAAGAGGCCTTCGGGGTCGTGGATGCCGCGATGCAGTTTGCCCGGGACGAGTAGCCGGTCGACGTAGCTCGCGAAATTACCCTCGACCGTGAGGTCCCCGCGGGCGAAACCTGGCGCGGAGCAGGTGGCCATCACCAGGTAGTAGCCGACGAGCAGCCCGCCTAGCCACCACCAGAGCCGGCGGAGGCGGTGCGCATTGTACAGGAAGATGAGCTGGGCGAACATGCCCGCGAGCCCGATGCGCCCGAGCACGCTGCAGAAACGCATCTGGTCGAGCCCCTTCCACTGCAGCCCGTTGTTGTAGACGACCCCTAGGAGCACGAGCACCAGGCCGCGGCGCACGATCTTCAGCACGGTCGCCCGCCGGTCCGTCGCCCCGAGCCGGTTCCGGAGCGAGAAGGGGGTGGAAACACCGGCGAGGAAGAGGAAGGTCGGGAAGATGAGGTCGTAGGCCTGGAAGCCGTCCCAGGCGACATGCTTCAATTGTCCGGCGACGGCGGCCAGCCAGACCCAGCCGGTGAGCTTGAGCAGGGCGTGCACGACGCCTTCGCCTCCGAGGATCCAAAGGAGGTCGAAGCCGCGCAGGGCATCGAGGGAAAGCAGGCGCTCGGACTTCGGGGCAGGGGTGTCCATGGGCTTGAGATTGAGGAGGACGGAGGGGGAAGTACAGAGTAAGGTAGATTATGGAGTACGGAGTGCTGATTACAGAGTACGGAGTACTGATTACGGATTACAAAGGGCTGAGGGTAAGGGTCTGTGCGCTCCGTAGCCCGTACTCACTACTCGCTGCTCGCCCATTGACCTTCTCCTCGCAACCGACGCGAGGCGCTATCCCTATCTGAGTCTAGGAGGAAGGGATCAGGGGGTGGGGCTTAGGGGCATGGGTTTGAGCCTGCTAAGGGGTGCCCTCCAAACTAGTAGGATGAATTTAATCTATGTCGACGAGAGCGGGGATCCGGGGGCTTCGAATTCCCCGACCAACGTCTATTTTCTCTCCAGCCTCAATATCCCGTGCGACCAATGGGCGTTGGCGCAGAGTCGACTTACGGGCTTTCGCCTCAGGATGCGGGATCAAATGGGCTTGAAACTTTCGGCGGAGATCCATGCCGCTGAGTTTCTCGGTGGAGCCAAGTACTTCCTTGGCCTTGAACCCCGACAGCGACTGCGAATCGCGCTCTGGCTGTTGAGGGAAATTAAGGGGATGCAGGGATGCCGCAGTCGAACCGTCGGCATATCCAAAAACCAGGGCGCCGATATCGTTCGCGACAGCTGGATAGGTTTGGCCTCCTTGCTGACCGATGAATCAAACGACTCCACGATCCTCATAGCCGATATGGGCGAAACCGAAACCATCCGCAGGGCGATGGAAGACTTCCGTTCGCAGCAACCACGACAGGCCATCATCGTCGAGTCGCCCTTTCATCGAGATTCGCGCCATTCGTTCTTTCTGCAGGCCGTTGACCTCATTGCCTACCTTCATCGGCAACGGCACCATCCCAACGGCCTATTCAGGGCAAACGAGACGGCGGAACTTTTCGAAGCCCTAGATGGCCTCGCGGAACCGGTTCGATGGCTAAAATAGGGAGGGGCCGCGTTGCCGCGACCCCTAGGGAGTGCTACCCACGCGACTGGCGCGCTCTCGGACTCGGAAATCAGACTACAGGCCAAGCCGCGGTGCGCAAACGCTTTAACACCCTAGGAGGGGGAGGGGCTGAGGTGGATTACAGAGTACGGAGTACTGATTACGGATTACGGAGGGGCAAGGGTGATTACGGAGGACAGAGTAAGGATTACAGAAGGCAGGGGTCGGGATTGTGTGCTCTGTACTCCGTACTCCGTACTCCGTAATCTATAATCTCGAGCTCAGGGTCCGTGTGCTCCGTAATCAGTACTCCGTACTCTGAAATCTCAAGTTTAGGGCTCTGTGCTCCTCACTCTTTTGCTGACTCTTCCGCCCATCTTCCAATCTTCCCCTCATGTCCGAGCCCGAGTTGACCGTCTCCCGCGCGCAGGTAATCTCCCGGGGGGTCCTGTGCCGCTGCCCCAACTGCGGGCGGCGCGGCTTGCTCGCCTCCTGGTTCCGCCTGAACAAGGCCTGCGCCGGTTGCGGCATGGACCTGGCGAAATCCCACGGGTTCTACTCGGGCACGACCTCGATCGGCTATGTCGCCGCCATCCTCTTCGTGCTGATCCCCGACTTCCTCCTGGTCTCGGCCAAGGCCATCGGGGTGACCGCCGGCATCCTGCTGGGGATGCTCGGTTCCTTCGGCTTCATCGTGCTGATCTACCCCGCGATGCTCTGTTGGATGGTCATGGCCTACCATGTGGCCTTGCCCGGCGACCTGCCCGCGAACGGCGGCGCTCGCGGCGGGGAGGGTTAAGGGCTCTTGACATGTATCATCGTATCTCGATAGGTTGATGCTTCAATGTCCCGGTCCCAGCTCCTCCAAGCGCTCCGCGCCCCGGCCCGCCCCACGGTGTCGGTCGAGTTCTTTCCGCCCAAGACCCCTGAGGCCGGCGCCAAGATGCTGGACGTCGCCCGGGCCCTGCGCCCGCTCGGGATCGATTTCGCGTCCCTGACCTACGGGGCGGGCGGGACTTCCCGGGACACGACCCTCGCCTACGGCGCCGAGCTCGTGAAACTCGGTTTCCCGCTGATCGGACACCTCACCTGCGTGGGCCATTCGCGGGCCGAGCTCACCGAGGTCATCGCGGGCTACGATGCGGCCGGCTTCTCCGGCATCCTCGCCTTGCGCGGCGACCCGCCCAAGGGGCAGGCGACCTTCACGGCCCACCCCGAGGGCTTCGCCCACGCGGAAGGGCTCGTCCGGCACATCGCCGCGGTCCGCCCCGGTCGCTTCGCGGTCGGCGTGGCCGGCTTCCCGGAGCGGCACCCTGATGCCGCCGACGACCTCTCCGACATCCGTTTCCTCGCCGGCAAGGTCGCCGCGGGCGCCGACTTCGTCACGACGCAGCTGTTCCTCGACAACGAGGATTATTTCCGGTTCGTCGCCCGCGCCCGCGCGGCCGGCGTGACGGCGCCGATCCTGCCGGGCGTCATGCCCGTTCTTTCGCTCAAGCAGGCCCGCAACTTCTGCGGTTTCTGCAAGGCGCGGATCCCGGACGCCTTGGTGCGCGAGCTCGAGGCCTGCGGGTCCGACGAGGAAGCCCAGCGCAAGGTCGGCGTCGCGTGGGCGGTCCGCCAGGTGCGCGGACTCATCGCCCGCGGCGCCCCCGGTTACCACGTCTACATCCTCAATCGGGCGGAGTCGGCCTTGGAACTTTTCGCGGCCCTGCGCGCCTGAGCCGCCGCCAATAGGTTTGTCATCGGCCGCCCACGGGGCTGAGATGACGTCATGAGCGAACACGTGGAGATCGGCGCGCCCGGGTGGCGCCGCGGCTTCTGGAGCCTCATGGCCACGCAGTTCCAGACCGCCTTCAGCGACAACGCGTTGAAGAACCTGATCATCCTCCTCGTCCTCGGCAGCGCGATGCCGGTGGCGGAGCGCGACACGCATGTCGCCCTCGCCGGCGCCTTGTTCGCCGCGCCGTTCATCCTGTTCTCGATGCTCGGCGGTTGGTTGGCCGACCGTTTCAGCAAGCCCCTGATCATGGGGTACGTGAAGCTCGCCGAGATCGGCATCATGCTGTTCGCGGCCCTCGCCCTGGCCTGGGGTCGGCCGTCCCTCGAGCTGGCGGCGATCTTCCTGATGGGTTGCCACAGCGCCGTCTTCGCGCCCTCGAAGTACGGCGTCCTGCCGGAGTTGCTCCCGCATGACCGGCTGTCCTGGGGCAACGGCATCCTGGAGCTGCTCACCTTCCTCGGCATCATCTTCGGCATCGCCGCGTCCGGGTTCCTGGCCGAGACCTTCCACGGCCGGCAAGGCTGGTCGGGGCTGATCCTCGCGGGCCTCGCCGTGGGGGGGTGGGTCTGCAGCCGCGGCATCGGCCACCTGCCGGCGGCGAATCCCGCCTGCGCGCCGCGCATCAACCCCGTGACCGACCTCTGGGCGCGCCTCCGCCTGATGCGGGAGGACCGCGACCTTTGGCGCGCGAACTGGGGCAACACCGGCTTCTTCTTCGTCGCGGCCTTGGTCCAGATGAACCTGATGATCTACGCCCAGGACGTGCTGCGGCTCGGTCAGGCCCAGAACGCCTACCTCAACCTCGCGCTCGCGCTGGGCATCGGCGTGGGTAGCGTCGTGGCCGGTTACGCCTCCCGGGGAAAGATCGAATACCGGTTGGTGCCCATCGGGGCCGTCGGGCTGGCGCTCTGCTCGATCCCCATGGGCCTCGCCGGGGTCGGGCTCCCGCTTTTCGTCGCCTGCCTGGCGGGCCTCGGTTTCTCGGCGGGACTCTTCATCGTGCCGATCGCCGCCGTCCTCCAGCATCGCCCGGCGGCCGCGGACAAGGGCGCCGTGCAAGGCGCCGCGAACGTCCTGAGCTTCCTCGGCATCCTGGCCGCCTCCGGGGTGCAATGGGTCGCTTTCCGGACGATGCATCTCGGCCCGGGACATGTCTTCTGGGTCTGCGGGGCCTGCGCCTTGCTGACGGGCGCCTATTCGGCCATTTCCCGCGGTCGGTTCATCCGGGCCGAATAGCCCCGCCCGGCTTCTTAATCTTGGATTAAGCGCCGCTCTGGTAGACTATCCCCGAGTCCCGATGCGTATCCTCCTGGTCGAAGACGAAGCCCCGTTGCGCGCCAGCCTGCTCAAGGTCCTGCGCGAGGAGGGTTATGCGGTCGACGGGGCCGCCGACGGCGCCGAGGGCCTCCGCAAGGCGCTGGAGTGCGACTACGACGCGGTCCTGCTCGACCACATGATGCCCGTGATGGATGGCCGCGAGATGCTGCGTCGCCTGCGCGGGGTCAAGCGCACGCCCGTCATGATGCTGACCGCCCGCGACTCGGTGGAGGACCGCGTGGTCGGGCTCGACCTCGGCGCCGACGATTACCTGGTCAAGCCGTTCGTGCAGCAGGAGCTGCTGGCCCGCCTGCGCGCCTTGGTCCGCCGGAACCGGCCGACCGCCGCCGTCACCATCACGCTCGGGGACGTCGTCATCGACACGGTCGCCCGGCGCGTCGCGAAGGACGGCAAGGAGCAGGCGGTCACCGGCCGCGAATACACCTTGCTCGAGTATCTCGCGCATCGCCGCGGGGCCGTCGTCACGCGCGCCGAGCTCTACGAGCATCTGTTCGACGAGAACGAGGACACGCTGTCCAACCTGCTCGAGGTGCACGTCTGCAACCTGCGGCGCAAGCTCGGGGCCGAGCTGATCAAGACGCGCCGCGGGCTCGGCTACGTGATCGAGGGAGTCCCGGAAGGGAAGGCCCGCCCGTGATCTTCCAGTCGATCCGCTGGCGCATCCTCGCCTGGAATTTCGGCCTGCTGGCGACCACCGCCGCGGTGTTGCTCGTGGCGTTCCACCGCCATGAGCGCGCCAACCGCACCCAGGAGGTCGACCTGCGCCTGCGGCAGCTGATGACGACCAGCATGGGGGCGGTGGGCGAGATCGTGCCTGGCGTCGCCGGCCCTCGTCCGGGCGCCGCGACCCCGGCGAATCCCGCCCGCCCGCGCCCGAACGACAACCCCGGCCAGCGCAAGGCGAAGGCGGAGCTGACCGTCCGCGAGCTCGAGCGGGAAGGTTGCCGCCTGTTGGTCGCCGACCCTGGCAAGGGCGAGGTGCTGTTCTCCAGCCTAGGCGCGGAGGAGCCTGCCGCGGTCTTGCTGGCCGCCTGTCAGGAGCAGTTGGCGCCCAAGGGCGAGGACGCCGGCCCGGCCCGGCCGGTCGATCTCATCTTCACGCAGGGGACCCGCCGCATCCTGCTGCACCGGCCGCCGGGACCGACGTTCGTGGCCTTCCTCCTCGACACCTCGGCGCTCGAGGCCGACCTGCGCCTGCTGGCGTGGAAGCTGTTCGCGGCCGGCTTGGCGCTCACCGGGGTCGGTTGCACGATCGGCTGGGTCCTCGCCGGTCGCTCCTTGCGACCCCTCGACCGCATCGCGGCGGATGCCGAGGGCATCGCGGCGGGCGATTACGGGCGGAAGATCGACGTCGAGGACACCGAGAGCGAGCTCGGCCGCCTGGCGGTCGTCCTGAACGAGACGTTCGGGCGCATGAACGCGGCGCGCGAGCGGGTGACGCAGTTCACGGCCGACGCCTCCCACGAGCTGCGGACGCCGCTGGCGGTGATCCTCTCCGACAGCCAGGGGGCGCTCCGTCAGGAGCGCACGCCGGCCGAGTATCAGGCCGCGCTCGAGACGATCCAGCGCTCGGCCCTGCGGATGAAGGCGATCTCGGACGCCTTGCTGGAGCTCGCGCAGGGGGATGCGGGCCGGCCGGTGGCGCAGGACGCGTGCGACCTGGCCGACCTCGCCGACGAGGCGGTGGCCTTGCTGGGCCGGCTGGCCCGCGATCACCAGGCCAAGCTGGTGGCGAACCTGGAAGGCGCGCCGGTGAAGGGCGACGCCGGCCGGCTCGGCCGGGTGATCCTCAACCTGGTCGTCAACGCGATCCTGCACAACGCCGCCGGCGTCACCGTCACGGTCTCCACGGGCGTGCGCGACGGCCGCGCCTGGCTGAGCGTCGCGGACGACGGCCGGGGCATCGCGGCGGAGGCCTTGCCGCGGATCTTCGACCGCTTCCATCGGGCCGACGCCTCCCGCTCCCGGCATACCGGGGGCGCGGGCCTCGGCCTGGCCATCGTGAAGCAGGCCGTCGAAGCCCATGGCGGCGCCATCGGCGTGACCAGCGAGGTCGGCCGCGGCACCACCTTCACCGTGACCCTCCCGACAGCCTGACGGGCGTCAGACGGTGGCGAGGATGCGGGCCTTGATGTCCGCGACGGGCATCGCGTTGAGCAGGACCGGCGAGAGGCGGTTCTCGTTCACCTTCGGTAGGGCCGTGAGCCGCTCGCTCAGCACGAGGCTGCGGTTGGCGGCGACCTCGTCGACGCGGTCGACCGGCGTGAAGCGCGGGGCCGACTTGAGGACCTCGGGGCGCGCGCGGATCAGCTCGCCGATCGCCTGCACGGCGTCGGCGAAGCGGTCGAGCTCGTCCTTGGTGTAGGATTCGGTCGGCTCGATCATCAGGCCGAAGACTTCGGGGAAGGCGACGGTCGGGGCGTGGAAGCCGAAGTCGAGGAAGAGCTTGCCGACCCGCGAGATGATGTTGGCGCGCGGGATGCCGACGGCCTCGATGCGCTTGAAGTCCTCCTCCGTGAGCGTGAGGATGAACTCGTGCATGCGCGGCACGCCGTCGGCGGCGGCGGGCAGGGAGGGGAACTGCCGGCCGAGGCGCGCGAACAGGTAGCGGCTGGCGAGCACGGACATCGCGGACATCCGCGGGACGCCCTCGCGGCCGAGGCGCTGGAGGTACGCGTAGACGCGCACCTTGTGGGCGACGTTGCCCCAGTGGCGGTGGAAGGAGCCGATGCTGTGCTTCGGGCGCACCGGGACGAAGCGGTCGCCGTGCTTCTCGATCTGGAAGCCGGGGAGGAAGTCGACCAGGCGGGCGGAGACGCCGACGATGCCGTCGCCGGGGCCGCCGCCGCCGTGCGGGACCGTCCAGGTCTTGTGCAGGTTGTTGTGGACCGCGTCGACGCCCAGCTTGTCCAGGTCCACCCAGCCCGCGATGGCGTTCATGTTGGCGCCGTCCATGTAGACGAGGCCCCCGGCGCGATGCACGGCGTCGGCCATGCGCTTGAAGTCCGTCTCGAAGACGCCGGAGGTGTTCGGGTTGGTCACCATCATGCCGGCGACGCGGTCGCCGTATTGCGCGATCTTGGCGTCGAAATCGGCCTGGTCCACGCGGCCGTCGGGGGCCGACTTCAGGATCAGGATGCCGGAGGGCGCCCCGTCCGCGCGCTGGCGGTTCACGTAGCCGGCGGTCGTGGCCGTGGCGAAGTTCGTGCCGTGGGCCGTCGAGGGGATGAGCAGGATGTCGCGGTGGGCCTGGCCGTGGTGGCGGTGGTAGGCCTGGAAGAGCTTGAGGCCGACCAGCTCGCCTTGCGCGCCGGCGACGGGCTGGGTCGTCACGCCGGGCAGACCCGTGATGGCCTGCATCCAGCGCTGGATCTGCCAGAGCAGCTCCAGCGAGCCCTGCGCGTCCTCGACGGGGGCCTGCGGATGGAGGGCGGTGAAGCCCGGCAGCCCGGCCGCCCAGTCGTTGATGTGCGGGTTGTACTTCATCGTGCACGAACCCAGCGGGAAGCAGCCGGTGTCGGGCGAGACGTTGAGCTCGCCGAGCTTGGCGTAGTAGGCCTTGAGTTCGGCCAACGGGAACGACGGCAGGCCGACCGGGGTGGCGCGCAGCAGGTGGGCGGGGACGGCGGGCAGTTCGGCGACGCCGGCGGCCTGGCCGTAGAGGCCCTCGAAGAAGGCCACCAGACGCTCGACGTCGGCGTCGGTCTGCACGTCGCTGAAGGAGACCTTGAGCAAGGCGCAGCCGCACGGCGTGCGGCCCGTGATGTCGACGCCAAGGTGCAGGCCGGCGGCGCGGCCCTTCGCGAGGACGGCGGCGGCGGGTTCGGGCAGCATCAGGCTGAACTCGTTCCAGAACGCTTGCTTGGCGTAGCAGACCTTGAGGCCCGGAATGGCGTGGAGGCGGGCGGCGGCGCGGTGGGCGCGCTCGCGGCCGGCGGCGCAGCTGGCGGCCATGCCGGCCTCGCCGCGGGCGAGGATGGCGGCGCCGGCGATCGTGGCGATGAAGGCCTGGTTGGAGCAGATGTTGGACGTGGCCTTGTCCTTGCGGATGTGCTGCTCGCGGGTCGAAAGCACCATCACGATGCAGTCCCGGCCGGCGTTGTCCTTGGCCTTGCCGACGAAGCGGCCGGGGGTCTCGCGCACCTCGTTCTTGCGGTCGCCGTTGTGGCGGACGGCGAAGACGCCGAGGCCGGGTCCGCCGAAGTTCGCGCCGATGGCGAGGTGCTGGCCTTCGCCGACGAGGATGTCGGCGCCCTGGCGCCCGTAGTCGGCGGGGGCCTTGAGGCCGCCGGTGGCCAGGAGCATCGGGTCGACGACGGCGATGGACTTCACGCCGGCGTCCGCGCACGCGTCCGCGAGCTCATCGGTGTCCTCGACCAGGCCGAGGTGGTTGACCTGCGGGAAGATGACGGCGGCCACCTTGCCGCCCAGGGCCGCGACCCGCGCCTTGATCGCCCCGCCGCGGATCCGGCCGGTCTCCTCCTCGGGGGCGAGGAACTCCAGCTTCACCGTGGTCTCGGCGCAGTGGGTGCGAAGCACCTCGAGGTCGCCGGGGAAGAGGTTGGCCGCGACGAGGACGGTGTCGGCCTCGGACATGCGGACGGCGCAGACGGCGGCCTCGAAGAGGGCGCTCGCGCGGTCGTAGAGCGAGGAATTGACGGCCTCGAAGCCGGTGAGCTGGGCGAGGGTCGACTGGTAGATCCAGTGGGTGATCAGCGTGCCCTGGGAGCGCTCCGGCTGGTAGGGCGTGTAGGAAGTCGTCAGGTTGCGGATCGAGCAGACATGGTCGACGATCTCATGGGTGCGGTAGACCTGCAGGCCGTCGCCGAGGAAACCGGTCTTGGCGTCGTTGCGTCGCGAGAGGGCGAGCATGCTGTCCGCGAGCGCGGCGTATTCGAGCTCGGCGGGCAGGTCGGGCGGGCCGGCGAACTTCACGTCGTCCGCGATGTGCCGGTAGAGGTCGGTGAACTTCGCGGAGCCGACGGCCTGGAACATGGCCTGGATGTCGGCCTCGCTCGCCGGGATGTAGTGGCGGGCGAGTTCGCGCGAGATTTTCGAAGGGTCGTAGGGCAGTTGGGCCATGGGCTGAAAGATGGGTCACTTTTTTGAACTCCGGACGGTCACCCGCAATCGTCCAGCCCCCCCGGGAGGGGGTATTAGGAGGGGAGCGAAAGGTCATAAGCAGACGACCATTCGTCGCCGGGCAGCCGGCCGAGGGCACGCCTCCGTGAATAGCCCGCGGGTGCGGATTTGCCAGCGTCGCCGGCCGGGCCTAGGTTGGTCGCATGACCCGCCAAGCCCGCGCCGACTTCGTCGCCCTAACCTTGGCGAAGCTGTATCCGGAGACGCCGGTCCCATTGGATCATACGGACGCCTTCACCTTGCTCGTCGCGGTCGTCCTCTCGGCGCAGTGCACCGACAAGAAGGTCAATGAAGTGACGCCGGCCTTGTTCGCCGTGGCCGGCACGCCCGCCAAGATGGCGGCGCTCCCGGTCCACCGGGTCTTGGCCTTGATCCGGCAGCTCGGCCTAGCCCCGCAGAAGTCCAAGGCCCTTGTCGGTTTGGCGAAATTGATCACGACCAAGCACGGCGGGCAGGTCCCGCGGACCTTCGAGGAACTGGAGGAGCTCCCCGGCGTCGGTCACAAGACGGCGTCCGTGGTCATGGCCCAGGCGTTCGGCGTGCCGGCCTTCCCGGTCGATACGCATATCCACCGTCTCGCGAAGCGGTGGAAGCTCAGTCCGGGCAAATCGGTCGAGCAGGTCGAGCGCGACCTCAAGAAGGTCTTCCCGGAGGAGTCCTGGAACCAGCTTCACCTGCGCATCATCTTCTACGGGCGCGAACATTGCACCGCGAGAGGGTGTGACGGCAGGACGTGCGGGATTTGCGCGGCCCTGCGGGCTGGTTGATTACGGAGTGCAGAGTACAGAGTACGGATTACGGATTACAGAGTACGGATTACGGATTACGGAGTGCGGAGTACAGAGTACGGATGACGGATTACAGAGTACGGATTACGGAGTACGGAGTACAGAGTGCAGAGTACGGATTACAGAGTAAGGATTACTGATTGCGGAGGGGCTTGGCCGGGCTTTCGAATTGAAGGTTCCCCGCCTCAGTTCGCTGGCGGTAGTGGATGAGCCCGCCGATGAGCCGGCCAACGGTCGCCGCTTGTGCCATCAGTTGCTTGGCGACGGCGATGGGGAGTATCTTTGCGTCGACGCAGACTTCGATCTGGGTTTCCAATTCGCAGAGTGAGCCCCGCGCTATGTAAAGGAAACG
>Ga0214919_10011034_pt1 | contig 11317 bp, 9 predicted proteins | sample LL1503_MetaG_FD_177994 | JGI IMG/M metagenome (GOLD analysis project Ga0214919, IMG submission 177994) | Freshwater microbial communities from Lake Lanier, Atlanta, Georgia, United States - LL-1503 | ecosystem: Environmental > Aquatic > Freshwater > Lake | place: USA: Georgia | collected 2015-03-15
TAATGAGCGCAATTGCGCTGCCACCGAATCCGCCACCGACCATACGAGATCCCATTGCACCCGCGGCGATTGCAGCATCTACGGCTACATCGAGTTCAGGACACGAGACTGCATAGTCATCGCGCAGTGATATGTGGGATGCGTTGATTAACTTTCCGAGAGTCAGAAAATCAGAAGCACGTAAGGCAACGACAGCTTCACGTACGCGTGCTATTTCAGTAACGGCATGGCGAGCACGAATAAATTCAGTTGTAGTAATTTTTTCGCGTTGAGCCTCGAGCGAATCAAGGGTGAGGTGGCGCATCGATGGAATATCTAGTTTCCTTGCAACTGATTCACATGCTGCGCGACGTTCGGCATAACCACCATCGGTCAGTGCATGGTGTGCTTGGGTATCAATGATGAGCAGCTCAAGGCCAGCATCTGCAACGCTAAAAGGAACTATTTCAGTAGTGAGGTCACGACAATCCAGTAAGAGCGCCGCACCTGCTTGCGCCATAAGTGAAACAGATTGATCCATGATTCCGCAGGGAACTCCGACATACTCATTTTCAGCGCGCTGTGTTGCGCGCGCTAAATCTTCCTTGCTCTTGCCAAGTGAAAAGAGAGCATTGAGAGCTACAGCCACAGAACATTCGAGTGCTGCAGAAGATGACAAACCAGCACCGCCTGGAACATTGCCATCGACGAAAATATCTACACCGGATGTGATTCCAAGGCTCCAGAGGACACCTAAAACATATTTCTCCCAATCGCCTTTACTTCCGGGCTTCACATCACTGATGTCGATGGAAAATATTTTCTCTTTCCGTTGGTGAGATGCGATTCGGACCAATCCATCATTACGGGCAGCAATAGCGGCGTAGGTGCGATCTGCGATAGCGAAAGGAAGCACAAATCCTTCGCTGTAATCGATATGTTCGCCAATCAAATTAACTCGACCTGGCGCTTCAGAGATTACCTCTGGTTTACGTCCATATAACTCTTCAAAGCCACGAGCAATCGAAGCCATTATTTAAAGCTTCACATCTTTGAGTTGCTGTGCAGATTGTTCTGGCTTCATATCCATGATGAATGCACCCATGGCAGATTCTGAACCTGCGAGGTACTTCAATTTCCCTGGGGCGCGACGAACGCTGGTGATCTGCCAATGCAACCGCAGAAGATCGCGACCTTCGCGCACCGGAGCTTGATGCCAGGCTGCGATGTAGGCCATCTCAATTCCAAAGACTCCATCGAGACGTTGCATCACTTCGATTGCAATCGGAGGGAAGGAATCGCAAGCAGCAGGTGAAAGTTCAGCCAAATCTGCAACTGGGTGAAGTGGAACAACGTGAATTTCAAATGGGTAACGTGATGCATAAGGCGTGTATGCAACCCAATGTTCATTACGGGCAATGATGCGAACTCCGTCGCGAAGTTCGCGGGCAAGCACATCATCAAATAAGACTCGGCCAGTCTTAGCGTGATGCGCACGGGCGACTTCGAGCATCTTTGTCACGCGAGGTGGCAGGTAGGAATAGGCATAAATCTGTCCATGTGGGTGAGCCAGAGTTACGCCAATTTCTTCGCCACGATTTTCAAAGGGCGCGATATGAGCAATATATGGCTGGCTTGAAAGCTCAGCAGTGCGATCGCGCCATGCTTCAAGGAGAGTGCGCACACGTTGTGGTGATAGAGATTTAAAGGCGCCACCGTGATCTGCAGTGAAACAGATGACCTCACATTTTCCTGCAGCAGCTCCTTCATCGGTATCTGTTCCGACTAGATCGGGAAGTGCAAAATCACCATCAGGTGGACGTAACGATGGTGAGCGATTATCGAAGACGACTACTTCAAAATCACTTTCAGGAATTTCAGTGAGAAGTTCGCCTGTTGTTGGGCAGAGTGGGCAGAGTTCTTTGGGTGGCAAGAAGATGCGACCTTGGCGATGAGCTGCCATAGCAACCCATTCATTCACAAGTGGATCAAGGCGAAGTTCGCCGATTCCGGGCTGTTCTTCTTGTGGACGCTGGTCTGCAACTGTACGAGTTTGTCCGGCAGTGTCGTAATAGCGGATAGTGCGACCATCATTCATGGTGCGGCTTGTACGCACTACACCTGCAGAAAGTTCGACTATCTCGTCCATGATGTTCCTACTCTACCGCGAGACGAGCAATAATTCGTTAAGCCCAGTTGAGCGTGCGCTCAATCGCTTTCTTCCATCCGGCATAACCAGATGCACGATCTGCAACACTTGTTGTTGCACTCCAGCGACGAGATTGTTTCCACTGTTTTTTGAGTTCATCTGTGTTCTTCCAGAATCCAACCGCTAATCCTGCTGCATATGCAGCACCGAGCGCTGTTGTTTCAGTAATGAGTGGGCGAGTGATATCGATGCCCATGATGTCAGCTTGCATCTGCATGCACAGTGAGTTTGCAGTGATTCCACCATCCACGCGCATTTCATTCATTGGAACGCCGCTATCGGCAACCATCGCATCCATCACGTCACGTGTTTGATAGCAGATTGCTTCAAGAGCTGCACGTGCAAGGTGAGCCTTCGTTGCTGCGCGAGTAAGACCGACAATTACTCCACGTGCATCGCTGCGCCAATACGGCGCAAAGAGTCCAGAAAATGCTGGCACAAAGTAGACGCCTGCAGTATCTGTAACAGAGGATGCAAGATTTTCAGTTTCGGCAGCGTTGGTGATGATTCCGAGTTGATCGCGTAACCATTGAATTGCAGAGCCAGTGACGGCCACAGATCCTTCGAGGGCATACATCGCAGGTTGATTGCCAAATTTGTAACAGACAGTCGAGAGGAGTCCATTCTTAGATCTGACAATTTCGGTGCCTGTGTTAAGAAGTGCGAAGTTTCCAGTTCCATATGTTGTCTTTGATTCGCCGCGCTCGAAACAAACTTGTCCAACCATTGCTGCATGTTGATCACCTAAAATTCCAGAAATTGGAACTGCAGAACCGAGCGGGCCATGTGGGTCAGTTGTCGCATATATTTCTGATGAAGATTTGATGGTAGGTAGTACAGAGCGAGGAATTCCAAAGAATCCGAGTAGTTCGTCATCCCATTGCTGCGTCTCGAGATTCATCAGCAACGTACGACTCGCATTTGTTACATCAGTGAAGTGCACTCCGCCTTGGACGCCGCCCGATAAATTCCAGAGGAGCCACGAATCAATGGTTCCAAACCGGGCGGTGCCTGCTGTGATGGCGCTCTTTACTTCTTGCGAATTTTCTATCAACCAGTGCATCTTGCTGCCAGCAAAGTAGGGAGCAATTGGAAGACCGGATTTAAAGGTTATTGTCTCCGACGTTTTAGTAGGGAAAGTATTGAGATAGTCAGCAGTTCTGGTGTCCTGCCAGACAATCGCGTTATGCAGCGGGCGACCTGTAGTGATATCCCATGCCACCGTTGTCTCGCGTTGGTTTGTGATTCCGATGGCAGCTAAATCTGAACCCAAAATATCTGCTTGTTTGAGAGCCCCGGTGATAACTTCCTTAGTGCGATCCCAAATTTCAGCGGCATCATGTTCGACCCAGCCTGCTTGCGGAAGTATCTGGCGATGTTCGAGTTGATGCTGGCCAACTACTTTTCCGTCGGCATCGAAAATCATGAAACGAGTGCTGCTTGTACCTTGGTCCAAACTTCCGATGAATGCCATATAGTTAAGACTACTAAAGGTCGTTCACGGTACTCAAGCAGATAGAAATTGGTAGTTCACTAAAGAATGTTTACTTCGAAGCTCAATCCACTGCAACGCCAGCAGGCACTGAAAGCCTTGGCCAGCGATGAGTTCGACATCCTCATTATTGGTGGTGGGGTCAATGGAGTTGGCGCAGCCCTGGATGCGGTTTCTCGTGGATTGAAAGTAGCGCTCGTTGAAGCCCATGATTATGCAGCTGGAACGTCAAGTCGATCGAGCAAACTGATTCACGGTGGCCTTCGTTATCTTGAGCAATATGATTTTAAATTAGTACGCGAGGCCCTCCACGAGCGTGAATTAATGGTCTCAACACAATGTCCTCACCTGGTAAAGCCGGTAAGTTTTCTCTATCCACTTACTGAAAAAGTTAAAGAGCGCACCTATGTAGGTGCAGGTCTTGCACTTTACGATGCGCTTCGCGGTTTCAAGCGCGCACTTCCATCACATAAACATTTGACAGGTAAGACAATCGCTTCTATTTCACCTTCATTGCGCCAAGACATTATTACTGGCGCGATTCGCTACTTTGATGCGCAGGTAGACGATGCGCGCCACACCATGATGATTGCGCGAACAGCTGCTCGTCACGGTGCTGTGATGGCAACCGGAGTCCGCGTAGAAGATTTGACTCGCTCCGGAAAGAAAGTAACAGGTGTGGTTGCAGTTGATACAGCAACCAATAAGAAATTTACTATTGCCGCCAAGGCAACGATTATGTGTGCTGGGGTCTGGAGCGACGAGCTCCACCAGAAGTTTGGATTGACTGCTGGTTACTCAGTGGCAATGTCTAAGGGTGTTCATATCGTTGTGCCAGGGGATGCGATTAAGTCAAAAGATGGAATCATTCTTAAGACTGCAGTATCTGTCCTCTTCCTTATTCCTTGGGGAGATAAGTGGATTGTTGGAACAACTGATACTCCATACGATGGAGATCGCGCCAAGCCACTTGCTACCCAAGAAGATGTGCAATACATCCTTGATCAAGCAAACCGAGTACTCGAACCACAGTTAAAAGCAGAAGACATTATTGGTGTCTTTGCAGGTCTTCGACCTCTGGTTGCCAACAAAACTGGATCTGCAACAACCAAACTTTCTCGCGAACATACCGTTGACCGTCCAGCGCCTGGATTTGTCAGCATGGCTGGTGGTAAGTACACCACATATCGCGTGATGGCCAAGGACGCTGTTGATCTTGCAGTGCTTGATCTTCGTAGACTCGTCAACGAATCCGTGACAGATAAGTTGCCACTGATTGGCGCAGATGGCTACTTTGCGCTGAAGCAACAGGTAAGCAAAATTGCCGAAGAAAAAAACCTCTCTGAAGCTACAGTTACTCATCTACTTGATCGTTACGGTTCATTGATTGAAGAAATCCTCGAACTCATCGCAAGCGATTCATCACTCGCTGAACGAATCATCCCTGAGTTGCCTTATCTCAGAGCTGAAATTCTCCACGCCGTAACTCATGAAGGTGCACTCTCTGTTGAAGATGTTCTCCTTCGACGAACCCGCATCTCGTTTGAAGCATTTGATGGTGGAGCAGATGCGGCCAAAGAAGCAGCAAAGATTATTGGCGATGAACTTGGTTGGGGCGTAAAGGAACGCAACGCGTCAGTGAGTGCATTTCTTGCAGTGATTGAGAAAGAAGAAGAAGCTCTCGTCGAGCTCGTTAATTCTTAATCTGATTACGACAACCATCGCTGACAGGCTTGATGGTTGGCTTCTTTGATGGCTTAGCAGGTGGTGTCGGCCCTTGTTCAATGGTGAGTACAAGTGGCAACTTACTTTCCGCATGGGTTCCAGATGCATCTTTAAATCCAACGTTGCCAACCCATGTTCCTGCAGGGAGTCCAGCGATGGAGAGTTTCCACGATCCGCTTGTTTCGCGTGCCACTGTCTGTGTCACTTTAGGAATATTTTGATTTCCGGATGTGAAGTAGTACTTCACTGCACCGGTCACTACCGGTGTGCTATCAGGACGTTTTACTTCCACAGAAATTACTGCGTTCTTATTTGTTGTACTGGCAGAGACAGAGGTAATCACCATTGTCGTGGTCTCACCTTGTGGCATCTCATCTGCGATATCTGGAATCCAGGTACCAGTCAGAAGTGATGTGAATTTTTCTGAGTCTCCAGCAAATACGTTTAGATCCAGCCGCGTTCCGGGAACTCCATATTTCGGTGCAATTCCACACGATGTGTACTGCCATACGGTCCAGTTTGCTGAACATTGCGAAGTTGTCCATGAGTGAACGAAACAACCCCCAGGTTTCACATTAGGTTTTGCACCTTCTTTGGCAGGATCAATTGCATATTGCGCAATCCACAATGGATAAGCGCTCAACTCCTTATCGCGGATCAACGAGTTCTCCAGAAAGTGGGGGGATGAGTAAATAAGAGGTGTCCGTCCGGTCTTCTCTTTTACTGCTTGCAAAAAGGTTTTTGCCCACAATGTGGCGGCGCTTCGAGTTGCCCTTTTTTGACATACCTTCGTAGAACTTAAACGAACGCAATTGTTTTCAAGATCAAGAGCAATCGGAAGGTCTTGTTCATTAAAACCGCCTATCGATGCGATTCTCCATAACACTTTCTGTGCTTGCACTTTTGCATCTCGCGTAATTGCAGAAGGCGTTCTGACATTAGGAAGAATCGCGTAATGGTAGAAGCCTGTATAGATACCAGCAGCCTGCGCAGCTGCGCGATCTGATTTGAGATATTTCACTGAAAGTTGGTCTGCATCATCGCGCGTATCAGAAGCCTTAATCATGACAAATGCAACGCCAGCGCCATGCATCTTTTGAAAATCTATCGCCTTGTCTTCAGGATGTTGCCATCGGCTGATATCGGCACCATGTATGCGTCCGCCTGGACCAACGAGATTGAGATGAGTTGCCTGTGCAGGAGTAATGGATTGAAGTGAAAAAGAGAGTACAACCATTGACGAGAGAATTGCTACGATGCGTCTCATTTTTCAATAACCACTACTGAGAAACCAAAAACATCAAAGATTGCACTCTGAAGAAGCGATCGATGTCGAAGCCGCGCCTCTTGATAGTCATGTCCTGTAGCCAACTTATTGCTATCTCTGAAATCAAGCGTGAGCCGGCCATTTTCATATGAGTCGAGTCGTGCATCGAAGTAAGCGATCCACACAACGCGATCCCGACTTTCGACTAGGTCGAGAACTTCATTCCACCGTGCACGTAAATCTGCAAGGGTAAGTTCTGCGGGCATGCGGTGACTTTACCGCACAGGGCTTAATGTCTTGGTGCACCGAGCCACTTAAAGTATTCGCCGGCAAGAATTACGCGAAGATTACGACTTCGATCTGGTGAAATCGAAAGATGTTGTGCAATACGCGCCACAATCTGTTCGACTGACTTTTCTGATACATATCTCACTCTTGCGATTTCTGAGTTGCTTAGCCCTTGTGCAACTAGTCGAAGCGTTTCAATCTGAATATCGGTGAGATTGCTCAAGATACTGATAAATGAATTTTCGTGTATATCTGCATGGATCGTAATCCACTTCATATCCGAACCATCGTTAGCAGATTCCACGCTTTCAGTAAGCGCGAAAGTGATGATTGATAAATCAGAGACTGAACGCTTAAGAATAATTTTGCTTCCGTGCGGAATATTTTTCTCTAATAGTCCAAAAAGTCTTAAATCAGGACACGATGTGATGATCACTATTCCCAGTTCGGGATCTACTTTTCTAAATCTTTGCAGTAATCCAATTGCTTCTTCGCCCGAGAATTGCAAGTCAATCAAGACAATCTCGGGTTGAAGGGATCGGAAGAGATTCTCAGCGACGAATACATTCGAAGCTTCTCCGACGATATTGGTGCTGTGCAATCGAAGTGATGCAGACATTGTGGCGAGTTCAAATGCATCATCGTTAATGAGCAAGACTCGCGCCGGATTCGCCAGAGTTTTAACCATAGATAAGGGTAGTTCCCAATCGCTGCTTTACAAGCGAAGGGATATCCCTAGTGAGTTACTTAAGTAATTGCTCAAATCGCAGGAATTACTCTACGCCTCGAATTTATAACCCAACCCACGAATAGTTTGGATCAATACTGGATTGGCAGGATCTACCTCAATCTTTGAGCGCAGACGTTTGATATGCACATCAAGTGTCTTTGTGTCGCCGTAGTAGTCGCCGCCCCATACACGATCAATGAGTTGTCCACGTGTAAGTACGCGACCAGAATTTCTCATCAGAAATTCGAGGAGTTCAAACTCTTTTAGCGGTAAATTGATGGAAACTTCGTTGACCGTGACTTGATGTCGCTCGATATCCATACGGATGCGACCGGCTGTATGGATATTGGTCGAACTAGATCCAGAACCATCATCAGGTACACCTCGACGCAATACAGCTTTAATTCGAGCAACGAGTTCGCGGGAAGAGTATGGTTTTGTGACATAGTCATCTGCACCAAGTTCAAGACCTACGACTTTATCTACCTCTGAATCCTTGGCAGTCAACATAATGATTGGGACAGATGAAGTTGCGCGAATAGTTCGACAGACGTCGATTCCAGAAACTTCTGGAATCATCAGATCTAGCAGCACCAGGTCGAAATCATGAGATTTGAATTGATCGAGTGCGAGGCGACCATTCTCGGCCACCGTACTTTCGAAACCCTCTTTCCCCAAGAGAAATGAAATTGCCTCAGAGAATGAGGATTCATCTTCAACGATCAGAATCTTGGTCATTGTGAACTGCCTCCGTTAGGTGTGAATATTGGAAGGCGAAGTGCAAAAGATGAGCCAACATTTTCAGAGCTCCAGACCTTCACATCTCCTCCATGATTTGATGCAACATGCTTAACTATTGATAGCCCTAACCCAGTTCCTCCGGTCTCACGTGAACGTGCTGGGTCAACGCGGTAGAAGCGTTCGAAAATTCGCTCGATTTCGCCTTCGGGAATTCCGATTCCTTGATCGGTAACTGTAATTTCTACGATTTGGTCAACAACCTCAGTTGAGATCGAAACCTTTGTATTTTCAGGAGAGTAGTTAATGGCATTCTCGAGAAGATTGTGAATTGCCGTGATGAGTTGCTCGCCATCGCCTAGAACGATGGCCTCTGCTCCAAGATATGTGGAGATGTTAATTCTCTTTGCCTCCGAAGTTGTCCTGCATAGATCAACAGCTTCACTGATCAAATCAGCGACATGATTTTCTGTGGCAATCTCAAGTGGATCTGAATCCTGTAAGCGAGAGAGGTTGATAATCTCTTGAACGAGGTCGGTCAAGCGCTTTGCCTCAAGTTGCATACGGCTTGCAAATTTCTCGACTGATTCTGGTTCGTCTTTCGCTGATAAAACAGCTTCGCTGAGCAGCGAAAGTGCCCCAATTGGCGTCTTCAATTCGTGCGAGATATTCGCTACAAAATCGCGGCGGACTTCATGAACACGTTCTGCTTCAGATTCATCGCTGAGGAGTACCAGAATATTTTCATGATCTTTCAAATAAATAGCTTTTACGGTGAGGTCACGCTGACCTTCACCAATAGGACCACGCGGAATTTCAATCTTTCCGGTACGAGTCTGTTGTGTGCGACGAACAACACGAATGAGAGCAATGAGTTCTGGGCTGATGATTCGCCCATCCTTAAGAAGATTGAGTTTTTCAATCCCGTCAGTTGAGTAAACAATTACTTCACCGGGAGCGACAAGGAGCGCATCTTCGTCGAGTTGAGAAATCACTTCGAAAATGAGGGGTGACAGTTCGCTTAAATGTTCACTCTCTTCACGACGAAACCACATGGCTGAAGCCTAACGGCTCTACCATTCAGTTAACCGTCCGTTCACCGGTACGCATTGCATTATTCACTCATTGCGCCTAAGTTCACCCCCATGGCGCTTATCCGTTCAGTATTTCAAGAAGAGCTCGATGGGGTTTCTCAGTCACTTGTTGACCTGTCAAATATGGTCTCTGAATCCATCAACAAAGCAACGCATGCCCTGATTGATGCCGAACTCAAGGTTGCAGAAGAAGTCATTTCTGCCGACGAAAAAATTGACAACTACCAGCATGATCTTGATTCACGAATCATCGACATAATTGCTCGTCAGCAGCCAGTTGCATCTGATCTTCGTGCACTTGTAACTGCTCTTCGAATGAGCGCTGATCTTGAACGTATGGGAGATCTTTCGCACCATATTGCAAAGGTGACTCGTCTTCGCCATCCTGATTCTGCAATCCCTGCTGAGCTTCGTGATCTTGTGCACCACATGGGAACAGTCGCCGAAAATCTCTCACGCAAAATCGCAGTTGTCATTGAGACTCGCGATACCGAAATGGCTCTTCAAGTTGAGAAAGATGATGACGAGATGGATAAGTTGCACCGTCAATTGATTGGTTCTCTTACCAATAGAGATTGGTCCCACGGTGTCGAGTCGGCAATCGATATCACCCTTTTGGGGCGTTACTACGAGCGCTTTGCAGACCACGCAGTCTCGGTTTCTCGCCGCGTCTATTACTTAGTGACAGGAAAGTTCGCTTCCTAACTTTCGCATACTGAAGTACTCTCTCGGTATGTCACTTACACCCACGCCTGCAGATAAGTTCACATTTGGTCTTTGGACCGTTGGTTGGCAAGCTCGCGATCCATTCGGTGATCCAACCCGTGATGCCCTCGACCCGGTGCGCACTGTCAACGAACTCGCTGCTCGTGGTGCCTATGGTGTGACCTTCCATGATGATGATCTCTTTCCCTTTGGTTCAGATGATGCAACGCGACAAGGACATATTGATCGCTTTAAAAAGGCACTTGCTGACACTGGGATGAAAGTTCCAATGGCAACAACAAATCTCTTTAGCCATCCAGTCTTTAAAGATGGAGCGCTCACCAGCAATGATCGCGATATTCGCCGTTTTGCTATTCGCAAAGCGATGCGCAATATCGATTTAGCAGTTGATTTGGGTGCAAAGATTTATGTCTGCTGGGGTGGGCGTGAAGGCGCTGAATCGGAAAGCTCGAAGGATGCCTATGTGGCACTTGAGCGTTATGCCGAAGGCTTTAACATCCTTGGCCAATATGTGATTGATAAGGGCTACGACATTAAATTTGCCATCGAACCTAAGCCAAATGAACCTCGTGGCGACATCTTCCTACCAACAATCGGCCACGCACTTGGATTTATCGAAATGCTTGATCATCCTGAGATGGTTGGTCTGAATCCAGAAGTTGGCCACGAACAGATGGCAAACCTCAACTTTGTTCATGGAATCGCCCAAGCGCTATGGCAGAAGAAGTTATTCCACATCGACCTTAATGGTCAGCGCGGTCCTAAATACGACCAAGACTTCGTCTTTGGCCATGGCGATGTCAAGAGTGCATTCTTCCTCGTGGATCTGCTCGAGCGATATGGATATTCAGGTCCAAAGCATTTTGATTACAAGCCAGTTCGCACAGATGGCGATTCCGGTGTCTGGGCATCTGCGACATCGAATATGCGAATGTATCTGGTGCTCAAAGAGCGAGCAGCGGCATTCCGTAAGGATCCACGAGTGATTGCTGCGATGAAAGAATCAAATATTCCAGGTCTTTCTGAGCCAACTCTTGCTTCTGGTGAGACATGGAAAGATCTTGCGAAG
>Ga0214919_10011035_pt1 | contig 11317 bp, 10 predicted proteins | sample LL1503_MetaG_FD_177994 | JGI IMG/M metagenome (GOLD analysis project Ga0214919, IMG submission 177994) | Freshwater microbial communities from Lake Lanier, Atlanta, Georgia, United States - LL-1503 | ecosystem: Environmental > Aquatic > Freshwater > Lake | place: USA: Georgia | collected...
CAGGAGTATTTTGAATTCCGATGGTCAAACGTTGGCGACCATTGGCGACCGTCTTGGTGAGACGGTCTAGCAAAATTTCAAAACTTCCTAAACGCTGGTCAAGAAAGTCTTCCGTCTCATTGCGCTGGCGCCGTGACTCTGCATCTGCGGCATCAATCACTTGTTGAGCACGAGCCTCTGCTGCACGCACAACTTCGGTTCGCTGCACCAAACGCTCTGCTTGTTGACGAGCAGCGCCAAGTAGTTCGTCTGCTTCTCGCTTTGTTTTTTCCAGAAACTCTTCGCGCTCCTTGAGCATCCAGCGGGCCTGACGGATTTCTTCAGGCAGACGACTGAGAGCATCTTCGAGTAACTCGATGATTTCATCGCGATCTAATCGCGGAGTACTCGACAATGGCATATTCGGTGCAGTGACGATGACGTCCATAGTGCGTCGCAAGAGAATCTCGCTATCGCCCAGTCGAGCCTGCGCTTGCACTGGCTGAGGAAATGTTGCGTCAACAGAATCTTCAAAATTGTCGTCTCTCATTTTTTACTCCGTTGGGGATATGTATTGCGCAGAACAGTTGCAACGGCGCCAGGCACCATTGCTGACGTATCGCCACCATAGTGAGCAATCTCACGAATAAAACGACTGCTAATAAAACCAAACGCAGGCGAACAGGGCACATAAACCGTTCGCACCCCAGACACCGTGAAATTAGTTTGGGCCATCTGTTGTTCGACCTCAAAATCAGACATCGTGCGCAAACCCTTGACGATGCAGAGCGCCTGACACGAAATTGCTGCATCAACTGCGAGTCCAGCAAATGATCGCACGGTAACTGAGCTCAGATGACTCACCGAAGATTCGATCATCGCAATTCGCTGCTCAACGCTGAAACTGGCAGAAGATTTCTCAGGATTGTGCATCACCCCGATGACGACCTCGCCAAATAATTTTGTTGCCTGATCAACTACGTCCAGATGCCCCAAATGGAACGGATCAAAACTTCCGGGATATAAAACGACACTCATACGCCATTTACCGTACCTGTTATGGCAGGCGTGCGACACAGAAATGTCACGACTGTGCGTCCGTAACGGCGTTCCCGAGTGGCTTCCCAGCCCTCTGGGGCAACAATGGCGCGGTTTGACTCGGCCACCACAATCGGTGCGCAAATGCCATCGAGCAAGCGATCCCACTGGTCAAAGTCATATGGTGGGTCAGCAATGACGACATCTGCCTCGAGTCCATGTGCCCCTTGGGTGCCGGCATCCATCGCCAACACCGTGCACAACTGCGCCGCCCCCATCTCTTGGATGTTGCGTCGAAGCACAGCGAGTGCTTCACGATCATTCTCAACAAAAGTGCAGGATGCCGCGCCTCGCGATAAAGCCTCGAGCCCCATCGCTCCTGTTCCTGCAAAAAGGTCGAGAATTTTTGCATCCCTCACTACTCCAGAACTATTGAGTGCATTGAAAACTGCCTGTCGCACCTTGTCAGTGGTTGGACGTGTCGCCTCTGATTGGGGCGATTCAATTCGTCGTCCTCGCCAGTCACCCGCTACCACTCGCATACAGAGCAGACTACGTCGGTGATTAGACCTCAAGAGTCCATCATCTGCATTGACTGTGGCGGACCGTGCCATTTGCTCACCCATCCCCCTGAAGATGGCGTCTGGGAGGTGGATGATGTGGTCTCCTACCGCTGCCGTGACTGTCGCGATATCTGGTACCTGCCACTGACCGAGGACGATACTGACACTGGTCCCCAACCCGATATGCCATCTCTGTAAACCGTGCTCTGTAAACCGTGCTCTGTAAACCGTGCTCTGTAAACCGTGACGTCGCTAACTCTTGAAAAGAAATTCGATTTCTTCTTCGGTGAGAAGTAATTCCAGTTCATCACGCAAGGTGGCGTGCGATGTCAAGAGTGGATCTGCATCGACAATTTCAAAGGCGGCGGCGCGCGCCAATTCAATCAAATCTCGGTCGCGGCGCAACGAAGCCAAGTTGAGATCACTGCGACCCTTTTGCCGTGTGTCTTTGATCGCTCCTTCTCCGCGCAAGTCGAGATCAATTTCTGCAAGTTCAAATCCGTCCGTTGTTGCCACCAGTGCCTGCACGCGCGGACCTGGCTCTTCGGCAGATGTCACCAGATAGCACTCGGATGAAATAGCACCCCGTCCAACGCGTCCACGTAATTGATGCAACTGTGCAATACCAAAACGGTCTGCGTCAAGAATCACCATTGCTGTTGCATTAGGAACATCGACTCCAACCTCAATCACGGTGGTTGCAACCAAGACATCGATTTTTTGGGCACGAAATGCGTTCATTGTTGCTTCTTTTTCAGAAGATGACATGCGTCCGTGCAGTAAACCAACACGCACAGATTTAAGTTCGCCTGCTTGAAGATCGTGGAATGTTTTTTCTGCTGAAGCAACTTCAAGTTTTTCACTTTCGTCTATCAACGGGCACACAACATACGCCTGCTGCCCTTCGGCAAGACGTTTGCGAATCTCGTCCCACATCATCTTTTCTGATTCGGCACCATTGACCCAACGTGTTGCGATTGGTGTGCGACCCGGCGGAAGTTCGTCGAGCACGCTGACATCAAGATCTCCGTAGACGGTGAGCGCCGCCGTGCGCGGAATCGGCGTTGCCGTCATTGTTAATACGTCTGGCATTGAACCGTTCGGGTTGTTAATGGCCTTATCGCGCAAAGCGGCCCGTTGTTCTACGCCGAAGCGGTGCTGTTCGTCGATCACGATGACTCCAAGGCGAGAGAACACGACAGACTCCTGAATCAGCGCATGCGTGCCGATCAAGATGTCAATCGTGCCATCGGCTACACCCGTCAGTATCTTGCGTCTCGCCTCGCCTGTCACTCGACTCGTGAGCAACTCCACGCACAAAGGACGATCGCCGAGCAGATTTGTATCATCAGGAATCTGAAGTCCATCCAGAAGTTGTCTGATGCTACTGGCATGTTGTTCGGCTAATACTTCTGTCGGTGCCATGATCGCAGCCTGATGGCCTCCTTGTACAGAACACAGCATGGTCTGCACCGCAACGATGGTCTTGCCGCTTCCGACATCGCCTTGTAGTAGTCGATGCATCGGACGCGCCAACACAAGATCTTCGCTGATCTCACGAATGACACGCGTTTGCGCACCAGTCAACGGAAACGGCAGCGAACTCGCAAAACGATCAATCAATGACCCTGAGATTCGATGCTGAAAACCGCGCAATTCGCGTTCGAGTGCGCGTTTGCGAGCAACAAGCACCATCTGCAACCGAAAAACTTCGTCAAAAGCTAAGCGCCGACGTGCTGCATCGCGAGCCACAAACGATTCAGGCATGTGAATGTCTCGAAATGCGGTACTGCGCCTAACAAGACCAAGGCGCGTAATGACAGTCTCAGGAAGTGTTTCGGCAAAACCGCGAGCAACGCAGCGATTGAGCGACTCTTCAACCCATGCCGCAATGTGCCAAGTAAAAATGCGAACCTTTTCACTCTGGGCATAGATCGGCACAATCTTGCCCGTGCGATCACCGATCAGATCAACAATCGGATTCGTCATTTGCAAATACCCGTTGCGCATCTCTGGTTTTCCAAATACCGAGACTTGCATCCCTGGCTCAAGTTGCTTCGCACGCCATGGTTGATTAAAAAAAGTGACAGACAATTTGCCCGAACCATCTCCGGTGCTGACATTCACCATCATTTTTTTGGTCTTGGTTCGTACGCTTCGCACATTGATCACCTTGACAAGCACTAGTGAATCGACGCCAACTTCTATGTCTGAAATACGCGCCTCATTTGTGCGGTCAATCCAGCGACGCGGATATGTCTGCAAAAGGTCTAGGACCGAACTAATCTCGAGCGTCTCGAGAGCGTCTTTGCGCTTTGGGCCGACATCCTTGAGTATCTCAACCCCAAGGGCCTTTAGATCGCCCAGCGTGAGTGGCTGCGTGCTACTCAACGCCAAATAAATACGGGTAGAGCGGCTGGTCGCCGTGATGCACTTCTACTGTGATGTCGGGATGCTGTTGCGAGACCCAGGTCGTGATGTGCTCTGTTTGCGTTGTGCTTGCATCGATGCCCGTAATAATGGTGAGCAACTCACCACCGTCCGAAATAAGTTGCCCCAAAAGAGCCGTTGCTGCACCTGTCAACGAACCGCTCACCGCCACTATTCCGTCACCGCGCACAAGTCCGATCCAATCCCCAACTGTCACAGCCCCGACGTCACTTGAAGTATCGCGCACGGCTTGGGTGATTTCACCAGTAGCGACCGAGTGAGCAGCACTTGTCATATTGCGCGCATTTGTCTCTGCTGACACCTCTGGGTCATACGACACCAAGGCGGCAAGTGCCTCAGGCATAGAGCACGTGGGCACCACTCGAACATCTTTTGTTGTCAACGCATCAATTTGATTTGCCACGGGAATAATGTTTTTGTTGTTCGGCAAGATCACAACTTGCGTCGCATTCATGTGCTCAACGGCATCAAGAAGTTCTTGGGTTGACGGATTGAGTGTTTGTCCACCCGTAACAACGCCTTGTACTCCGAGTTGTCCAAATAATTCAGCGAGTCCATCGCCGCTCGCAATTGCCACCACGGCGCAAGTCACCGGTGGGAGCGCACTTTGCGAATGGTGTTTGTGTGCAACGCCGCCCAATGTCGCCTCACGTGCCTCATGCTCTTCGGCAACTTCTTCAAACAGATCGGTCACTCGAATCTCACGGGGACGACCCCCCAACAGCAGGGGAACTTCTATGGCTGCTCCGATGTCATTGGTGTGAACATGGCAGTTGTACAGACCCTCGCCACCCACAACAACAATGGAGTCGCCGATCTCGCCCCACGCCAGTTTGAAATCTCGGCATTTGGAATCATCGAGGTCAAGAAAAAACATGACTTCATATCGCAACTCACTCACGTCAATCTCTCCAGTTGACGAAGCTCGATGTGTAATGCGCTCTAATTGCTCAGCGGTTGGTCCGTCAATGTCTTCGGGTTCAGGAAGTGGTTCGCCATCAACGACGTAAATCGCCGAATCAAGCAACAATAAAAATCCAGCACCTCCGGCATCGACAACACCGGCCTCTTTGAGAACGAGCAACTGTTCAGGAGTGTTAGCCAGTGCTACTCGACCGGCGACGCGTGCTGTTCGCAACATGGCAGACAATGTGGCGCCTTGCAATGCTGCTGCTGCCGCCGCATCTGCGGATTCTCGAACAACGGTAAGAATTGTTCCTTCAATTGGTTTGAGAACTGCGTCGTATGCCGCAACGGATGCCTTCTTCAATGCGTCTGCAACATTGGTCGCCGACGCACGTTGATCTTTGACCTCTGCCAGAGTCGACGCCAACCCACGCAGGATTTGACTCAAGATGACCCCGCTGTTGCCGCGCGCACCCATCAGCGAGCCGTGACTAATGGCATGACATGTGGACTCCATCCCGCGATCTGCCGTTTCTAATTCAGCCACCACGGCATCGAGCGTGCGAGCCATATTTGTGCCGGTATCGCCATCGGGCACGGGATACACATTGAGGCGATTGATCGCTGTGGCGTGCGCTTTCATGGTGTCGCGAAACGCGATGACGGTCTGGCGCAGGTCATCAGCCCCAAGTTGCTCTAAAATAGGCACGTCGTCATCGTATCTAGTGCGGAGTTGGGGTCGCTTCATGTTCGCTGGTAGTTTTAAGGGACGCCTGGGGTGCCTTTGGCGCCTCCGACAAGATGTCCCCAGATAGTTCAACAAAGTTAGGTATCACTATGGCTGCAGTATGCGAAGTTTGTGGCAAAGGCCCTTCATGGGGCATGTCCGTATCACACTCCCACGTGCGCACAAAGCGCCGCTGGAATCCAAACATTCAACGCGTTCGTGCCATCGTCAAAGGCACACCTAAGCGTTTGTACGTATGCACCGCGTGCATCAAGTCTGGCAAAGTCGTCAAGTCCGGTCGATAGTCGCAATGCAAGGCGTGATCAAGGCCTACGACCCAGTCAGCGGCAACGGTGTTGTCATGCGCGACACAGATCTCTCAGAGTACGAACTTGCAGCCAACGCACTAGAAGGCTCAATCTTTCGCATGTTGCGACAAGGTCAACGAGTTGTGTTCAGTCTTGACGCATCTGGCCATGCCACATCATTGCGTCTTGGTTCAGAAATAGATATGGCAACACCCGGTTCCTGAGAAGTTTCTTTTCTAGACTTCTACCCAACATCCCCCACTTTTTGAGGTTCCCATGAGCGCAACAACATCAAACGCACGACTACAAAAATGGGTTAGTGATTGGGCCGCGATTTTGGAACCCACCGACATCTACTGGTGTGATGGGTCAGCCCAAGAATACGATCGCTTGTGCAACGAACTTGTATCTGCCGGAACTTTTACAAAACTTGACGAAGCAAAGCGCCCAAACAGCTACTGGGCTCACAGCGATCCAGGTGACGTCGCTCGAGTTGAAGACCGTACGTATATTTGTTCAGCCAAAAAAGAAGATGCTGGCCCCACGAATAACTGGCGTGAACCAGCAGAGATGCGTGCCGAACTGACAGCGTTATACACCGGCTCAATGAAAGGACGCACAATGTATGTCGTTCCTTTTTCAATGGGACCACTCGGATCTCCTATCGCCCACATCGGTGTACAACTCACAGACTCTGCCTATGTTGCAGTCAACATGCGCATAATGACGCGAATGGGGCAAGGTGCGCTCGATGTACTCGGCAATAACGACTGGGTACCGTGCTTGCATTCTGTCGGAAGTCCACTTCAGCCGGGACAAGCCGATTCATCGTGGCCGTGCAACCCGGACAATAAATACATCGTGCACTTCCCTGACACTCGAGAGATTTGGAGCTATGGCTCCGGATACGGTGGCAACGCCTTGCTCGGCAAAAAATGTTTCGCATTGCGAATTGCGTCTGTAATGGCTCGCGACAATGGTTGGCTCGCCGAACACATGCTGATCCTGAAACTCACAAACCCACAGGGTGAATTCAAATACATCGCTGCAGCTTTTCCGTCCGCTTGTGGCAAGACAAACTTGGCAATGTTGGTTCCCACAATTGCAGGATGGAAAGCCGAGACAATCGGTGATGACATCTGCTGGATGAAATTTGGAGCCGATGGTCGTCTCTATGCAATCAATCCCGAAGCCGGATTCTTTGGTGTCGCACCCGGAACTGGCTATGACACCAATGCCAATGCAATGGAGACCCTCTGGGGAAACAGCATCTACACAAATACGGCCTTAACGCCTGACGGTGATGTGTGGTGGGAAGGGATGAGCGCAACTCCCCCAGCACGCGCCACCGACTGGAAAGGAAACACATGGACTCCAGAGACAGAGACACCAGCAGCGCATCCAAATGCTCGCTTTACAGCTCCTGCAAGTCAATGTCCATCGATTGCGCCTGAATGGCAAGATCCTGCAGGTGTTCCAATCTCGGCGATTTTGTTTGGCGGTCGACGTCGTACAACAGTGCCACTGGTGACACAAGCATTCAACTGGCAGCACGGTGTGTTCTTGGGCTCAATCATGGCGTCTGAAACAACTGCGGCTCAAGCAGGCGCCGTCGGAAACTTGCGTTTTGATCCGATGGCAATGTTGCCGTTCTGCGGCTACAACATGGGTGACTACTTCAAACATTGGCTCGAGGTCGGAACAAAGACAACCCCCGAGAACTTGCCTCAAATCTTTTTCGTTAATTGGTTCCGTCGTGACGAAGATGGTCGCTTCTTATGGCCGGGCTACGGCGAGAATAGTCGCGTTCTCAAATGGATCTTTGAGCGCATCACCGGAACCGCCAAGGCTACAAAGACTGCGATTGGACATTTGCCGCTCACCACGGACATCGACACAAGTGGTCTCGCTGTTGACGACGCAGATCTCAAAGCACTTTTGTCTGTCGACATTGATGGATGGAAAGACGCGCTCCCACAAATTCGTGACCACTACGCAAGTTTCGGAACTGCCCTTCCGACTCAGCTCACTTCATCATTGAAAGAGCTTGAAACTTCACTCAATTTGTAAGTCTGAAGTCAACCCACGAGCATTGCGCGGATTGATAGTCCCATCAGAAATAGTCCACCAAAGCCGTACAACAAATAAACTTTTTTCTTGAGTTGTGCTCTGTAGGAATAAATGATGGCAACAGTGATGATCGCGACAAAACCGTAGAACGCATGAAACTGCGGGAACTCCAATTTGTTGTGATTCACCAACGCAACACCCATTGAGACCTGTACAAATATGGCAAGTTGAACGGCTGCCGTAAACCACCAGAGCGCACGACTGCGCAATTGAGGCAACTTGTGCGCGCCCAGCGCCCATATTCCGGCCAATGCGTTGCCAAAGATGACAACCCACGCCCATGCTTTGTGGAGATCGAGAAGCATCAGACTGAGCATCGTGTCAATCTACCGAATAAGGGTGTCAGCTTCAGCACCATAATCAACAAGTGACAAGCGACCATCATCACTTCTGTGAATCGTAGTGATTGAGCAATTATCGAAACTGCGAATCAGAACCCGGTCGTCTCCAAGAATTGACCCAACAACGGCATTGATTGCGATGAAGTGGCTAAAAACCACGGTGTCAGCAGTGCACGTTGAAAGAAACGCCACCATGTCGTCGCGATATGAGATGTATCGCTGACCCAATTCAGTCCATGTCTGTGTCATTGCGGCTCGTAGCCATGTGACGCGATCCTTTAATTCAACGCCCTCTGGGGAAAGGATCTCGGCCACACGTTGCTCGATTGCAATACTCGTCTTCATGAGCGCAGCGAGTGGTGCCGCAGTTTCTTGGCATCGCAGCAGCGGACTCGACACGATCTGTGCTGGGGCATATTTAAACAATGTCAGGCTTGCTTGTTCGGCTTGAGCGCGACCCAACTCATCAAGTCCCGGATTGGGGTCAACATCCCAACCAGCAGCAGCACGACCATGTCGAACTAAATACAACGTGTTCATTCAAAGATCCATCCATCGCGTAATGGTTCGTTGCTGACAGGATCGATAAACCACTCAGTTCCAAAGGCCATTGCAAACTGTTCTTCCCCCATTTTCAAAAAAAATCCAGAGTCACCGAGTTGACTTGCGTGACATGCCATTGCCGCTCTCTTCTTGGCGGCGTACGCCATCACGTCAACACGCAAGTTGATCTCGTCTTCTGTACTACCCATCGGGTTTCCGTCGTCCGCGGGACCATCTGGATCAAAACCCTCATCATCAGTACTAAACGCGCCTATTTTGCGCGCGTAGTCCATAAGTGCGCGCATGCGGTCACGGTTCATTGTTCCTTCTAACACCCGCACGTTGGTTGCTAGTTCTGCAGCGCGATGTCCAACGTGGTGCACTTGAATGTGGTCTGGGTGGCCATAGCCACCGTGCCAGTCATAGGTGGTGAGTAGGTCTACATTTTCTGTTCGTAATATTTGGGCAAGTTTTTCGGCAGCTTCATCGATCGGCGCATTCATGAACGCATTCTGATGAGAGTTCTGCTCCCATCCGGTCATTCCGCTATCTGTGTAACCAAGCCACAGAACCGTATCGATTCCGAGTACTGCTGCCGAAGCTTCGGTTTCTTTTTTACGGCGGTCCATCAAGGTTTCGCCATCGGCGAGATCAGAAGGAATTTCGCCATGATCACCATTTGTTGCGACGACTAATACGACTCGATGTCCCTGCTCTGCGGCGCGAGCAATTGTGCCGCCTGTGCCGATGCATTCATCATCGGGGTGTGCATGAAAACAAAGAAGCGTCGACATTCTTAGGCTTGCTTTATGGCGCCAGATGCAATCAGAGATTCGACATCACCAATGCCCCACGCAGTAAGCACTTCTGATGTGTGCTGGCCTGGGTGTGCAGGAGGTTGATCGAGTGAAGTCTTGGTGCGTGAGAAACGAGGCGCTGGTGCTGGTTGCATCACGCCGTGAGACTCGACAAATGTGTTGCGTTCTTTGTTATGCGGATGCTGGGCTGCTTCGCTCATCGTCAACACAGGAGCAAAGCACACATCAGTTGCTTCCATAATGGCGCACCATTCTGCTTGAGTTTTCGTCGCAAATACCGCAGTCACTTTGGGTTTGAGCGACGACCATTTTGTACGGTCCATATGCGATGCAAATTCAGGATCAGCATCAAGGCCAGTGAGACGCAATAGCTCTGCATAGAACTGTGGCTCAATAGAGCCGATGCTGATGAACTTGTCATCTTTGCAGCGGTAGGCATCATAAAAATGTGCCCCTGTGTCGAGCAAGTTCGTTCCGGGATTGTTTTCGTCATGCATCCCGATGCTCTTAAATGCCCAAAACATGGTCATCAGTACGGCTGCTCCATCCACCATGGCCGTATCAACAACTTGACCTTTGCCAGATTTTTGAGCCTCGAGTAGTGCGCACACGACACCGTATGCAAGAAACATTCCGCCGCCGCCAAAGTCCCCCACCATGTTGAGCGGTGGCAATGGAGTTTGGCCTGGACGAGCAAAGTGCGCCAAGGCTCCTGCAAGAGAGATGTAGTTGATGTCGTGACCAGCCGCCTGGCCATACATTCCTTCTTGACCCCAACCAGTCATGCGCCCAAAGACCAACTTGGGATTGCGCGCAAGACAAACGTCAGGGCCAATGCCAAGTCGCTCCATGACCCCTGGACGGAAACCTTCAATGACCGCATCAGCTTTTTCGATGAGTTGCAGAAGTGTTTCTACGCCTTGGGGATTTTTCAAATCAATTGCAATGTTTTTGCGGCCCCGTTGCAAGAGATCAAAGAAAGGAGCCTCAGGTGCAGGTCCGCGCACGGATTGAGCACGATCAACGCGGATGACCTCTGCGCCCATATCTGCCAGCATCATCGCAGCAAAAGGCCCCGGTCCGATGCCAGCAATTTCTACAATTCGATAACCACTCAGCGGACCAGACACGATGACTCCTTATTTATTTCTTGTTTTACGATTTTTAACTCTTGCAGAATTAGAGGTTCCGCTTGACATGCGAAGCGATGGAATCAACCAATATGGGCCAAAGCGGTTGCGGCATATCGTGTCCCATGTCGGAGAGCAGTAACAAATGCGCTCCAGGAATAACCTGAGAAGTGCGTTCTCCACCACTTTGCGTAATCAAAGCGTCATCGCGACCATGGATGACCAATGTTGGAACGTTCAGTTGACTCAGTTTTTCCGAGCGTCGACCGCTTGCATAGATTGCTGCCAGTTGCCGACTTGAACCTTCTGGATAAAAACTGCGATCAAACTCTCTTGCCGCGCGTTCTTTGGTGGCCACCGGATCAAAATATTTCTTTGATTGC
>Ga0214919_10011038_pt1 | contig 11314 bp, 11 predicted proteins | sample LL1503_MetaG_FD_177994 | JGI IMG/M metagenome (GOLD analysis project Ga0214919, IMG submission 177994) | Freshwater microbial communities from Lake Lanier, Atlanta, Georgia, United States - LL-1503 | ecosystem: Environmental > Aquatic > Freshwater > Lake | place: USA: Georgia | collected...
CACGTAAAGTTTACTTCCTCCTGCAACATGAATTATGCAATATGCTTGAACAAAAAATTAAACTAATCTGCAGTGCGCATGAGCAAAAATTAAATAATTTCATAATCGTAGAAAATTTACGTGAGAGCTTTAACCAAGTTTATACCAATCTAGCAACCAGTGGTGAAAGTATTAAATTTAGCTTAACAAGTAGCGTGGAGACCAAGCAAAAAGTTAATGAGTTTAGCATAATTATCTGGCAACTACGTAAAGTAGCATTTGGATTATATTATGCTGAATGTATTTTAAAAGATCGTTCAAAGTCAATAGAGCATCAGGAGCGCTTTAAACATTTAATGGATAAAGCGCGGCATAACTTTATATCACTTCGTGACTAATTAGATAAACGTATTTAGAGTTTCTCAATCTATTTGCTTGACATAGTATCTGATGCCACACTATTAGTTAGAGATTGCTGTTGGTATTTTTGTAATTCTGTCAACGGTATTACTGCATTTAATGGCGGTGGCGTTACAACATTCATTGATTCGATATAATTAGCAAACTGATATTTAACGACGTAACCACTGGTGATTTGACTCTCTACATTTACAGTTTGACAAACTTTTTTAGTACTATTTTGTTGTATGTATTTAGGATTTTTCTTACTATCAAATAGCTTATTAAAGAAGGTTGCATTTTTATTTTTTACCATTTTACTGGTAGTTTCAGTATGGCACTCTTCACGAGAAATTAAGATCGTGCTTTCAATTGGAGTAACTGCGACTATTGTCACATTTTCCTCAGCTGCTGTTGTTTTATGGCTTAGATAGGATTTAACCGTGAAAACGATGGCAATCAATATTATAAGAATTAATCCAATTTGCAACCATGAGTATTTTTTAGGGCGCGGTTTATAATTATCATCGGCGTAGTTTTGATCATCGATTTCAGGACGTGAAGATGGCTCATCATAATTACGCTTTGGGCGCGAACGCCGTGGATCTTGTTTCAATTTATTTCCCTCTGTTTTAGTTTAACCAAAACCAACCACAACAAACAATTGCAATAATGATTAATGTTGGTGATAGCTCATTAAATTTACCAAGCAATAATTTTAGCAAAGTATAAGATAAAATTCCAAAAATCGCACCAGCGGTAATTGAAAAACACAATGGCATCATGATAACCGTAGCTGCTATGGCTATAATATCCTCAAAATTTACCGACTTAATTTGCCGGATATTGCTCAACATAATTAAACCAACTACCATTAAAACCGGCGATGTTGCAGCGCTCGGAATTATACCGATTAATGGCGCTAAAAATATAAATGGAATACAAATTAAAGCGGTTACAAAAGAAGCTAAACCAGTTCTGGCACCATTTTGTATCGCAGCGGAACTTTCAACAAAAATTACACTTGGCGATATTCCAAAGAATGAGGCAACAATTCCACCAATGCTATCGGTTAATAGCGATTTCTTTAGATATGAGCCTTTCTCATGTTGCGAGTTAAAGTGTAACTGTGCTAATAATCCCATAGTCGTAGAAGTTGCATCAAAAAAATTAACAATAAATAAAGATAAAATCGCGGGTAAGATACTGAGCTTAAGTGCAGCAAAAATATCAATTTGTAGAAACAAGCTAAAATCAGGCATTTGAATGAAGTTATTCGGCAAAGTTTGTGGGTATATTATTATATAAATTATGGATATAACAACAATTGGAAGCAAAAAAGCATAAGCTTTGCGTTTAATAAATAGCACACTAGCAACAATAAACCCAAGACAAGTTAAAATAACTGGAAAATTAAAATGACCAATCCCAATAATGGTATTAGTGTTTGCGCTTACAATACCTACGTTTTTGATTCCAATAAAAAAGAGAAAAAATCCGATACCCGCACTTAGTGCAATCTGTAAAATTTCAGGAATTGCATGAACAATTACCTGACGGATTTTAGTTACTGAAAAAATAAAAAGTAGCAAACTTGAAAACAAAACTACACCAAGTACTGTTGGAATAGTTAATTTATCATGTAAGACTAAATTATAGGCAATAATTGCATTAATCCCCATTCCTGGAGCTAAAACAAATGGTAGTTTAATTACCAAGCTTGCAAATATCGTCATTATAACAATAATAGCTACAGTTGAGGTAATTGCAGCATTAAGCGGAAACCCTGCACCATTCGCATGCAAAATCAACGGGTTAACCATAATAATATAAGCAATCGCCATAAAATTAATTAATCCACCGCTAATCTCTCGCTGTAAATTGATAGGTGTATCCGGATTATAAGAAAACAACTTGGCTAACATGCTACACTCCCCTGCAAATATTAATAATTAACTGTTCTAACTTGATTAGTGGATCACCAACAATAATCCCTTTAACCATTCCATCAATTCGCGCTAACTCATCCAGATAAGTCAATAACAGCTGATAAGATAGCCTCTGCTGCGCTTGATTAAACGGAGCAATACTATCACCCCAAATTCTTAAATCTGCAACTGCAGCCCTAAAATCCGGATTGCTACGTAATGCACTTTTAATGCGGATTAGCTTACGCAAATCTTCGCCCAATTGCCAGATTAAGAGAATTGCATCTTCGGTTGCTTGTACTGCCTGAGCATAAATTTTTTTAGCTGCGGAAATATCTCCGCGTAAATAATTATTGGATAACGCAAAAATAGTAAACTGAGAGTTATCCAGAAGCAAGGCCTTTAGTTCTGCATAGCTTATCGTCGTATTTTTAGGAAACAGCCACCCCAGACGAATGACTTCCTGATGTAGCTGCGCCGGATTACTCTGATTCATCTCCAATAATAAATCCAATGCTGCCGACTCCAGTTTAAGCTGAGTAACATCGAGTAAGCTCAGTGTCCACTGACGTAATTCACCATCGCTAGCACTGAGCAATAAGCTATCGGCATTCTCATTCCATTTTTTAAACCATGTGCTACTCTGATCTTTTTTATCCAGCTTATCACAGCTAATTATTAAATAATTACTCTCATCTAACAGTGGTAATAAGTTGATTAACTGCTGTTGTTGGTCGATAGTTGGCTTAGTTTTAAAATTAACCTCAATCCAATTTCTATCGCCAAAGAGAGAGTTACTACGAATAATATCCTCAACCAGCGCAAATTGAAAATAACGGTCGGCAGCATAACTACAACGTAGATAATTATCGGCTAATTTTAAAAAGCCTTGTTCACGTAAAAAGTTGAGTATTACAGCTGACTCTTCTGGAGCACTAAGTAATACTCCAGAAGATTTAGTAAACGCTGTTGTTAGAAAATTACTTAGATTCAGTAACATTTGGCGAAATCAATAGAGGGTGAGAATAAACAATCCGGCGAATAAGCGAATTAATTACATTTTGATGAATTTGATCCCAAGTAGTTTCCTCTTGTTGTTGTGCTGATAATATCAAACTATTGTTATATGCCATAACCATTTGATTTTGAACAACAATATCATTGCCAATTTGATCACCTTTTGGTGTATATACTTGTGCTGTTACTTGATAGGTTAATAGATAGCCAGAGATTTGCCCGACACTATTAAAATTATTGGCATCACGACTTGTTTGTTCATTGGTAATAATTATAACCGCTTCCGCACTTTCTTTATTTTTAACCAATGTGGTCAAGTTTTCTGCCTGGATCGTACGCTGTAAACCAGAACAAATAATTACATTAGCACATTGCAAATATGACTTTTTATAGGGAAATTGAAAGCTGCCACCTTCACCACGCAAATGAAATCCGCAACCAACCAACATAACCATAACTAAGCTCAACACAATCTTAATCCAATTTCTCATGACACACCCTTTGCTAAATTACTCATTCTTTTGCCTTCGCTACACGAGTTCTCCGTATCGGAGTTGTTTTAGATTCGGCTTTAATCGTCGAATCTGAAACAACTCGTGGCGTGCGCTTACGTTTTACAGCTTGGGTTAAAACAGCCTCTGATTCAGCTCGTAAATTAGCAACCTGCTCGGTTAGTTTACTTGCCAAGCTTTCTTTAAAAACTGCACGGCCTAGTTTATTCATTAGAAAATCTTGAGCTGCAACCCGTTTACCAACGATCGCAACTTTATGATAATTCCCTTCTGCATCCATTTGCCACGAATTCACATTATCCTGAATATAGAGTTTTAGACTTTCATCAATTACTCGGCGTTTGATTCGAGAATTCAAAATCGGAATACAAGTCTCAACTCGTTTAAAGAAATTGCGTTTCATCCAATCCGCTGAGGCAATAAATACGTCTTCATTACCTGAATCATAAAAATAAAATACCCGATGATGCTCTAAGAATCTTCCAACAACTGATTTGACCGTGATATTATCTGAAATTCCTGGCAACTGGGGGCGCAAGGCGCAAGCACCGCGGACAATAAGTGTAATTTTAACTCCAGCTTGTGAAGCACGATATAGTGCACGAATCACCTGATTTTCAACCAGTGAATTCATCTTAGCAATAATTTCGGCCTTTTTACCGCCTAGAGCATTAAAGGTTTCACGCTCAATTGCCTTCATAATCATATCATGCAAGGTAAACGGCGACTGAAATAACACATTTAATACACCTGCTTTACCTACTCCAGTAATTTGGCTAAAGATATTATCAACATCACGCGCTATTTCTGGGTTAGTCGTCAAAAGCCCGAAATCAGTGTAAATTTTAGCCGTAATTTGATGGTAATTACCAGTACCTAAATGTACATAATGGCGCAATTGATCACCCTCTTGGCGAATAATTGTTAACATTTTGGCGTGCACCTTGTAACCCATCACCCCATAAACCACATGCGCACCAGCTTCTTCCAATTGCCGGGCAAGCTCAACGTTTGCTTCCTCATCAAAGCGCGCGAAAAGCTCAATTGAGGCGACAACTTGCTTACCAGCACGCGCTGCTTTAATCAGATTTTGAACTAATTCGGAATCATTTCCGGTACGATAAACCGTCATTTTAACCGCCAGTACATGAGGATCTTCTGCAGCTCGACGCGTTAACTCAACCACCGGATCAAAAGACTGATATGGAGTATGTAATAAGATATCGCCCTTCGCCATTGCTTTAAAAATATCCGGCTCATCCTGGAGCTCTTTTGGCAAGCCTGAATTATATGGAGTAAATTTTAAACTATCATCATCAACCATTGAAGCAATATCAGACAACCTTGATAAATTTACCGGACCATAAATGCGATATAAATCAGCGCGGGTAATATTAAACTGTTTTAACAGAATATCAATAAATTTAGTTGCAGGCTCACCATTGGAAATATCTAATTCCAGACGTGAACACTCAGCATATTGGCGATTATGTAATTCACGAGTTAAGGCATTGCGTAAGTTTTTTTGATCGCTATTAACGGTCAAATCAGCAGCGCGAGTGACTCTAAATGGATAACAACCACGCACTGACATACCATAAAAGAACTCATTAACATGTAGACTAATAATGTCTTGCAAGAGGACAAATGTATTAGGGGCAGGCGCTAAATCTTCTGGTAAGCGGATAACTCGCGACAAAATCCTAGGGGCTTCTACAATCGCGATTTTAGATTCACGACCAAACTGATCTTTACCATCTAACTCAACCGCAAAATGAAGACCTTTATTTGGCACTCGCGGGAAAGGATGCGACGGATCGATACCAATCGGTGTTAATACCGGCTTTAATTCATTAATAAAATAATTATATGCCCAGCGTTGTTGCTCCTTGTTCCAAACTCTGGCATCTAAGATATAAATATCGTGCTGGTTTAAGAGCGGTAGAATTGTATTTTGATAAATCGAATAAATATCATTGTAAAGATCACCAACATCATTGCGGATTTTTTCTAGTGCTTCGGTAACTTTTAAACCATCAGGAAGAACTTTGTTTGGCTGTTCTTTTTCCCATTTTAATAATCGCGCAATTCTAACTTCAAATAATTCATCACAATTCTTAGTAACGATACACAGATAACGCAAGCGCTCCAAAGCAGGAATATTTTCATCCAAGACTTGAGCCAGAACCCGGCGATAAAACTGGATAAGTCCAAGCTCACGATTTATCATCACATCACGATCATTGAGAATATTTAACGCCATTGACACTCTCCAAAGCAATTTTTATAGCAAAATCATAAGATTTTATCATAAAACTAATAACACATTCTGCATTAAATCCGTTATAATTGCCGACTAATTATAATTGCAAGGCACTAATATGTTTTACGTTGTGGAACGATCTATCGTAGTAATTAAACCAAAACAACCATTTCTGGACTGGATTAATAATAATTTAGCTATCAGCAATGAAACGCTGCTGGATTTATCGAATATCCGAATTGACTGTAATTCATACCTAATACCTGAAATAAATGAAATTGAAGATGGTGTTGCATACGTAGATGAAATGTATGAAGCATTATTTCAGCTAGAACTAGCATCATGGTCAGAAGAGCAAAGTTTATGGCCGCAAGAATTAAGCCTAAAAATGTTCTGGGAGTGGTTTGACATTGAAATTTCACCGACTCTAATTGATTTAACTGAAGATGATGATAGTTCTGATAATGACGCTGAAGAAATAGCATCAGATACCATTCATTAACCAGCATAACAAACAGATGGATCAACGTTTAATTAGCCTAAAGCTTACTCGTTCGAGATTTATATTAATTACGATAACGTTAATAATGATTACTGTTTGCCTTCTCGGTGCTAATGCTAATATTTCATTATGGTATCGCTTACTAATTATAGCAAGTGTCATTATTTGGGCGACATATAATGTATTTGTCTATTTCCATGAACAAATTACTCAGTGTGATTTATTAACTGACATTAACAGTGCAATTAGCTGGCAACAGCAAACAACCAGCCTTATGGAAATTCAACAAATATCACAAATTGCAGCATATGCCGTGGTTATTACAATGAAAGTTAATCAAGAAATTAAAAGATTAGTAGTATATTATGATGCAGTATCCGCACTATCATTTAAGCAACTTATGAGACACATCCGATGGCGCAAATAGACCAAAAACATGCTATTCTCGAGCATTTAATCTCTACTTCGAATTTTGATAATACATCTGAGAGTGTAATACAGACAATCAATGCCTTGCAAATCAAGCCAAACTACCCGATAATTTTAGTTGGCGGAACTAATGGCAAAGGCTCAACTTGTGCGTATTTAAGTACGATATTATCTATTGCTGGTTATAACGTCGGTACTTTTACGTCACCACATGTTTTTGAATATAATGAACGAATTACAGTCAATAATCAAGCAATTAATGATGAGGATTTAATATCTGCGCTGCAACAAGTTATCAATGCCTCTTCGTCTAACTTAGGTTTATTTAAAACGTTCACCTTAGCCAGCCACTTAATTTTTGCCAAACATCAAATTGAAATTGCCGTCGTTGAGGTAGGAATTGGCGGTAAAAATGATGTAACTAACTTATTTGAACCCGATATTTCAATAATTAGTACCGTAGGTCTGGATCACTGCGAATTACTTGGCGCAGATATCGAAGCGATTGGCTTACAAAAAGCACATATCTATCGGGCAGATAAGCCTGCTTTGTTTGGAAGTAGCAATATTCCACAAACAGTTAGTAATTATGCAGAACAAATTAATGCTGATTTTATGCGCCTTAATCATGAGTTTAGCTATAAAAAAAGTGCACAAAGCTGGGATTTTAGCTGCGAAGAACAAAAACTCTACAGCCTCCCCTACCCAAGTTTGCGGGGTGAGGAACAGGTACAAAACGCAGCACTAGCATTGGCTGCACTGTATAAATTACGCGATAAATTTCCACTTACCAGCTCTCAGATTAAAAATGGGTTACTGCAAACTAAATTATTTGGACGCTTTCAAGTCTTACCCGGAACACCACAAATTGTCCTTGATACTGCGCATAATCCACAAGCAATTGAGTCGCTACGCCAAAATATGTTAAAATTGCACTTTGCTCGGCGTAATTTTGCAGTGTTTGGTATTGCAGATGATAAGGATTGGGTACAAATCATAGCTAGTTGTGGTAAGGATTTTGATGTTTGGTATCTTGCACCAATTAACTCAGGGCGTAGTGCCAGCGTCGAAAAACTAGCACAAGAATTAGAGCATCAAGGCATAAATAATAAAAATATAATAATTAATTCAGATATTGAATTAGCAACTGAAAAATGTTACCAACAATTGACCAGCGAAGATAGAATGGTTTGTTTTGGTTCTTTTCTAGTAGTTGAAAGCGCATACAGGGCAATCCAAAAGGTTAGAAGATAAATGCAACCCAAATATACTCATAATAAAAGTAATATTATTAAAATCACTGAAGATGCAAAGCGTAAATCACGTCATCGTCTAATTGGTAGTATCGTTTTACTCTTTTTTGCGTTGGTAGTACTACTTAATGTAACCGCCAAAGTAAAACCAATTCCAATTAACCCTGAAGTAGTTGAAATCAAAAATGATGCATCCGCTACTCTTGCAGCAAATGCTAATCATAATGCCAGTGCGCCACTTATTGCAACTAACTCATCAGCGCCGATTGCATCTGCGCCAGTTGCGGCAATTAAACTTACTGAATCAACAGCGGTAGCAGCCACTGTAAACATGGGGAATGGATTTAAGGCTGGTGTGGTAAGCACTGAAAGCAAACATAGTTTACCATTACAAGGAACTATCTCACAAACACCACAAACAACTAAAAGCATAGAATTAACTAGCGAAAAACCTAAAGCCAAAGTTAACAAAGCAGCGGTTAATCCTGCCGATATTTTGGATGCGATCGGAGACAGTCCAAGTAGTGATGATACAGCAGCATCGCCTGCTCCAGTACCAAAAAAAAAAACTAATACAACAAGTTCAACAGCTAAAGCTAGTTATATCCAATTTGCAGCACTAAGTTCACAAGATAAAGCTGAAGCTTTGCAGCAATCGCTTGCCGCACACGGAATCAATGCAACTATTAAACCGATTCAAACAGCAAAAGGAACACTTTACCGTTTACGCGCCGGACCTTTTGAGCGTGGTAGCGCAGAACAAAAATTACAAAGTATCAGTGGTGAAGGATACACTGGAATCGTAACCGGAAATTAGGATGTCATCACTACAATTATCCAATTATGATTTTGTCTTTGGCATAATCATCCTGATTTCTATGCTGCTGGCGATTTTCCGCGGTGGGGTTGCTGAGCTTTTATCAATCAGCACATGGTTCATTGCTTTATTTGTAGTGCGCAATTACTCTGAGCTTATTGAACGTTTTATCCCCAATATAGTCAGCAATCCACTCTTACGTTCACTGCTAAGTTATTTATTAGCATTCTTAGCTGTTGCGGTTGTAATTACAATAATAAAAATTATTTTTCATAAAATTATACAAAGTGCCGGGCTTAGTGGATTAAACTATGCCCTTGGCGCAGTTTTTGGTATTATTCGCGGACTTATTATCGGTGCTTTACTGATAATCATTATGGAAATGTTCAATTTTGATAAAACCCATAGTTGGCAAAAATCCTGGTTTAGCCCGGTTTTAATTCCAACCGTTACGATGATTGTCAATGCAATCCCCGATCGGATCAAAAATATTAATCAGGAAATTGGATACGAAGCAGCAAACTATATTGCTCATGAATCAGCAAATTTAGGAAAAAAATAATATGTGTGGAATCGTAGGCGTTGTAGCCAACTACCCGATCAATAAATTACTTTACAATGCGCTCAATGGCGTACAACACCGTGGACAACAAGCGGCTGGAATGGCAACCATGGATGGTAATTTGATGTATTTGCGCAAAGGAATTGGTTTAATTTCGCAGGTAATTGGACAAAGCGATCTAAATTACTTAGTTGGAAATGCCGGAATTGGTCATGTTCGCTACCCAACCGCAGGTTCAGCTGATGATCCAGAGCAGGCACACCCATTTTATGTTAATTCGCCCTTTGGAATCATGCTGGCACACAATGGCAATCTAACCAATACTGAGCAATTACGTAATGAAGTTCTTAATCGCAATCACCGTCATGTGCGTACCCGCTCTGATTCTGAAGTATTAACCAATGCATTTGCCCATGAGTTACAAAAGCTGACCGCGGACAGTGAACTTAGTAATGACAAGATTTTTAAAGCAATCTATCAATTAAATAACCGCTTGGCTGGCGGCTATGCAGTAGTAAGTCTAATTGCTGATTACGGATTGATTGGCTTTCGTGATCCATTTGCTATTCGACCGCTGGTATTAGGTAAAAAAGAATCGCTAGATGGATTCACTAGCTATATGCTGGCATCTGAGAGCTGTACACTTAACATCAATGGTTTTCAATTGATTCGTGATATTGAACCAGGTGAAGCCGTAATTATTACCCTTGATGGTAAAATATTTTCCAAATCATGTCACGACAATCCAAGCTTAAATATTTGTATCTTTGAGTATGCTTATTTAGCACGTTCAGATTCAATTATGGAACAAATTCCGATTCAACTGGCACGCCAGGCAATGGGAAAATATCTGGCAAAAACTATTTTGACCAAATTTCCAGATCTGGAAATTGATGTGGTAATTCCAGTGCCTGATATTACCCGTGCCGTTGCGATCGCTACGGCTGAAGGACTTGGTAAACCCTATCAAGAGGGCTTTGTTAAAAATCATCTGATTGGCAATGATAAAGCGAGCCATGACTCAGAACAATTTCAAACCAGCGTGATTAATCGCCTAAGTCCGATTAGCCTCGAATTTAAAAATAAAAATGTGCTCTTGGTTGACACTTCAATCGTGCGCGGTAATACCTCACGCGAGATTATTAAAATTGCCCGAAATGCGGGAGCAAAGCGGGTCTATTTAGCTTCTGCTGCACCTAAGATTTGTTACTCGAGTGTCTATGGCGTCGATATGCCAGTTTATACACAGCTAATTGGTCATGCTAAAAGTGATGAAGAAGTTGCTGTTGAAATTGGGGCTGATGCGGTAATTTATCAGGAATTAGCCGACTTTAAGCAATGCTTACACGAAATCAATCCTAAATTAGTTAACTTTGAAGCATCATGTTTTGATGGCAACTATATTAGTGGTGATATAAACGAGGAGTTTTTGCAAAGTCTGGCGAATGGAGTTAATCACTAGATGAAAATTCTGCTAGGTGGTACTTTTGATCCAATTCATATTGGGCACATTGCACTAGCGCGTCATGTGAGTAATCATTTGCAGGCAAAAGTTAGCCTAATGCCGCTAAATGGTGTCCCAGATTATAAAGCACCGCCGATAGTAACGCTTGATCGACGACTTGAGATGCTAAAAATAATTTGTGACAAATA
>Ga0214919_10011039_pt1 | contig 11313 bp, 6 predicted proteins | sample LL1503_MetaG_FD_177994 | JGI IMG/M metagenome (GOLD analysis project Ga0214919, IMG submission 177994) | Freshwater microbial communities from Lake Lanier, Atlanta, Georgia, United States - LL-1503 | ecosystem: Environmental > Aquatic > Freshwater > Lake | place: USA: Georgia | collected 2015-03-15
CGGATCGAGCAGCCCAGGCGCGCTTCAATCGCGTGGTCCGAGTCGACGAAAGGAAGCTGCAAGCGCCGGGCAAGCTGGCGGCCCACGGTGGATTTGCCGGAGCCTGGGAGGCCTATGAGGGAGATCAAAGTCAGGTTTGAAGGGAAGGGATCGCTAAGTATTGCGGATAAAAAGAAGCATGTCGTCTCCGATATGCCTCTGAATTTTACGTTCGCGCAATATGCGTCCGTGCCTTAGGGCACAGAAAACGAGTAGATGGTCGCTAAACCCGAGGGCGATTTGGCCATGACCCTGACGCTGACCCCGGAACACGTCTTGTCTGTCGCTGCGGTCAACAACACCGTGTGCGCTGTACCGAGTTGCGCAGCAAGGATGCTTGTGGGGAAGACATTTGGCACCGTTCCGCCCATCACTGCCCCCGCCGTACACGAAGTAGCGTCGGTAGTGTCGGCGGTAAAAGTTGTACCAGCAGCCCACGGCAGGCACTGGGTGGAATTGCTGCACAGCGTTTTGCTGTTGGCTCGGAAAGTCAGTGCAGATGACGAGATGGATGTTTGGGTCAATACGCCACTGCTTGCAGCCATCAAAAGTACAGCCTGGCTTCGCACTGTAGTTGCCGACGTACTACTGTCGCAGGTGTCGGCACGGCTTGGCGTACCCCAGACGCTGGTCGGGCAAACACTGGAGCCACCGCGTGGAAGGACGAACTCTCCAGAATCGTATGTGCCATTTTCATTGTCGTCCCGGTAGGCGTCGCCCATGTCGGACAGGGTATCTCCGCTGTCAAATGTATTGTTCCTATTGTTGTCTGTGAAGGTTTTTATGCCTTCAGCAAAAGCTAGCACTGTGATCCGTCCGTTCGATGGCCTCGGCGACTGGCTGGAGAAAGTAGCCGAACAAGCAGAGATGCCGTTGGTGCGTGCAGTTGCGCAACTGGGTTGCACCTGCCCACCGCTGGAGGTGAAGTTGATGACGGTGCCGTCGGGCACGGCATTACCCTGGCGATCGGCCACCCGTATGGTCAACGTGGTGGTTATGCCGTCAATATCTTGACCTTCGAGATTGAAGGTTCCAACCGAAAGGCTGAAGCGGTCCTGCGCAGGCGGACCCGATTGGACCGTTATGTTGTTGGAGTAGGCATAGACCGTGTCGCTTGAGCTGACCTTGACCTGGACAGGCCCTGGTACGGCTCCCGAATAGATCGAGAAACTTACATAACCCGTGCTGTCGCTTTGCAAACTAAGTGCAGACGTTGCATTGACGGCGCCAAGTCCCACACCGCCGGGGTTGGTGGTAATTGCAGCAGTGACGCTGGCGTTGGGGAACGCTGCCCCAGTGGCATCGAGCACCCGAAACTTCAAACTGGACTGGGTGGTGGAGCCTGAGCCTTGCACATAGATCGCTGATGGTGAAGCCGACACAAAGTTGATGCTGCTGGCGACAGGCGCTGCCACGCTCAACGATCCAGTCTTGGTCGTGCCCGAGGCGTTGGCTGTTATGGTGACAGTACCGCTACATGACGTACCGTCGGCCTTGACCGAAGAGTAGGTCGAAGACGCGGTTCCGCTGCCGTTGGTCAATGGGATGGCAGGACTCAGGCTGCCGCAATCTGCCGACAGACTGATGGGAATGGCACTTGCCGCGCTGCCATTGGCAGTTGCGCTGATGCTGACCGAAGCGGTGGCACTGGCGGCCAAGGCTGTCGGGCCAAACTGAAATGCACCCAGGGTCACCGGGGTGGCGGCAACCGCAAAATCGACTGAAGTGCTGGATGCGACGGTGCCGGTTACGACCGATGCTGTGGCACTTGCAGCACCCACAGCGGTCGCGTTAACAGTGTTTACAAATACGCTAGCAACCCCGTCAACGCCGGTGAGTGCCGAATCAGTAGCCAAGGTGACAAGTCCAGTACCCGCAGTGATAGCAAACGCCACGCGCACACCAGAAATCGCAGTTCCATCGGCCTTTTTATAGGCAAATTGCAGCTTCTGGTTGCCTGCGAAGCTTACGGTGCTGGTTGCGGCATTGCCAGAGGTGACCACCCCGAGCGTAAGCACGTTAGGCAATACGGCAGTTGTTTTTATAGCAACATTGAGCACGCCTGCCACATTACCCACGTAAGCAGTAATGGCTGCAGCCCCAGAAGTAGTGGCGCTCGCTGCGTCAATATTGACATAGGCCGCACCATTGTCATCGGTCAGCGCCGAGTTGGACGCCAGGTTCACCCCAGTACCCGAGCTAATACTGAAGTTGACGTAGCTGCCCTTTAGTGTGTTCCCAGCGCTGTCCCGGTACACCGCTTTGACCCGTTGCCCGCCGCCAAAGCTCACTGTCGGCGTGGTAGCGCTGGCTGAGTTCTCCAATGAGAGCGTCAGCGTTGGACTACCCGCTGCCGACACCGCAAAGTCCACTGTACTGGTGGTGACTCCCGCTGTGGCGCTAACCGTTGCTGCCCCGGTTGCTGTGAGACCGCTGGAACTCAAATTCACATAGGCCGTACCGGTGAAGTCGGTCAGTGCTGATGCCACCGACAACACGACGCCCGCTGTGCCTTTGGTAACGGTAAAGCTCACCGCAGTGTTGACAATGGGCTTGTTGGCCCCATCCAAATACACAGCGCGTATCTTCTGCCCGCCGTTGTATGTCACAGTCGTCGTCGAAGCACCCGATGAATCGAGCACAGAAAGACCCAAAGTCGGTGTACCCGGCCCGGTTGCAACAATGGAGAAGTTCACCACTCCAACCACGTTACCCACAAAGCCGGTGACGGTGGCACCACCCACCGATGCTGCGCTTGCCGGCCCAATATCAACGTAGGCCACCCCGCTGGAGTTCGTGACTGCAAAACTAGCAGCCAAAGCCACACCGCTGGTGGAGCTCACGCTAAAGCTAACCAAGCTACCGGCTTTCACAGCACCCAAGGAATTAGTAAAGACGGCTTTAATACGTTGGCCTCCGCCATAAGTAAGCTCGCCGGTTTGAGCGTCCGATGAATTGACCAAAAACACAGTCAATAAGTCGCTGCCCTGCGCCGACACCGCAAAGTCCACAGTGCCGGCGGTGACACCGGCAGTGGCGCTGACCGTTGCGGCCCCGGCGGCAGTTGGGCCGCTGGAACTCACGTTGACTGTGGCCACACCGCTGGAGTCGGTCAAGGCGGACGTTGCCGACAGCACGGTGCCCGCTGCACCCTTGGTCACGGTGAAGCTCACCGCCGTATTGGCAATGGGCTTGTTGGCCCCATCCAGATACACAGCGCGAATCTTCTGCCCGCCGTTGTAAGTCACGGTCGTCGTCGAAGCACCCGATGAATCGAGCACAGAAAGACCCAAAGTCGGTGTACCCGGCCCGGTTGCAACAATGGAGAAGTTCACCACTCCAACCACGTTACCCACCCAGCCGGTGACTGTGGCCCCACCTAGGGATGCTGCGCTTGTCGGCCCAATATCCACGTAGACTACCCCGCTGGCGTCGGTAATCGCGGAACTGGCTGCCAAGGTTGCGCCCGTTCCCGAGCTCACGTTGAACTGGACATACGTGTTTGCCTTCCCTTTGCCAGAGGCGTCACTAAATACCGCTTTGATGCGCTGGCCCCCGCCATAGGTGACAGAGTTGGTGATGAAGCCCGAGCTATCGACCAAAGAAACCGCCAATAAGTCGCTGCCCTGTGCAGACACCGCAAAGTCCACGTTACTGGTGGCAACTCCCGCTGTGGCGCTGACCGTTGCTGCACCGGTTGCTGTGGGGCCGCTGGAGCTGACGTTTACGTAGGCAATACCGCTTTCATCGGTCAGAGCCGATATTTCCAATAAATTAGTACCTGCAGCGCCTTTTGTAATGGAGAAGATGACCCCAGTTTTGGCAATCGGATTATTCGCTCCATCCCTGTACACAGCACGAATACGCTGCCCGCCCTTGTAAGTCACGGTCGTGGTCGAATTACCCAGGGAATCAACGACGGTAAGGTTCAGGGTCGGCACGCCAGCACCCAAGACTCGGAAGTTGACCAAGCCAGTGATGCTGCCAATCGATGCACTGACGGTCACTGCGCCTGAAACTTTGGAATCGGTGGCATCCACACGAACCTCGGCAACGCCATATTCATCGGTCAATGCTGATGTCGCACCCAATACTGCGCCAGACCCGCTGGTAATGGCAAATTTGACAACGGTATTGGGTATTACGCCGCCGTTGGCGATCTTGTATAGCGCGCGGATTTTTTGGCCCCCACCAAATGTGAGCGTGCTTGTTGTGCTGCCGTCTGAATTTACGAGCGACAGGCTCACGACATTGCTGCCGAGAGGAGAGAGCACAAAATTGACGCTTCCGGTGACAGTGTCTGAGGTTACCGACACCGTGGCCACGCCCGAAACCGATGATCCGCTGGATCGCACAACCACCGTGGCAACCCCTTTGTCATCAGTCAGTGCCGAATCAACTTCCAAGACCACGCCGGTCCCTACCGTAACAGCAAACGCAACCCGTGCCTGTTTGACTGCTGCACCCGATGCAGTCAAATACGTGGCTTGCAAGGTTTGCCCTGCGGAAGTCACCGTGGTTACCGACTTACCCGCCCCATCAAGCACTGCCAAGCTTATTGTGCCGCTGCCGCTGCCGATGCCGATGCCGCTGCCGCTGCCGCTGCCATCATTTATGTTGCCACTTGCATTTCCCCCACCCCCACCACAAGCAGAAATAAATATTGTTAAAAGTAATAAAATGCAAAATTTAAATGATTTAGTCACGGTTTCCCCCTGATTAACAGTTTTTATTTATCGCACCACCGCCCGCTCAGCAACCACCTTCGGGGTGATGAATACCAACATTTCTTGCTTGTTGGAGCTACGCGACTTGGACTTAAATAAGATCCCTACGACCGGCAAGTCGCCGAAAAATGGCACTTTGGTTTCGTTCTCGGTCTCGTTGACTTCAAATATTCCACCAATCACCACGGTGCCGCCGTTCTCTACCAGCACCTGGGTTTTGATGTGCTTGGTATTAATGGCAAAGCCCGCTGCGGTGGACTGCCCCACGCTGTCTTTAGTTAGGTCCAACTCCAGGCTCACGCTGCCATCAGGGGTTATTTGGGGGGTGACCTCCAGCTTGAGCACCGCTTTGCGAAAAGCAATGGACGTGGCACCGCTGCTGGTTGCCACCTGGTAGGGCAATTCGGTTCCCTGCTCTATCAAGGCCTTGACTTGGTCGGCTGTGATAACGCGCGGGCTGGACACGACCTTGCCTTTGCCGTCAGCTTCCAGGGCCGATATTTCCAAAGCCATCAATCGGTTAGAAGCGGCACTGAACAAGGTCAAAGCAAACGATGCGGGGTCATAGCCGTTTTGCCCCACCGCGGGCAAGTTGACAAAATTTGCGGCGGCGTCGGTGGTGATGCCGCCAAGGCCAGTGGAGCCTACGGCGTTGTAATAGCTGGTGCCCACCGCAATCCGGTTTTCACCGACGACCTGGTAGCCCCCGTCTCCGCCTTTGGACGCACGCAAATCGGCGCCCCCGAGTTTGACGCCCAAAGACTTTCCGAAGGTATCGGACGCCTCCACAATGCGCGCCTCGATCAGTATCTGGCGCACCGACACATCCACTTTAGCGATGAGTTGCTGTACCCGGTCCAAACGGGAGGGAATGTCGGTCACAAAGATCTGATTGGTTCTGGGCTCGGCCATCACGCTGCCCCGCGGGCTCAAGATGCGAGTGCCGCTGGCTACAGGTGCCGCACCGGCGGTGGCTGCAGCGCCCGAACTGCCGCCGCCTGCGCCATTGAGTTGGGTAACCACGTCAACAGCCTTGGCGTAGTTCAACTGAAACGACTGGGTTCGCAAAGGTTCCAGGTTTTCAGCGGACACTTGCGTCTCAAATTCGAGCTTTTCTTTGGCGGCCACCTCTTCTTTGGGCGCGACCCACAGCACGGTTCCGTTTTTTCGAACCGCCAGCCCCTTGGTTTGCAAAATGATGTCCAAGGCCTGGTCCCATGGCACGTCTTGCAACCGCAGTGTTACCGCGCCCGAGACCGAATCGGACGTCACCACATTGAAATTGGTGAAGTCCGCAATGACCTGCAACACCTGGCGTACATCGATGCTTTGAAAATTGAGCGACAGCTTTTGGCCGTTGTAGCCCGTACCGGGCGTCAGCTTCTTAGCATCAACTTTGGCTGCCTTGACCTCGATGACCAACTGGGTTTCGGTCTGATAGGCGGAATGCTCCCAATCTCCCTGCGGGACGATCACCAAGCGCACGCGTCCGGCGGTCTCCGTGGTGGTGATCGTCTTAACGGGGGTTGCAAAATCATTAACGTCCAGGCGACGGCGCAAACGCTCGGGCAACCGGGTGTTGCCCAGCTCCACAATCAAGGTGCTGCCGGACTGGCGAATGTCGGCTGACACCTTGTTGTTGGGCAGCGAAACAATAATCCGTCCCGCACCATCGTCTCCTCGACGGAACTCGATGTTGGAGAGCGGATCGCCGCTTCGAGCCGAGGGCGGTTGGCCGGTCTTGGAATCCGCCGCTGTGAAAGAGGGCGTATCAGATGAGGCCACTGGCGCCACCTGCGCTGACGACAAAGACACCAACAAGGCGTTACCCGACATCTCCATGTTGTAGGCCGCCGGTCGGCTCAAATTGAGGATGACGCGCGTGCGCTCGTCGGTTGGGGCGACGATGGCTGACTGCACATTACCCTTGCTGATATCCACACGTGACAAGCCGACGGCGCTGGCGGTGGCTGGAAAGTCAAGTGCCAGGCGGGCTGGATTTTGGGTGGAGAAAGCCGTGGGAAGTGCACTCAATTTTTGGGCGAATTCAATACGCACCATCTCCGAGGTGCCTTGCATAGAACCGGTGACGGAAAGTATGGAGTTCTGGGCCTGCGCGATTAGGCCTATGGCCCCCACAAGCGCCCCCACCAGGGTTTGACGGCACCGCCGCCACGTTGATTTTTGTGAGTTCACTTAGACGCCTCCTGCATTTTTAGTCTGGTGATTCGTACCACCCATTCACCGGTCGCATCCTGTGCGATCTCGCGCAATACGAGACCGGAGTCGTCTACCTTGGTGATCTTTCCGAAGTTCTTTCCCATGTAATTCCCCACCGCCACTTGGTAGAGTGCGCCCTCTGCGCGCACCAGCACGACGCGTTTTCCTTCCTTGGACAACGTACCTACCAAGGCGATGGACTCCAGAGCGAAGGCTTCCAGGACCTGCCTACGGCGCGCCAGTTCAGGTGCCACCAATGTAGGGTTGGCAGATGGAACATTGGTCGCTAAGTAGCGATCAAAGTCGGCTTTTCCAAACGGATCATGCTGTTCGGCTGCTCCGTAAACTAAAGGCACAAATGGCAAGGGCGCTTGCAAGGGCTTTGCGGGTGGCCTGGGCGCTGCGCGCTCCGTTTTCAACCATTGCTGTAATTCTTCGTCGCCTGTGTCACCACAGCCCGACAAGCAGCCAGTCACAATCCCCATCGCCAACAAAAAAATCGGAGACTTCACTTGATACCCTCTGCGGCTTGCTTGGCCTGCGCGGTGCGCTCATCGGCTTCGAGGTAACGGTAGGTATTGACAGTGGCATCAAGTTGCAACAGGTTATCGCTCTTGGGCGTTATGCTGATATTGCTGATAGTGGCTATTCGGGACAGTAGTGCTATATCTGACGCAAATTTGCCGAAATCGTGGTAAGAGCCTATGGCCTTGATGCTGATCGGAAGCTCTGCGTAATAGGGTTTAAGCACCACCGGACCTGGGCGGAACAGCTCGAACTTCAGACTTCGGGCAGCACCCGAACGGGTGATTCCTGACAAGAGCTCCGCCGCTTCACTTTTGCTGGGAAGTTGCGTCTCAAGGGTACCGACTTGGGTTTGAACCTCTTTAAGTTGTTTTGTCAAAACAGCCAAGTTCGATGCCTTGGTCAGCTTGGCTTTAAATTCAACTTTGAGTTTTTCTTCCTTCGCTTGGACTTGCTCCAGGTCGTCAGCGTAGCCGTCGATTTGGAAGTACCACAAGCCACCGGTGACCAAGCACACCACCGCGCCACACAAAGCGCGGCGCGGCAACACGGGCCAAACCGATGGATCTTTGGGGTCGAGGTCCCGAAACTGGTCCGCTATCTGCTCAATCAAAGCACGAAAATCAATTTTTGAAATCTGGAATTTCGACATGGTGTGCGCTCGGATCGCAATCTATGGCGCGCTTGCGGCGCCGACCTGCCTGCCAGAATCAGCAGTGGTGGCGTTAGGATCTGGGAGCGCTGCTGATAGCTTGCGCGCCAACGCAGCGCGCAGCTTGAAATCAACAACGGGTATTTGGACTTTGGTCGGCAAGGAATACGATTCGGATTTGATTTCCACCAATTCAGGCTTAAGGAACCACCCCTCAGCCCTCCCCAAGTTCACCAAAAACTCCGATACTTTTTCATTGTTCTGTGCGACGCCTGTGATCGATAGGTCGCTGCCAGACTGGGATATGTTGCTGAGCAATACGCCCCTAGGCAACTGCAGCGCAAGCTCGCTGATCAGGCGCACCGTCACATTGCGATCGGACTGCAAATCTTCCACTGCACGCTGACGCAATTTGAGCGTCAGAATCTGCGCCTCAAGGTCTTTCACTTCCTGGTTTTGCTGGTCCAGGACCTTGATCTCACGCTCCAAAAGCAGATTGGTTTGCCCCTGCGAATCAATGGCTGCAAAAAACCAGCCCAACATTGCCGCAGAAATCAAAGCGCCTACAACCGCAGACGCTGCTAGTAATTGGTAGAACTGCTGGCGCCTGCGGACGCGGGCAGTCTCGCGATGGGGCAAGAGGTTCAGGAAGATCAATTGAAGAACCTCCGCAGCGCCAATCCACAAGCCCCAAGATAAACTGGCGCGTCTTGCAAAATTTGCTTGCGTTGGAGGTCGGCGCCCACCACCATTCCCTCAAATGGATTCACGATGGCGCACGGCACCTGCGTTTCGGCGGCCACAGCAGCGGCTAAACCACCCAACAGAGCTCCTCCACCGGTCAAAAATACCTGATTGACTTTGTTGTAGGGGGTACTATTGAAAAATAGTTGTAGTCCGCGCGACAGTTCCTGGACCAAAGTGGCTACGAATGGGGCCAAGACCGCGGTTTCATACCCTTGCCCCAGATTAGCGAGGCACTTTCTGCTCTCCGCCTCTAAAGCAGAAAGCCCGTATTGGCTGGCTATTTTTTGGGTGAGCTGCGCCCCACCGACTGTTTGGTCGCGCTCATAAACGAGGTCTTTACCACGCAAGACCTGCATCGATGTTTTGGTCGCACCCAATTTGTAGAGCACAGAAAGCGTTCCAGGCGTCGCCTTGGCTTGGACATCGAGGATCCGCCCAATGGCCAGACGCAAGGCATAGGAATTAACATCCACAATCACGGGAACCATGCCTGCTGCCTCTGCAAAGTCCTGAAGGTTTTGGACATGTTCGCGTCGCGCTGCGGCGATCACAACATCGTCCTGCCCTTGTCGATCAGGGCTAGCGCCCATGCCAAAGAAGTCGAGGCTTACTTCATCTAAAGGGAAAGGGATGTATTGCTTGGCTTCGACTTCAACGTGCTCTTCCATTTCAAGCGGTGTCAAGCCTGAGGGTATGGCGATTTTTTTGGTGATCACCGACGACGACGGTAGTGCAAGTGCAATTTTTTTGGTTTTTGCCCCGGTTCGCTTCACCAGCTTTTGCAGTGTTGCAGCCGCTTCATCCACTTGCTCGATGGCTCCATCAATTACGCAACCGACGCTCAGCGCTTCCATGGCGCAGTACTGCAGGACCAAGCGCTCCTTTTGACCTCCCAAACCCACCAACTTGATCCCGGACGCGCTGACATCTACGCCAAACAGATCATCCGAGCCACGTCCAAAAATTGAAGCAATGTTCATCTAGGTGTAATCCGGTATCTTTATTTTTTATATCATTTAAAACAAAAACTATTCTTAATAATAGCAGTAGTTTTCCAACTTTCTCCTTTTGCAAGGAAAGCCGCGCCGGTTTTTGTCTCGGATACCATAGGGGCTTGTAGGCTCAGGCACGCACGATTACCGACAGTTATCCCCCGGTACGACGCCCGCGTTGCGCGGCGCTTGAATGCCCCAGGGCTCCATCACCATTTTTTTATGCCATCACCTACTAGCCCACCGGAAAAAGGTACGTCCAGCCAAAATCCTGGTTCACGCTCTGTAGTGGGTTGGATGATGTACATCCTGATGGCCGTGGGCGGCCTGGGACTCGCTGGTATCGCCTCCGTGCTGATACTGGTAGCCATCGCCATGGCACTTGCCTATCCCAACCTGCCGGATATTTCAGACTTGGAGGATTACCACCCCAAACTTCCCTTGCGTGTTTTTTCTGCCGAGGGCGATTTAATCGGTGAATTTGGCGAAGAGCACCGCACACTCACCCCGATCGCCGAGATTCCTCTGGTGATGAAGAATGCGATCTTGGCAATTGAAGATGCGCGATTTTTCCAGCATGGCGGGATCGACTATGTCGGCATGGTGCGCGCGGCTGTGGCCAATGTGGGGCGGTCCAAGAGTCAGGGCGCCTCGACCATCACCATGCAAGTGGCCCGAAACGTCTACTTATCCACCGAAAAGACCTTTACCCGAAAGATCTACGAGGTGTTGCTGACCCTAAAACTGGAGAACAACCTCAGTAAAGACCAGATTCTGGAAATCTATATGAACCAGATATTTCTGGGTAATCGGGCCTATGGTTTTGCGGCGGCCTGCGAAACCTACTTTGGCAAACCATTAAAAAATATCAGCATTGCAGAAGCCGCCATGCTAGCGGGCCTGCCCAAGGCACCCTCGGCCTACAACCCGATCAAAAATCCACGGCGCGCGCGCATTCGGCAGCAGTACATCATCGAGCGCATGTTGGAAAACGGATTTATTACAGCGGCTCAAGCCGAAGCGGCAAAGAAAGAAGTTTTGCAGGTGAAAACCGCAGCTAACCGACCCCAGGTGCATGCGGAATACGTGGCTGAAATGGTGCGCCAGTTGATGTACGGCCAATATGGCGACGAAACCTATACCCGTGGCCTGGACGTGCGCACCACGCTGATCAGCGCCCAGCAAGAGGCGGCCTACAAAGCCTTGCGTCAAGGCATCATGGACTTTGAGAGGCGCCAGATCTACCGGGGCCCGGAAAAGTTCATCCCCCTGCCTAAGGATGCGCAAGACGTGGAGGACGCGGTCGATGAAGTGCTAGACGAGCATCCGGACAATGGCGATGTGCTGTCTGCCGTGGTCATCCAAGCCGACGCCAAACGCATCGTGGCGCAACGCCAGGGGGCTGAGCAGT
>Ga0214919_10011041_pt1 | contig 11311 bp, 7 predicted proteins | sample LL1503_MetaG_FD_177994 | JGI IMG/M metagenome (GOLD analysis project Ga0214919, IMG submission 177994) | Freshwater microbial communities from Lake Lanier, Atlanta, Georgia, United States - LL-1503 | ecosystem: Environmental > Aquatic > Freshwater > Lake | place: USA: Georgia | collected 2015-03-15
GCCAGCTGATCCGGCGGCCCGGCTCACCTGGCTTACCCGCTTCTTCCACTCATAAAGGTGGAACACACTGATTCCTAGTGCCCGTGCGGTCACCTCGGCCGATTGGCCGCTGGTCAGCCACATGCGCACAGCCTCGTCCTTGAACGCGGCGTCATACTGACGGGGCGTTGCCCCGCTTTCCTGCTTCTTTGTCATGGTTGAGTCCTTTCTTTGGGCTCAACTCGTGTCCGTCAAATCGGGGTAACCTCACGTTTAAATTAGTATTTGAAGCCCCAGCCCATCTTGAAATTCGTGTAGGGTTTTCCCATCCAGTTTTCGGGACTCGCTTAGAATCTGCTTTACCGGGCCGAATGCCATTGTTATCTTATATCTTAAGTCGCCTATAGGTTTGGTTACGCGAGTTTTTGGCCCGTGTTAGGGGCGGTCGGCGGACCTTCACTCCATCAGAGTTAGCCTAGCAGCCGGATTGTTTCTTGGGCCAGTTTCTGCTGTGTCATCCCATTTCCTCTCTCTTTTTACTCATGAAAAATTCTTTCGTTTCAGCTTCGCGGGCGATCGCGCTTGTACTCTCGATGGGCAGCGTAGCCGCCCTCGCCCAGACTCCCGTCACCGTCTCCGTCTCCGCCCCCAATCCCCAAGCGGCCAAGCCGGCGGAGAAGAAAGACGGCACCGTTTCCATCGATGCGGTCGAAGTCACCGGCTCGCGCATCCGCGGGCTCCTCGGCGAGGCGGATTTCAGCCCCGTGATCAGCTTCAGCCGGCAAGAGATCGAGCAGACCGGTCTCACCAACATGGGCGAGATTTCCCGCCTCATTCCACAGGCGTTTTCTCAGGGCTCTTATGACGGAATCGGCTTCGGCGGTCAGGCCCAAGGGCAGTCCACGGTCTCCGACGGTTCGACCGCCAGTGTGCTTACCCAACGCACGAACGTGAATCTCCGCGGACTCGGGGCCGCGAGCACGCTCATCCTCGTCAACGGCCGCCGCGTCGCCCGCTCCGGCAACATCCGAGGCAGCGACGGCTACGATCTCACTGGCATACCGGTGGCATCGATCGAGCGGGTGGAAATTCTCACCGACGGCGCTTCGGCGATCTACGGCTCGGATGCGCTCGCCGGCGTGATCAACATTATCCTGCGCAGAAACTACTCCGGCACCGAGGTGGCTTTGTCCTACGAGAACACGTTCGATTCCGACACAGCGGTCAGCAATTTCGCGCTGACCCACGGCATCACCCGTGGCCCGCTTTCTCTGACGATTACCGCGACCTATCAGAAACGGAACGCCTTCGCCGCCGTCGACCGGCCCTATGCGGCGACGGACAATTGGCTCACGCTCGGTGGCACCGCGACTTTTTCGAGTTACGGTGCCGGCGGTTTCGCGACAGGCGCGGGCGTGGTGCAGGCGGCCACGGGCAACTTGCCGGGCCTCTCCACTCCCAGCCAATATGCCGTCATTCCCACTGGTGCGACCGGCTCGGCCACCTTGCCGGCTTCCTCTTACACGCCCACCACGGTCTCCGCCGAAACCGGGGACCGCGCGAAATATGTGAACCTCATCTCGCCTCAGTTTAACCGCACCATTGGCTTTCGCGGCACTTATGATCTGCGGCCGAATGTCCAACTCTACCTCAACGGCGGCTATAACGAGACGCGCACGCATATCGAGGGTATGCCGGTCAACTTTCGTAACTCGATTCTCGTCCCGGCGAACTATCCGGGAAATCCCTTCGGCGTCCAAGTGCGACTTAACAAGACCTTTTGGGAGCTGCCGCAAAACCTCCAAGGCGAGAAGTTCACGACCAACTCCAATCTGAATTTTAACGCCGGAGTGGCGGGCAAGTATTGGGCCGATTGGCGCTATGATCTGAGCCTGAACTGGAACCGCTCGGGCCTCCGCAACGAGAACGCGTTCGATCCGGTGCTGAATACGGCTGTCTCCGATCCGCTGATCGCGGCGCAGCGACTCGTCCTCTTTTACGATAGCCGTACGAGTCAACCCAACGACCTCAATACGCTGCGCTCCATGCTGCGCCCCGGCAATGCCGACGACCGCACCGATGTCGCGGTTTGGTCAGCGACCACGGACGGGGCGTTGCCGTGGTTTGAACTGCCGGCCGGCCCGATCCGCCTCGCCGCCGGGGCGGAACGCAGCACGGAGAACATCAAGACCGCCCAATCGATCCCGGACTCTCCGACCATCAATCTTAGTTTGTTGGGTGCGTTTGAGCGCACGCTGGATGCCGGTTATGCCGAAACCCGAATTCCGGTGGTGGCGCCGACCCACCGGTTGCCTTTGCTGCATCGGTTGGATCTGACCGCGGCGATCCGCTATGATCACTACTCGGATGCCGGCGGCGATTACAGTCCGCGCTATGGGGCGCAACTCCGCCCCGTCAAATGGTTGCTGTTTCGCGCCACCCGCAATTACTCCTTCCGCGCCCCTGGTATCCAAGCTCTTTACCGTCCCGTCACCGCCAGCACCAATTCCAACACCGCCGGATTCATCGACCGTCAGCGCAATGAATTGGTGGTGGGCACGATCACCACCCGCATCGGTGGGAATTTGGATCTCAAACCTGAGCGGGCGATTTCCGATAGCTTGGGCGTCGTCTTTGAATTTCCTTTTGCCGCCCTCAAGGGTCTCTCGATCTCGGTCGATGCCGGAAAATTAAATTACAAGGATCAGATCGCATCGCTCTCCACCTTGCAGGAGTGGGCCGATCTCTTCCCCGAGCGCCTGATTCGTGAGACTACCGGCACCCAACCCGGTCGCGTGACCGGGCTTGATACCCGCTCAACTAACATCGCGCGCCTCGAGGTCGAGACCTACGACTATCAACTCAACTACCAACGCGCCACGCGCCAGCTGGGCAATTTTGTCGCCCGCCTCTCGGCCACCGAATACCGGCTTTGGAATGCCTACCGGATTCCTGGGGCCCCGCCGGCTCCTTCCCTGCATATTCGGCCGACGCGGATTACCTGGCAGACTTACTGGAACAAAGGGGCTTATGGCGCCGGTGTCAGTGGCTTCTACCAGGAGAATTCTTGGAGCAGCGCCGCACGCACGTTCACTCTGTTTGGCAGCGTGATCGAGTGGAATGCCCAATTCTCGTATGATTTTGGCTGGCGCACGTCGCAGCGTCTCGAGGCCTTGGTTACGACCTCGCGCCCGTGGCGGGAACGGCTGCTCGAGAACACCAAACTCGCCGTCACCGTTAATAACGTCTTCGACCGCGAGCCCCCGCATCGCCAGGGCAACGCTGGCTTCGGTGTCACCGATCCGAGGCAGGCGCGCTACTCGCTCACTCTGCGTAAGCAATTCTAAGCGACGCGCCCTATCCCGATGATCCCTTCAACTTACCGTGCCTTGGGTTTCGTCGGGCTCACGGCCGTTGCCGGCTGGATGCTGCCGCCGCTCGCCGCCGCCGACTTTCGGGGGAAGTTAAATCCCGCTGTCGAACCGGGCACGCGGGCGCTCTCGGCGGTTGTGCCCGCTCCCGCCGAGGTCATCGCCGCGCTGCCGACGGCGCTCGGTCCCGATGATCGCGTTTGGGCGTTGAGTCGTCCGCTTATGATCAAGGGCAAGACGTTCCTCATGGCCGTGTATGCCGGAAGCGGTGGCGACAAAACCCTCTGGCTCGACCGCGACGGCGATGGTAAGTTTGGCGCTGGGGAACGCTGGCCGTTCGCCGCCGATTCGAAGTCGGTTAGCCTCACGCTCCCTTGGGACAACGGCATCTACCGCGAGTTTCCGATCCGCTTTGAGTGGTCGGCGGAATCGATGCGCCGCGGGCCTGCCGCTGCCGCCGCATCGGCCGCACCACCCGCGACTGCGACGACGGTCACGTCGCTCGTTTACAACTTTAACATTCTTTTTGGCGGCTCTGTCGACGTGGAAGGCCGGACCATGCGCTTGATGTTCGCGCCCAAACCGGCAGACAACGTGATCGATCCCGCCAACCAACGCGGGTCGATGGATGCGAATTTCAACGGCGAGTTTGAGCCGTCGATTGGCGAGGCGGTAAATGCGGCGGGCAAGATTCCGGTCTTTCGCTCCGGCTCGCGCTACCTCGCGGTCAAGTCGGTGGACATGAAGACCGGCGAAATCGTGGTCGAAGAACGCCCGGCGGCCGACTACACGCGGTTCGATGCCGCGCCTGGCCAGTTGTTTCCCGACTTCGCATTTACCGATTTCAACGGCAGCCTACACAAGCTCTCCGATTTTCGAGGCAAGGTCGTCCTGCTGGATTTTTGGGGTACCTGGTGCGGTCCGTGCATCGAAGAAATGAAACACCTGGATCCCCTCTATGCCCAATACGGACCGAAGGGATTTGAAGTCATCGGTATGAACATGGAGCGCACGGCGGGCCGCTTGTCCCCCGCGGACTATGCCGCCGTCACCGAGAAAGCCCGCGCCTTCATCGTCAAGGCCGGGCACAAATGGGTGCAGGCCACGCAGGAAAGTATCGAGCGCGTCGCTCTCGATGTGGTGCACGTCAACGCCTACCCGACCTGCATTTTGATCGGGGCCGACGGCAAAGTGCTTTCCCGGGAGGCGCGCGGCCAAGTCCTTGCTGATCTGCTCGCGAAACATCTGCCCTGAGCCCGTTTGCGGAGAACCGCCCGCCATGCCGCCCTTCGACCAAATCTTGCCCCTCCGTCTGGGCATCGTCTTCGGTTTAGCTGTTGCCGCCGCGCTCGGGCAGGCTCCGGGCGCCGCGGCGGGCGACGATCCACGTTGGAGCGAACTCGAACAGCGTGCGTCGGCGCCCGCGTCATCGGGGTCCGGTCGGGAAGCCCAGTGGCGGGAGACGGCCGTCCTCGCTTGGGCGTTGTATGAATCGCATCCTTCGGACCCCCGGCGTTGGACGGCCTGGGAGGCGCTCCTGCGCTCCGCTCCGCGTTTTATCGAGGATGCCGCCGCTAAAAAACTTTGGGACGAACGTACGGTGAAATTGGAAACCGCGGTTGCTCAAGCGCCGGATGCGCCCGAGCCACTGCGCGAGCTTTTTGCCGGCCGCAAAGTCAGTGCGCTCGTGTTGTCGTTTACCAACGGCACCTTGCCGCCCGACTGGGCGGAGCGTCTCGTCCCGCCCATCGAGGAATTGGCCGCGCGTTTTCCCGGCGGCAGCGGGGCCTTTGTCTATTTTTCGCGGCTGATCTCGGCGGTCGAAGCCCAGGCGCCCGCCGCCCTGCCAGCCCTTGTCACCCGTTTGGAGGCCAGCCCCAATGCCCGCGTGCGGGAACTGGGAGAAAAACGCCGCCGCGTGCTGCTCGCGTTTGACCGCCCGCTCGAGCTGAAGTTTACCGCTCTCGACGGCCGCGAAGTCGATACCGCGCAGTGGCGCGGTAAGGTCGTCATTGTGGATTTCTGGGCCACGTGGTGTGTGCCCTGCATTCAGGCGATCCCGAAACTCAAGACCCTGTATGCGCGCTATCACGAGCAAGGCCTCGAGATCGTGAACATCTCCGTCGACAACGCCAACGCGCGCCCCGCGCTTGAGAAACTCGTGGCGAAACTTGATTTGCCCTGGCCGCAATTTTTCGACGGCAAGGCCCACGCCACCGAATATGCGGTACGCTACGGGGTGCAGCCCATCCCGCACGTGCTCCTCGCTGGGCCGGACGGCAAGATCGTCGCGGTCAACCCCACGCCCGAAAAGCTCGAGGCTGAAATTAAACGCCTGCTCAAGCTCTGAATTCAGTCCTTACCCCGAGATGAAAATCGCGCCCTTCTTTCTGGTTCTCGTCTGCACGACCGCGTGCGTTTTGGCAGCTGCAACGCCAGCGCCGTCGCCCGCCGCCGACGAAGCCTATCAGCGTTTCCGCGCCGTGCGTTTTGCCCAATTGCCGCGGCTCGCGGATGTGCAGGAGTCATCGCGGTTGCAGATGAAACAACACGACGAGTCGAGCCGGCTGGCGGAAAAGTTCTACGAGCAGTTCCCGGCCGATGCGCGCAAATGGGAAATTATCGGTGTGGCCGTGAATTCGCCCCGTCAGTTTTCCGGCCCGGACGCCGCCGCCGAGCAGGCGGCGTGGGAAAAGAAACGCAATGAATGGCGCCGGCTGCTTCTGGCCGATGCCAGCGTGCCGGCGAACATTTGGACCCCCGTTGCGGAGTGGACGATCGGCGACATGGCCGGATCGCGCGGCCGGCCGGTCCGGGATCTGGCGTGGGCCGGCGAAGTGGTTACGCAGATGGCCGCGCGGGTTCCGGCCTCGGAGCGACGCAAGTTCGCCGAGCAGGCCTATCTCGACTCGCTCCATAAAATCGATCCTGCCGCCGCGGCGCGATTCCTACGCACGCGGGTCGGACCGGCGGAGACTAACGCCGCCGTGAAAGAGATGGCGTCCGGCCGTCTCCGGATTGTCGAGGCTATGGCCGCCCCGCTCGACCTCAAGTTTACCGCCGCCGACGGTCGCGAAGTCGATCTCGCGCAACTCCGCGGCAAGGTGGTTCTCGTCGATTTCTGGGCCACGTGGTGCGTCCCCTGCCTCAAAGAAATGCCCTACGTCCGCGCCGCCTATAAAAAATTTCACGCCCGGGGATTCGAGGTCGTCGGCATCTCCTTCGACAAGGCCCCCGGCGCCCAGCCGCGCGGCATGGAGCGCACCGCCGCCCAGGTTGACCAATTTGCCCGGGAGAACGACATGCCCTGGCCGCACCATTACGACGGCAAATACTGGGACAATCAGTTTGGCCGCCGCTTCGCCATCTCATCGCTTCCCGCGACCTTTCTGCTCGGCAAAGACGGCCGGATCGCCACGACCGAAGCGCACGGCGAAAAACTCGCGGTCGAGATCGAACGTCTGCTCAGCCAATAACCCTGTCTCCCCATGAAACTAATCCTTGCTCTCTGTTTTGCTCTGGGACTGCCGCTGATCGCGGCCAGCCAACCGGCGGCCCAACCCGTCGCCGAATCGGAATTGTCCGCTGCTTTGGCTGCCGTAGAAGCCGCACCCGAGTTGTTGGTGGCCCATGATACGCTCCTTCGCGTTCACCAAGCCGCCGTTCGCAAGGACTATAAAAACGGTGAAGCCCTCGCCGCGCCGCTGGAAAAGAGCTATCGCGCGTGGCTCGCCCGTGCTCCCGGTTCACTCGGGCTGAATTACGGCCTTGGGTCGTTGCTCTACAGCCATGAAGATCCCCGCGCGAAACCGTTTCTGCTCAAGGTCGTCGAAATCGACCCTAAGCAGGCCAAAGTTTTCCAGATGCTCGCGATCGACGCCGAGCGCTGGGGCGATGAGGCGGGCGGATCAGAGTTTATGCGCCGGGCCGCCGCCGCCGATCCGGCCAGCCCCGACTATGCGTTCTACTACGCGAGCGGCCTCGGTCGCGTTAATCCGGCCAAGTGGGAGGAAGCCAGTCTCGATGTCGCCCGGCGCTTCCCGACGCATGAACGCGGAGCGCAGGCGCTCTATTGGTTGGGGGCCCGGGCCAAGACCGAAGCCCAGCGTCTCCAGTATTGGGAGCAGCTCCTCGCCCAGTTCCCGCCGGCGAAATTCAATTGGTCGGCCAGCGCGATGACCGGCCTGTTTGACGCCTACCTGCGCAGCGAGCCTGCCCGCGCGATTGGTTTGGCCCGCGACTTGGAGCGGGCCGGGATGCGCGAGCCGAAACAGTGGGCCGACCGCGCGGCATTCGCCGAGAATTACCAATCGGCCCGCGCGCTCCTTGGAGCGGGCAAAGCCGCCGAGGCCGTCGCGTTGCTCGACAAACTTCCGGCCGACCGGCGCTCCTCCAACGCCCGCATGATCACTTTGCTGCGCGCTGAGATTTCCGCCGCCGCCGGCGATCCCCAAGCCGCTTACGACGCGTTGGCGAAACGCCAGGTCGTTACGCCGGAGGACGAGACCCGCGCCGCGCTGGCCGTTTACGGCGGAAAACTCGGCAAGTCACCCGGGCAAATCGAAGCCGACGTGTGGGCGCTTCGCGAGGCGGCTGCCAAACCTGCTCCAGCTTTTGATCTCGGTCTCTACACGTCCGAAGCGAAGCTCTCGCTCGCTTCCCTGCGCGGCAAAGTCGTGTTCATTACGTTTTGGTTTCCCGGCTGCGGGCCTTGCCGCGGCGAGTTTCCCTATTTCGAGGATGTTGTCGGTCGCTTCCGCGGTCGGGATGTCGTGTACCTCGGTATCAACGGCATTCCGAAACAGGACGACTACGTGCTGCCCTTCATGGCGGGCACGAAGTATTCGTTCACGCCGTTGCGCGGCACGGAGGCCGTCACCGGTCCGGAGGGCTACGCGGTGCGCGGTTACCCGGCAAACTTCCTAATCGATCGCGACGGGCGAATCGTTTTCCGCGACTTCCGGGCGCATGATGAAGAAAGCAACCTTGTGCTTCAGCGCATGATCGAATCACTGCTGGAACGCCCGGCGCCGACGGTCACGCTCTAATCGGGCTCTGGGAATGCCTCGAGAAAGTGGACACTATAAAATCCTAGATTAGTATTCACTTTATGGAGGTATTTTCATTTTCCGGTGACAGACGGAATCGAAGCTGAACTTGTGGTTTAGTTCTTAATATTGAATTCCCTGAAGTTCTAAACGCCTTGGCTGGCATTGCTGGCCAAGGTTTTTTTGTGCAAAAACTGCACGTGTTCGTTTGTTTCTTGCTCCGTAAAAATCGCAAACAAAAGCAAACAAATCAGCCCGATTTCAGCCATACCAAGCCATACATCTTTCCCATGACAGGGATGAGATTGGTGCCCCCACGGAGAGTCGAACTCCGCTTTGGTGGATGAGAACCACCCGTCCTAGCCGATAGACGATGGGGGCGTCTGACGGAGGCGAGAAACTTTGGATTTCGCGCGTCGGGTCAAGCGCAGTTTCCTCTGGGGCCACACTCTCGGCTCAGAATCGCACCGTTGTTAAGCGCTGGGCGTGGGCGCGCGGTGGATATGCGGGCTCCAGGTCGCGTAGCTCGGTTCTTCGTGCAAAAAAGCTTCGGGCGCTTCGACGTAGCGGAAGATCGCGGCCTCGGTCGTCCGGGCGAGCAGGGCGGCGACGTCGTAGGGGGTCGTGACGACGTCGGTGGGCAGCGGCGTCCAGCTGCGGAAATCGGCGGGGGTGAGGAGTGGGGCGGCGAGCTCAGCGGTGGGGACGCGGCGGAGGGGTTGACCGAGGCGTTGATAATGCCAGGTGTCGCGTCGGGCATCGGCGATGATGCCGGTCGCGGGCGCACCGACGGCGTGGGCGATCAAATCGAGGCTGCCGTAGGCATAGGCAGGGCGCGGGCTCAGGGTTTGCCAGGCACGGAGGGCCATCGCGACGGTGCGGATACCGAGGGTCGAGCCTGGGCCTTCGCAGAAGACGAAGGCGCGGACAGTAGCGAGGCCGACGTCCAAACGCTCGACGCAGCGGAAGATCGCGACGCCGGCTTCTCCTGTTTGGGTTTCCCACCGAGAGCTGCCGTCGGCGGCGTAAAGGCCGACTTGGCTGCGTAGCGAGGCTGCGTCCAAAATCAGGACGGGGGCGTGGTCGCGGATGAGCTCAGACAAACTCGGCATCGGGGTCACCAAACGCATCGCGGGGGACTGGGGCAAGCGTGCAAGCGCCGGACGCGCGGCGAGGCCGAATCCGTCATTGACCGGGTGGGGGCGTCGCGTAGGTTGCCCGATTCTTTTAACGAAAACCTGTCTTCGACCTTTTTACCTGTGAACATCCAACTCAATAACGTCTCCGATACGCGCAAAAGCATCGTCGTCACCCTCGACAAGAGTGAAGTGGACGCTGAATACCAAGCGACCGTGAGCGAATTTTCTAAGTTCGCCCAGCTCCCTGGTTTCCGTCCTGGCAAAGCTCCGGCCAACTTGGTCTTGAAGCGCTACGGTAAAGACATACTAGGCGAATTCAAACAGAAGGTCGTCGCCAAGGCCTACCGCAGCGCCCTCGACGAAAAGAAACTCGAAGTGCTCAACCTCGTGAACGTTGAGGAAGGCACCATCGAGCCCGGCCTCTCGGCCGCCGTCACGGTCACGGTCGATGTGCAGCCTGAATTTGCGCTCCCTGAATACGTGGGCTTGCCCACCGAGATTGCCGGCACTGATGCGAGCGATGCCGAAGTCGACACCGTGATCGAAGGTCTCCGCGGCGAACGCGCTGATTTCAAGGTCGCCGAGCGTCCCGCTCAAAAGAGCGATTATGTGAAGCTCTCCTATGAGGGAACCGTTGATGGCAAGGCCATCACCGAGCTCGCTCCTGAGAAACAAATCTACGGCAAAGTTCCACAGACTTGGGAAGAAGTCGAAGGCGCCAACGACGGCGTGCTCCCTGGCTTGGGCAAAGCCCTCGCTGGTGTGAAAACCGGCGATAAGAAGGACATCACGATCACCTTCCCCGCTGATTTTGCCCCTGTGGCCGCATTGGCCGGCAAGGTCGCTACCTACGCTGTCGAGATCCTCGAAATCCGTGAGCGCGTGTTGCCCGAGCTCAACGAAGAGTTCTTCAAATCCCAGCAAGTGGACAACCTCGAGGCGCTCAAGAGCAGCGTCCGCAATAACCTCAAGCTCCGCAAAGAATACGAGAACCAGACCGCGCAGCGCCGCCAAGTCACTGAGGCTATTGCCGCCAAGGTCGATTTCCCCGTGCCGCAGAGCCTCGTCGATTCCGAGACTCAGGGTGTGCTCCGCCAGTTCATCGAGGAAAACATGCGCCGTGGTGTGCCGCAGGATCAATTTGAAAAGGACAAGAAAGAGCTCTTCGCTGGCGCCCAAAAAGCCGCTACGCAGCGCGTGAAGGTCCAGCTCATTCTCGCCAAGATTGCCACCGCCGAGAAGCTCACGGTGAGCGAGCGCGATATCGACAACTTTATCTACCGCGAGGCCAGTCGCTCCGGCCAGAAGCCCGAGAAGCTCGTCAAGGACCTCACTAAGGACCGCGATCAGCTCCGCGCTATCCAGCAGAACATCATTTTCGACAAGGCGGTTGATTTCCTCGTCTCTAAGGCTACGGTTACAACGAGCCCAGCGAAGGCTTGAGTCGCCGTTAAAACCATACCGTGAGCTACTATCTTCCCAATCCCACCATCTACGACAGCAACGGCCGCGAGACGCGCGCCATGGACGTGTATTCGCGCCTTTTGAAGGATCGGATCATTTTCATTGGAACCCCCATCGATGATGCCGTGGCCAACCTCGTGATCGCGCAGATGCTCTATCTGCAGATGGAAGATGCGAAGAAAGACGTCCACGTTTACATCAACTCGCCGGGCGGCAGCGTCACGGCGGGTATGGCGATCTACGACACGATGAACTTCATGCAGTACGATGTCGTCACCTACTGCATCGGCATGGTTGCTAGCATGAGCAC
>Ga0214919_10011042_pt1 | contig 11311 bp, 4 predicted proteins | sample LL1503_MetaG_FD_177994 | JGI IMG/M metagenome (GOLD analysis project Ga0214919, IMG submission 177994) | Freshwater microbial communities from Lake Lanier, Atlanta, Georgia, United States - LL-1503 | ecosystem: Environmental > Aquatic > Freshwater > Lake | place: USA: Georgia | collected 2015-03-15
AGGTATTGCCTGAAAATGTAGATATTTTTTTAATGTCTGCTGCAGGATGATGTATCCCGACACCGCCTGTTGTAGCTGCTGTATTTGCATTCCAGCCATTCCAGTAAGCAGAAAAATTTGCAGATTTCAAATTCGTAATTATTGTTGCTTCATTTGTGGAAGAGCCCAGTTTTACAAGTAAAAAATCTGAACCAGAATCTCCTCCATTATCTCCGGAATCAGCAATTCTTAGACAACCAGTAATAAAATAATCATCTAAAGTTCCAGCTGTTGAAGGATTGGTACAAGACGGAGCCTCATACTTAAAATAAAACTTCCATTGGGTCATGTTTGCCGTTGTAGCAGAAACTCCACAATGCAATGCTGTTAAAAAATAAGGTTTGCAATCTTGACTCGTATTATTGATTAATGATCCAGTACAATATCCCCCAGTGTTTCCTTCAACGACATAAATTCTAGCTACTCCTTTTTTTTCATCTTGCCATAAATCACCTACTGGCGAACAATTCACATTAATTTCACAGAGATCAGACTCATTAATTTTTTGAAAATTTGGATTACCTGTAGAACGATAATTATACATTACACGGTCTAAAAAAAGTTCTGAACTTTGCGTGTATTTTGGTTCAATTAAGGTAAGTAGTAGTTCATCTCCAAAACAAAGCGCTGCATGCTGCCGAAAATGAGATTCTACATCTTCTGATGTTAAGGGCTTATGAACTAATTTACCGTTTAGATCTGTAATTACTAAAGTAGATGCTCCATAAAGTTTAAATGTCTCAAATAAAAAACTCAAAGCTTCTGCACCAGATGACTTAACAACTAATTGCCATTTGCGGTCTCCATTGGGCAATGTTGTCCAAATGCCAGAATTTAATGGTGTAATATTTACCGTTGAAGCAAGCCCAATTCGGTAAAGCAAGCCAAGTTTGTCTCGTTGTATATCCTCCAAGTGAAGCGCTTCTAAATCAGGGGCGGCAATCATTTTAACAGGCACATTGTTATCAAGGACAAATTTTTGTCGGAGCACAAAATCATTTTGAGCAGTTGAATAAGTCGCAAAAAAGAATAAAATGGCAAAGGAGAGTAGTAATTTCTTCATAGTTTGAAAGCTTTTAGTAATTTCACTTTTATAAAGATAAATAAAGTGGATAGATTAACAAGAAAAATTACAATATGTTTAGTTGAAGACGAGCAGAGCTTGGTAGAAATGATTCAATTTAATTTAGAAATGGACGGATATAAAGTCTTTGCAATTCGTGATGGTGCCTTAGCAAAAGAACATTTTGAATTAAAAATAGACTACGATTTATTTATCTTAGATGTAATGCTCCCTAGAATTAGTGGCCTAGATTTGTGTAAAATTATTCGAGAGAAAAGTCAAGCTCCAATTTTATTTTTATCTGCGAAAGGAACAACACAAGATCGAATTGAAGGATTAAAAATTGGCGCAAACGATTATTTACCAAAGCCATTTGATTTAGAAGAACTCATTCTGAAAGTCAAAATTCTCACAAAAAAAGAAGGGGAACAAAAAGATTTTTTACTTCAAGTTGGAGAATTAGAAGTTGATTTCAACACTTTTGAGGTTAGATCATTAGAGAATGAAATTGTGCACCTATTTTCTAAACGAGAAATTGATCTGCTTAAATTATTTCAAGAGAAAGAAGGAAAAGTAGTTTCTAGAGATGAAATATTAGACCGCGTTTGGGGAAAAGATTCTTATCCAACTGCTCGCACAATTGATAATTACATTTTAGTCTTCCGAAAAGTATTTGAAAAAAATCCTCGAAAACCCCAATTTTTTCATTCGATAAGAAGTGTTGGGTATAAGTTTACAAAGTGATTTCTTCTTAGTTCAAGAATTAAGATAAGAACTACTTTTTAATATTAATTTATAGGCAACTTAATGATTCTTAGTGCGTCTTAAATTCATTAATGGTAACTTTATAACTTTATTTATCAAATTGGATCTATTGAATAAGCCATTTAGCAAATTTGCAGTTTTTTTATTTTTAATTTTCTTATCAAAGTGGGGGCAGGTTTTTTCTCAGGCAAGTTTTACTACTAGCCCGGCATCAATAAATAATACCTTAACTCTCTGTAGTGGATCACAGATTTTATTCACTAATACGACTGCTGGAAACGTAAATACAATTAACTGGACATTTCCAGGAGGGAATCCTGGCAATGCTAATACAAACGGACCTCATATTGTAACTTTTTCAACTCCAGGAACCTATGTTATTTCGTTAAGTGTCAATGGTGGAGTTGCAAGCACAATGCAAGTAGTTATACAGGCCTCAAGTACTTCTTCGAATTTAAATTTATTGTTGGATAATGCATGTGTCAGTGGTAGTGGTTTTGGGTCATCTACTTTTAATGATGTTACTTATTTTACGTCTTGTGCTAATTCGTTTCAAGGTGATAATATTTGTTTATATACAACCACAACTTTAACCAATAATAATAGCATACATAACATTTTTTGGGGTGACGGCACGAGTAATCTGTATACAGGAAGCAATATTCCTTCTAACCAACTGGCATTTCAACATTATTATCAAAACACAGGTGCTTCATTTATTACTTACACTTTGCAAGAAAGTAATAATTCATGTGTTAGATCAAAAATTTATCCACTTTACACTGGGGCTAATCCGACTGCTGTTATAAGTCCAGGAGGGGTTCCAACACTATGCAATCCAGGAAGTGTTAATTACAACATCATTCCAGGTACACAAAACACTATTGGTACCATTTATACTATTTCAGTTAATGATGCAGGCGGTGGAAGTAACACAAGCTACACATTTAACCACCCACCGCCAGCATCATTAAATCATTTATTTAACTCCGTTTCTTGTGGTACTACATCTGTTATAAATAGTAATACGTACCAAAATTCTTTTCAAGTATCAATCTCAAGTTCTAATGCGTGTGGTTCATCTTCAAGCGCTATTGGTCCAATTAATATTCAAAGTGCACCAGACGCAATAGTATCAACCACGCCTTCATTAGCTACTTACAATAATAAAGTTTGTCAATTTAGTAATGTTACATTTAACGATATTTCAACGCCCGGAACCAATATAAATGTGCAAGGCAATGCCAACTCAAATCCACCGATTCCACCTTATTCTTGTAATAATATATATAAAAAGATATGGAGATTATATGGGCCATTAGGTCTGATTACTATGAGTAATGCTTATGCCACCATTCTTTCTGGTTCATTGGGAACTTCTCAGATTTTATCTTCTGCAAATAGTTGGGTTTCAGGAAGTACAAATGTTGATGTACAGTTTTTATTACCAGGTAATTACAAAATGACATTATACGTAGGTGCGCAAAATAATCCTTGTGGAATTGATTCTACTGTGACCAATATTTGCGTAACACCAGATTTTCAAGTCAATATCACTTCGCCTTTTGTAACGGCTTGCGCCCCAGCTATTGGAATCTTTCAAAATAATTCAACTCCAGCCCAATGTAATTTAAATAACGTATCAGCTTGGACCGTAACACCTTCAAATCCACAGAATTGTGGACAGCCTGCATGGTCCTATAACAATAATACCAATGCTCAATCGCTGAATGCGTCGGTAGCATTTACAGGACCTGGTGTATACACCGTTCAATTACAGAATAGTCTTAATTCTCCCGTTTTTTCAAATACCACCCCTTTGGGTTGCCAACCAAAAACAACTACAGCTCAAATTACTATTAAAGCACCTCCTGTTATAACCCTCCCGCCAACTTTTTCTTTTTGCGAGGATGCTTCCTTCAACCCTTCAGCTACCGTAAATAATTGCTATGGTATTGCCCCCCTGACATTTGCTTGGAATTTTAATCCTAATAATAATATCCCTTTTAATAGCCAACCGAATCCTTTGTTATCAAATAATCCAAATCCTGGAATTATTTATCCGCAAGTTGGCGGACCTTTTCCATTTACAGTAAGTGTTACCAACGAATGTGGAATCACTACTGCAAATTCTACAATAACAATCACAGCAGAAGCAAGTGCTAGTATTAGTTACTCAGGATCTCCTTTCTGTACTTCAATAACAACACCTCAGGCTGTTACTCAAGCAGGAACGACAGGAGGCAGCTACAGCTCAAATACAGGCTTGAACATCAATTCAAGTACAGGAGCAATTACTCCAAGTTCAAGTTCAGCAGGAACATATATAGTGACGTATTCGGTGGCGGCCACGGGAGGATGTGCAGCAGTAACTACAACCACAAGTGTAACTATCACAGCAGTGCCAACGGCAACAATAGTTTACCCTGGTCCATTTTGTCAAACCCTTACAACAGTTCAGAGCATCACTCTGAATGGAACTGGAGCTTATGCAGGAGGAGCGTATAGCGCTAGCCCTACAGGATTAAGTATTGATGCAAGTACAGGAGCAATAACTCCAAGTACAAGTAATGCAGGAACTTATACAGTGACCCATACAATCCCTGCTTCAAGTGGATGTACCGCAGTTCCAGTAACAACCACAGTGATTATAACAGCACCTCCAATACAACCAACAATCAGTTATGCGGGCTCTCCGTTCTGTAAAACTCTTACAACACCTCAAGCGGTAACTCAAACAGGCACAAGCGGTGGAACTTACAGTGCAAGCCCATTAGGCTTGAGCATCAATGCAAGTACAGGGGCGATTATTCCAAGTACAAGCACAGCAGGAACTTATACAGTAACTTACACGATTGCGGCTTCCGCAGGGTGTGTAGCAGTAAGCACAACTACAAGTGTAACAATAACCGCAGCACCTACAGCAACAATAGTTTACGCTGGTCCATTTTGTCAAACCCTAACAACAGTACAGAGTGTCACTCTGAACGGAACAGGAGCATACACAGGAGGTGCGTATAGCGCTAGTCCTACAGGATTAAGTATTGATGCAAGTACAGGAGCAATAACTCCAAGTACAAGTAATGCAGGAACTTATACAGTGACCTATACAATCCCTGCTTCAAGTGGATGTACCGCAGTTCCAGTAACAACCACAGTGATTATAACAGCACCTCCAATACAACCAACAATCAGTTATGCGGGCTCTCCGTTCTGTAAAACTCTTACAACAGGACAAGCTGTTACTCAAACAGGCACAAGCGGTGGAACTTACAGTGCAAGCCCATCAGGATTGAGTATCAATGCAAATACAGGAGCAATTACTCCAAGTTCAAGTTCTGCAGGAACATACACAGTCACCTATACCATAGCTGCCTCGGGAGGATGTGCAGCAGTAACTACAACCACAAGTGTAACTATCACAGCAGCGCCAACGGCAACAATAGTTTACCCTGGTCCATTTTGTCAAACCCTTACAACAGTTCAGAGCATCACTCTGAATGGAACTGGAGCTTATGCAGGAGGGATTTTTAGTGCCACTCCTTCAGGATTAACTATTGTCTCAAGCGGCACAAATGCCGGTGCTATTACACCTAATACAAGTTCAGCAGGAACTTATACTGTAACTTATACAATCCCTGCATCAGGAGGATGCGCAGCTGTTCCTGTAACAACAACTGTAACAATAACTCCCACACCTGTCACTCCAATAATCAGTTACAGCGGTCCTTACTGTACGTCTGAAAATGCACCTCAGGCTGTAACTCAGACGGGCGCAATCGGTGGAACTTACAGTGCAAGCCCATCAGGCTTGAGTATCAATGCAAGTACAGGAGCGATTACTCCAAGTTTAAGTATTCCAGGAATATATACAGTGACGTACACAGTTGCAGCCTCGGGAGGATGTGCAGCAGTAAGCACAACAGCAAGTGTAACAATAACAGCAGCACCAACAGCTATAATTAGTTATGCAGGTCCATTCTGCAAATCTGAAACAGTCTTGCAGAATGTCACTTTAAATGGAACAGGAGCTTATACAGGAGGGATTTTTAGTGCCACTCCTTCAGGATTAACTATTGTCTCAAGCGGCACAAATGCCGGTGCTATTACACCTAATACAAGTTCAGCAGGAACTTATACTGTAACTTATACAATCCCTGCATCAGGAGGATGCGCAGCTGTTCCTGTAACAACAACTGTAACAATAACTCCCACACCTGTCACTCCAATAATCAGTTACAGCGGTCCTTACTGTACGTCTGAAAATGCACCTCAGGCTGTAACTCAGACGGGCGCAATCGGTGGAACTTACAGTGCAAGCCCATCAGGCTTGAGTATCAATGCAAGTACAGGAGCGATTACTCCAAGTGCAAGTACTGCAGGCACTTACACAGTAACCTACACAGTAGCCGCAGCTGGAGGTTGTGCTGTAGTATCAGCTACAACAACGATAACAATCAATGCAGTTCCATCTTTTTTAAACACATCAATCTCCATCTGCTCCGATCTACCAATAGGTTTTACTTTCCCATCAAATCCAACACCAGCAGTCTCTAGTTGGAATATCGTTGATACAATTATGCAATCAGGATTAATTCCCTCCAATACCAATTTTCAAATGGCACCAAATGGATCAACAACGACAGCCAACTTAAGTGCAATCGCAAACGATGTATATACAAATACTTCAGGCACAAATAAAACCGTTACATATAAAGTCGTTCCTACAGGCTCAAATGGTTGTTTAGGGGATACTTTCAATATTTTTGTTACAATTTTACCTGAGCCAGTAGTTAGCGATACCTTATATCAAAATATTTGTTCGAATACTATATTAAATAGTGTATTTCCTCCAAGTTTTCCTGTGATTTCTCCAGTATGGTACTATGTTAATAACTTAACTTTTATTGGCACTGTAACTATTGCAGGAGGACAGCCTATAACGAGTAATGGTGCACAAATAGTTGCTAATGCTTATCCAAATACAGCATCACAAGATGATATATTTTTAAACACTGGAAGTTCTACAGCAACAGTGGTTTATAATGTAACTCCAATAAGTACATTTGGTTGTGTTGGCTCTAACTTTTATATGTCTGTTGAAATTATCCCTTCAAATGTAGCAATGTTGAATGAAGATACTATAATAAGATGCAGTGGAGAATGTATTAATCTAAACTTAATGTCAAACTCTTCTTTATCTCCAATTTGGCACTATATACCCTCAAATAATAATCTGCAGACTCCAAGTCAATCAGTGCAGTTTTCACCTACTATAAGTGATTGTTTAATAAATACAGGAAATGACATAGAACAAATTGAATATGAAGTTCAGTTTATTGTTGGTTCAGATCCAAATGCCGGATGCCCAAGCTCACCGGATACAATCACTGTTTTTGTAAATCCCTTGCCAACTATAAATCCAAGCGCAGATTTAAATTTGTGTCTCGATTTTGCGACAAATCCAATTCTATTTACTGGAAATGTAACAGGTTCCGTTTATAATTGGACAGCAACAAATCTGAATGTAGGCTTACCATCTTTAACTGGGGTAAATTCAATTCCAAGTTTTTTAACAACAAATTCTGGTTTATCACCCATTTCTACAATTGTTGAAGTAACTCCTGTTTTTATTAATAATAATGTTCAATGTGAAGGTCCTATTGATCAATTTACCATTACAATTAATCCTGTGCCATCTGTTTTTTCTGTTAATGATATAATTCTATGTGAAGGAGAACTTTCAAGTTCAGTAATTTTACTTGGAACTCTAGGGGGTACAATTTTTAATTGGGTGAATTCAAATGTTTCAGTTGGTCTTGCTTCTCCAGGTGCCGGAAATATTCCTGTATTTACAGCACAAAATCCAACATTGCTTCCAATTCAATCAACTGTTACAGTTACACCATTGTATGGTTTAGCACAGTGTCCGGGAGGAGCAATATCATTTGATATTACTGTAAAACCAGCACCAACTATAATTCCTCAAAATGCAAGTATTTGTTCCGGTGACACTCTTGATATAAACCTAAGCGCAAATCTAGCTAGCACATTTCAGTGGTTTGCTACCCCAAATCTTAATGTTTTAAATGAAACGTATACACCTACTCAAAATACTGCTATTATCAATGATCTTCTTGTTCAAACCTCAACAATTCCACAAACAGTCCAATATAATGTATCGGCTATTTCAACACAATATAATTGTGAAAGTAGCCCCACCATTTTCAATGTAATCGTAAATCCACTTCCTGTTCCATCATTTACGATACTTAATCCTCCATTTTGTGATCTATCACCTATTTCTTTCCAAAATAATACTACTGGTATACTTGATTTTACATGGAGTTTTGACGATGGCATTTACTCCAATTTATATAGTCCTTCACATCAGTTTCCGACCTTTGGTGCATATGATGTTCAATTAAATGCTATCAATCCGCAAACTGGGTGTGTAGATAGTATTGTAAATCAAATAATAATTTCTCCTACGCCAAGTGCAGTATTTAGCTATTCAGACTCATTAGGATGTGATGTTTTAGATGTCACCTATACTGCAGTCTCATCCAATCCTACTTGGGACTATTTTTGGGATTTTGGAAATGGAGTAACTACACAGCAAGCTAGTTCTGTTGGCTATCAATTTAGCCTAGAAGGATGTTATGATGTCTCGCTGACAGTAACAAACAACAACGGTTGCACAGCAACACAATTATATACAGATATTGCCTGTGTTTACGATAGTCCAATTGCTTCATTTAGCACAGATCAATATGTTCTTAATGAAATTGATCCTTTGGTTTCTTTTTACAATAATTCAATAAATGCTAATTCGTTTGAATGGGAATTTGGAGATGGCACAAATAGCTTTGCCGAAAATCCAACACATAGTTATCCGGAGGATGCAGCATCCTATTTAGTTACATTGGTCGCATACAATGAAATTAGCTGTACAGATTCAGCTACGATTACAATTGTAATTTTAAAAGATGTAGGTTTATATGTTCCAAATTCATTTACTCCAGATGGAGATGAATACAATCATACATTTTATCCTGTCCTAACTGAAGGATTTAAAAAAGATTCATATCACATGTCTATTTTTGATCGTTGGGGAGAGCTTGTTTTTGAATCATATGATCCGAGCTTTGGTTGGAATGGTACTTACGGCAAAAATGGGATTCAATGTCAAATAGGAACATATACCTGGGTGATTGAAGTCATAGAATTACAATCAGCTGTAAATAGGAAATTTAATGGTCATGTGAATTTAATAAGGTAGAATAATATCCTAAAAAAATCTTAGTGTAGAATTGAATAATGTATGATGAAACCTACAAATAGTCTTTAAGCGGCTATAATACGAAATAAATAAACTGCTAGTGTTTCAGATTTTTAAGCGCTTCCTTATCATGTTTGTGTTTAAAAAAGAGAGCAAACAAAACAAGAATTACAAATGAATACCCCGCGAAAGTAAGCCAGATATTGAGCCAATCTTTCTCACCATTTGATTCTGTAAAATAAGCAGTAATGAGTATGCCACTCACATAACTTCCAAGAACAGCACCAAAACCATTGGTCATCATCATAAATAATCCTTGAGCACTTGATCGTGTTTTAGCATCTGTTGTAGTTTCTACGAATAAGGAACCCGAAATATTAAAGAAATCAAAGGCCATTCCATAAACAATACACGAAACGATAATCATCCATAGTCCATCGGCGGGGTTTCCGTAGGCAAGAAGACCAAAGCGCAGTACCCAAGCAGCCATGCTAATAAGCATTACTTTTTTAATGCCAAAATTGCGTAAGAAAAAAGGAATTGCGAGGATAAAAATAGTCTCAGAAATTTGTGAAATAGACATGATAATTGTTGAATGTTTAACTACCCATAAATTAGCATATTCGGGGATATTCTTAAAATCAGAGATAAAAACATCGCCGTACATATTTGTCAGCTGAAGAGATGCGCCTAAAAACATTGAAAACAAAAAAAACAAAGCCATTTTTGGTTGATAAAAAAGCTTAAATGCATCAAGTCCCAGAGAACTTATAAATGATTTTTTCTCAGTATCTGCTTTAATTGGCGGACAGCTTGGAATTATAAAAATGGAATAAATTGCTAAAATAAGAGCAGAAAAACTAGCCAAATAAAATTGACCTTCAAGTGCTTTATTTCCAGTAAGATTTGTCACCCACATTGCAGCTATAAAGCCAATTGTTCCCCAAACTCTAATCGGTGGATAATCTTTTACAACATCGTACTTATTATTTTTAAGAACTGTAAATGCGATAGAATTTGAAAGTGCAATTGTTGGCATATAAAAAATCATTGCTAAAAATATCACCCAAAAAAATGTGTTAGGATTGCTTACTTGTGGTATGAAGAATAAAGTAATACCTCCAAGTAAGTGAAGCAGTCCAAATAATTTTTCAGTATTTATCCATCTATCAGCAACAATACCCATTAATGTCGGCATAAACAGAGAAGACAAACCAAGTGTACTAAAAACAGCTCCAAAATCTGCTGCCCCCCAATTTTTCGTTTCAAACCAGTAATTCGCAACTGTAATCAACCACGCTCCCCAAATAAAGAATTGAAGGAAACTCATTAAAATTAGGCGATTTTTAATGCTCATTGAAAAATTTTAAGGTCTTTTTTTGATTTCGTCACGCAATTTTGAGGCAAGTTCATAATCTTCATTTGAAATAGCTTCTTTCAATTGTTCCTCAAGATTTTCTAATTCTAAATTTTCTATTTCATCATCTTCTTCTATATCAGTATCAAAGTCGAATTCCTCTTGAACTTCATCTGAAGAGTTTTCAGTTCCAGCTACGTTATTTAATATACTAGATAAAGTATAAATCGGTGAATTAAAGCGGACACCTATTGCAATTGCATCTGAGGTACGAGAGTCAATTTCAGTAATTTGATCATCTTTTTCACAGATAATTTTGGAATAAAAAACCCCTTCATGAAACTTATAAATCAAAATTTCACGAACGCGAACCCCGTATGAAGTACAAAAAGTCTTAATTAAATCATGTGTTAAGGGGCGGTTTGGAACCATTTTCTCCAATTCTACAGCAATAGCTTGAGCTTCAAAACCACCAATAACTATAGGAAGTTTGCGGTTTCCCCCAACCTCAGACAAAGTCAAAACATATGATCCTGATTGGGTTTGACTGTAAGCAATTCCTGAAATATCTAATTTAACCTTTTTCATAAAAACTCAAATGACAAGAAAATTAGTAATTAATTTTGGGATTCTTTGAATTTATTTATTGCAGCTGTTAGCTTTGGAATAACATCAAAAGCATCTCCCACAACTCCATAATCTGCAGCTTTAAAAAAAGGTGCTTCGGCATCTGTATTTACAACCACGATAACTTTAGATCCATTTACACCAGCTAAATGCTGAATCGCGCCAGATATTACAATGG
>Ga0214919_10011044_pt1 | contig 11310 bp, 14 predicted proteins | sample LL1503_MetaG_FD_177994 | JGI IMG/M metagenome (GOLD analysis project Ga0214919, IMG submission 177994) | Freshwater microbial communities from Lake Lanier, Atlanta, Georgia, United States - LL-1503 | ecosystem: Environmental > Aquatic > Freshwater > Lake | place: USA: Georgia | collected...
GCGAGTTTATTGAAGTTCTTGAAGGAGAACTTCCAGATGCAGGTGCTGAGTGCCAGACATGTAACTATCTTGTTGCACGAAACGCGCTGGATTAATCCTCTTCCTGAATTTCGCCCAGTTTTGCTTTCTTAGGTGCGTAGATGTCGATGTACTCCTGACCCGACATCGCATGAATCGCATTCATAATTTGATCAGTGACATCACGAAGATGTTGCAGATCTGTTGAATCTCCATCAAAGTACATCGGTGTTCCAAAGCTCATTCCGACTCTCTTTACATTTGGAATGACTTTGCCGGTTGGTTGAATCTTGTCTGTGTTAAACATGGCAACTGGGATAACAGGTGCACCCGATTCAATTGCAAGACGAGCTATTCCAGTGCGCCCCTTATAGAGACGTCCATCAGGTGAACGAGTGCCTTCTGGGTAAATTCCAATGCAATCACCATCGGCTAAAACCTTCAGCCCAGTAATTAATGCAGCCTCACTCCGTCTTCCACCAGAACGATCTACCGGAACCTGACCTAATGCGATGAAGGTTAGTTTCTTGAGCAACCCCTTAGGTCCAGGTGAGGTGAAGTACTCACTTTTGGCCAAGAAGGTAACTTTGCGAGGTACAACGAGAGGCATAAAGATTGAGTCACTAAAGGAGAGATGGTTTGAAGCGATAATCACTGGACCTTTTGCTGGAACATTGCGCAACCCACGTACCTTTGGCCGAAAGGCGAGCATCAGAAATGGAGTCAGAAAGGCTCGCAGGGTTCCGTATGGCAGGTTGTTGAACACGGGGCTAATTTAGTGGCTATTGACGACTATGACACTATCTGAGGGTGAGCAACGAGAAAAAAGATCGAGATGAGTTTGATGAGGAGGAGCTAATCCGCTCTGAATTTGAATCTATCGTCTCTGGCCTATCTCTTGATGAGTCCGCTCCAACTACCTATCTGGATGATCTCGATCGCATTGATCGCGAGGGATTTATCCAACCTAATCCCCCACGCCAAACTCCTAAAGGATTTTTTGCATCTGCTCGAATCGCGATTAATCGTTGGTTACAACGTGGGCACCACGATGATGATGGAGCTGCACTATGAGTGATTTTAAGTGGGGAATTTTGGGTCCGGGTGGAATTGCAAAGGCCTTTGCTGAAGATTTAAAAAGACTGAACGGACATTCCATCTCTGCTGTTGGATCTCGCACTCTTGGTAATGCACAGAGCTTTGCCAATACTTTTGGTGGAACCGCTTATGGGAGTTATGAGGCGCTGGTTGCCGACCCACAGGTTGATGCTATCTACGTCGCAACTCCACACCCTGCGCACAAGGAGAATGTAATTCTCGCACTCAACGCCGGAAAACCAGTTTTGTGCGAAAAGCCTTTCGCGGTAAATGCTCATGAAGCAGAAGAGATGGTGAAGGCTGCACAGAAAAATAATGTAGCGCTTATGGAAGCTATGTGGGCTCGCTTCTTGCCACATTACGCAAAGGTTCGAGAGATTGTTGCAAGTGGAGTTCTTGGAAAGATTCACACAATTCATGCCGATCACGGTCAACGATTAGCAGACCAAAACATTCCGCGTTTGGTGGAGCCTTCACTTGCAGGTGGTGCTTTGTTAGATCTTGGAATCTATCCGATTTCTTTTGCCCATATGATTTTAGGAAACCCAGCAACGATCACATCTAGTGCGGTACTCACCGACAAGGGAGTTGATGCACAGACTTCAATGATCTTTGACTATGCCGATGGCGCACAAGCAGTGCTGAATACCACGATGATTGAACAGACTCCATGCCGCGCTGTAGTGGCTGGATTAAATGGTTGGCTTGAAATAGATCGCACTTTTTATAATCCGGCAAGTATGCGAGTGATAATGAATGATGGAGTTGTTACTGAATATCCAAAGGCTTATGTAGGTCATGGACTTCGTGAACAAGCTGAAGTATTTAAACAATTGGTTACCTCAGGTCAACAACAAAGCCAGATACTGAATTGGCAAGACACTGTAGATATTATGAAAACGCTTGATCAGGTACGTTCTCAAATTGGGTTGAAATACCCTTTTGAACTTTAAGCGCGCGCTAAATCAGCAACGCCAACAAGTCCAGCCTCGTTTCCAAGTTCGGCTGCGATCAAAGTTGGATAGGGGTGCTTTCCTGCAAAGGGCATTGTGCGTTCTAATGATTCACGAGTTGGCTTGAGCAGGATTTCACCCGCATCAATTACTCCCCCGCCGATAACAACGCATGCCGGATCCAGCAAAACCGAAAGTGATGCAATACCTGCACCAAGCCATTGACCCGTTGTGTTAAAGGCAGCAAGTGCTACTGGGTCACCTTCACGAGCAGCATCCATAATCGCCTTACCCGTTAATCCGGCAACTGTTCCATCTCCTCGAGATAATAGATTGCGTGCAATTTCAGGGCTGGCATTAATTGCTTCGCGAGCATGGCGCAGCAAAGCATTTCCAGAGGCGTACTGTTCAAAACAACCGCGTGCACCACAGCCACACAAGTGGCCTTCTGGTACTACCCGTAGATGGCCAAACTCTGCTGCGATTCCAAATGCGCCGCGATAGAGCTCGCCATTAACGACGATTCCTCCGCCAATTCCAGTTCCTACAGTCAACATCATCATGTGATCCTGATTGCGACCTGCTCCAAACTTTGCTTCTCCCCATGCAGCTGCATTTGCATCATTTTCTATAACAACGGGAAGACCAATTAATTTTTTTAATTCAGAATCTAAATCCACGCCATTCCAGTCGGCGATGTTTGGCGTTGCCAACATCGTTTTTCGATCTGATGAGACAAAACCTGCAGCAGAGACGCCTACGGAATCAACCTCAAATTGAGCCATCAACTCTTTTGCAGTATCGGCAATTGTTTGGGTTAACGCAGCTCCACCTTGTCGTGGAGTGTCTTTGCGTGCCGTTGCAAGAATCTTTCCCGCTTCATCAACTACTCCGCCGAGAACCTTTGTTCCACCGACATCGATTCCGATTGTGTAGGACATTAAAAACTATGCCTCGAGCGCAGATTTCAATTGTGAAAGCGCTGCATCAATAGTTGCCTTTTCCGCTTTTTGGCGCATCATCGCAGGCACAGGCATAGAAAGTGAGACTTCAAGTTCGTAGGTGACTTCAGTTGTGTCCTCATCAACTGCCTTGATTGTGTAAACGCCATCCATGCCTGTTAAGAGATCTGCCTCATCCAAAGAAAAGGACAAAGATGCCGGAGCCTTGCTCCAGTCATAGTCGAGAGTAACTCGATCCTTCATCATGCCTGCATCGATACTCATCTTTACCTTGGTTATGTGCCCCTGCTCATCATGAGCCAAAGCTTCTGCTGATTTGATCTGGGTTGACCACTCCGGGTACTTATCCAGTTCAAAGAGCGCTTTCTGAACGTCGGCGATTGGTGCGTCAATAGTGATTGTGGATTTGCTGAATTCGGCCATGGCGCAAGGCTACCCTCTTCCGCTTTCATCCGCGCTCGCGCTAGCGTTCGCCCATGAATGAAATCTCAGTCCCACCTCTCGTTCCCGCTGCTACAGCCGGAAATCTCACCAATCTAATTGCAGAGCGCGCATGGTTTGAGCCAGAGCGCATCACTATGTCTCGCCCATTGGGTGAGGGATGGCAAACTGTCACTGCGCGCGAAGTTGATGAAGAGGTTCGAGCAACAGCAAAGGGTTTGATCGCAGCTGGAGTACAGATTGGTGATCGCGTTGCAATCATGGCGCGCACTCGATACGAGTGGACGATTTTAGATTTTGCAACGTGGTATGCCGGAGCTGTCGTTGTACCAATTTATGACACATCATCTGCTGAACAAATCGATTGGATTCTCAATGACTCTCACTCAGTGGGAATTATCGTAGAAACACCAGCACTTCGAGATTTAGTACAGACGGTTTTGCCATCTCATACTCGCCACGTGTGGACGATGACAGATGATGTTCTCTCTATTCTGAGAGAAGCAGGTAAGCACATTGGTGACGATGAAATCGATCGCCGCCGAAATGCATTAGTTCCTTCATCTCTTGCAACCTTGATTTATACATCTGGAACAACAGGAAAGCCAAAGGGTGTTCAACTCACTCACGCAAACTTCCTCGCTGAATGTGGCAATGTTGTTCAAGGTGCTAGTGAATTGTTTTTGAAGCCAGGTGGATCAACGCTCCTCTTCCTCCCAGTGGCGCACGTATTTGGTCGCATGGTTGAGATTGGATCTATCGCTGCTGGTTTGCACATGGCACATTGCAGTGATCCAGCCACACGTCTACCTATGGATCTAGCCTCATTCAAGCCAACATTTGTTTTAGCCGTGCCTCGAATCTTTGAAAAGATTTACAACGGAGCCGAAGCCCGTGCTGAAGCTGCAGGTAAAGGAAAGATCTTTAAGAAGGCAGCAGATGTTGCAATCGCTTATTCAGAGGCGCTTGATAAGAAGGGTATGTCTCCATTACTTAAGATCAAGCATGCACTTTTCGACAAACTTGTGTACAGCAAGATTCGCGCAGGTATGGGTGGACAGGTTGAAGCTGCTATCTCAGGTGGTGCGCCACTTGGTACCCGCCTAGGACACTTCTACCGTGGTGCAGGCGTAACAATTCTTGAAGGGTATGGACTCACTGAAACTACAGCTGGTGCAACTTTGAACCTTTATGGTGCACACCGAGTTGGTTCTGTTGGACGTCCAATTCCTGGAACATCAGTAAAGATTGCAGAAGATGGCGAGGTCCTCATTCGCGGACCAATCGTTATGCAGGGTTATTGGCAAAATGAAGCTGCCAACAGCGAAGTCTTTGATGGTGAACGTTGGTTTAAGACCGGTGACCTAGGAAAGTTAGATGATGAGGGCTTCCTTTACATCGTAGGACGCAAGAAGGAGTTAATCGTCACCGCTGGTGGTAAAAATGTTGCTCCCGCAGTCCTTGAAGATCGCCTACGTGCCCACCCATTGATTAGCCAGTGCATGGTTGTTGGAGACAATCAACCATTCATTGCAGCACTTGTGACCATTGATCAAGATGCCTTGAAATCGTGGGTTGCAAATAACAAAAAGGAGGGGGCATCAATGAGTGATCTCGTCAATGACCCAGATCTCATCGCTGTTGTTCAAACCGCTGTTGATGATGCCAACAAAGCGGTAAGCAAGGCTGAATCAATCCGTAAATTTACGATTTTGCCAACTGATTTCACAATTGCGGGTGGGCATTTAACTGCCAAACTTTCTGTCAAGCGTCACGTTGTCGCAAAGGAGTTTGCAAAAGAGATCGAGGCCTTGTTTACCAAATGAACAATGAGCGAGTAACCCTCGCACAAGAGTTGCATGATGGAATCGCCCAGGACTTAGTTGCCCTGGGCTTTTCCATTGATGCAGTAATTGCCAGTGATATCACAGCAGAGGCAAGAAGCTCCTTGCGCTCTATTCGATTTACCATCACCCAACTAATTGAAAAGGTTCGAGAAGAGATTCATGCGCTCCGTGAAGGGGAAGCACTTGATGATTCATCAACATCAGTTAATTCAAATTATGAATTACAGAGGATTTTTCAGGAGATAATTCGTAATGTTCAGGAACATTCACATGCAAACGTATTGACTGTTGAAGTCAGTGATAACGGAATCGGTGGTGCCCAAGAATCACCTGGCTCCTTTGGCTTAAAAGGGTTACAAGAACGAGCCGCAAAACTCAATGGGGAAATCCATATTGATTCAGACAAAGAAGGGACAAGAATTAAGTTACAAATCCCATTGGATAGGTAATGAAGCGGCTCTTAATCGTTGATGATCACGCAGTTGTTCGCCATGGAATTAAGGTGGCTTGCGAAGCCCATGGCTTTCAAGTAATCGCATCTGCTTCAAATATTTCAGAGGCACGATCTGCGATGGCGGCGCTTGCTCCAGATGTAGTAATTGTTGACATTAATCTTCCAGATGGCACTGGTTTCGATTTAATCCATTGGATTAGAAAAATTGATTCCGAACTTCCCGTCGTTGTCTTATCCCTGAATGATTCCCACGAATACATTAACTCTGCCCGAAAAGTAGGAGCAAACTCTTATATTAATAAATCCGCTCCGATCGAAGAGTTGATGGCCGCCATCGATTTTGCGTTACATAGCCCCCACACCTTTAGTAGCAAAATCAAACCCTCCTCATATGAGTACGCACTTACGGCTCGTGAGTTAGATGTGCTTTCCTTAATAGCTAAAGGCTTAAGTAATCTTCAAATATCTACTCAACTTCATATAAGTCTTTCAACCGTGAAAACACATGTGTCCTCGATACTTCAAAAACTTTGCGCAGAAAACAGGGTTGGAGCGATCAAAGTTGCCCGTGAATCAGGGTTGCTGATTCAGTAGCGCCTCAAATTTTTCTACCCAAATCTCCCATCGCCACTGATCTACGATCCACTGACGTCCCAGCTTTCCCATCTCCTGAGCTTTATCGGGATCAGATAAAAGTGCGATAGCGGCAGCTGCGATCTCTTCGTTGCTAGTTCCATCTACAACAACACCCGTTGAGCCTTCAATTACAGCATCTGGAGCTCCCCCAGATTTTCCTGCGATTACCGGAAGTCCGCACGCACTCGCTTCCAGGTAAACAATTCCAAGACCTTCAACCTCTAACCCCATAAACCGAGAGCGAGATGGCATCGCAAAAATATCTCCAATACAAATGTATTGAGGCAGCTCTTGATACTGAATGCGACCGATAAAACTTACAGAATCCTCTAACTGATTAGCCGCAACAAGTTTTGCTAAATGCTCTAAATATGGACCTTGGCCTACCAAAACAAGATGTGCATCGGGGTGCACCTTCAAAATTTGAGGCATAGCCTCAATCAGGTGGTCTTGGCCTTTTCTATGAACCAATCTGCCAACTGAAACAATTACCTTTTTCTTTGAAACCCCGAGTTGTTCACGTAGCGCACTTGAATCTACTGGTCTGAAATGTTCAACATCGATTCCAGGAGCAATTTTCACCATAGCGCTGGCAGAGTTCTTGGTAAGTGCCCGAGAGATTGCAGTACGTGTAAAGCTGCCAAGGTAACTCAATGAATCCGTTGTGGAGCCAATACGACGAAGCAAGAGATTAAATGGAAAAACTTTGGCCCACCACACCTCATGACCATGAGTCAGAGCTACTGTGCGCTGCACTCCAGCTGACTTCATCGCGGCAGAAAGCAGCCCCAATGGAGCTGCAGCTCCAAATGCTGCGATCTTGATACCTTTTTCAGTAATAATTTTTCGCAACGCCCAAGCAACTCTGGGAGTCGGCAACAATATTTTTGATTTATCTCGAATAACTACTACGCCGTAATCCTGTAACCAGCGCTCATCATAAGCATCGCTATTGTCTTGAGCCGAAGTGTAAACAATCGTTGACCCAAATGGTCGACGCTCAATCAGGCCAATAACAAAGGTTTCAATTCCACCTGCTCGTGGACCGAAGTCATTGGTGACAAAAAGTACTGGATTAGAAACGGCGCGCTCCTACCAATCGCTTGCTCCCTAATGAACCACTGGGAGCAACCTTTACTCGCGAACCAGACCGTGGTGCGTGAACCATCTTTCCGCCGCCTAGATAAATACCTACGTGAGACACCGGGCGACCAAAGAACAGTAAATCTCCTGGCTTCAAGGCGCTGAGTGAGACCTTCTTACCCATTCGAGATTGCGCAGCCGATGAATGTGGCAAGGAGACTCCAGCTGCTTGGTAGGCACGCATTGTTAAACCAGAGCAATCCCAAGTAATTAAACCAGCAGCTCCAAATACATAGCGATCTCCAATTTGTTTCAAAGCAAATTTAAGTGCTGTACCTGCTCGACCGGATACTCCACTTGCGCTTTTAGCCGCCTCTAAAGAAGAGGCTTGATCAGCATTTTCTTCATCCTCGGCCAATTTCGCTAAACGTTCGCGCTCTGCCTTTGTTAACTTTGAAAGGAGTAACTCAGCCTCTGCTAATTTTTTCTGAGCGATTGCAGATTGTGCCGCTAATTTCTTTTGAGCTGCTGCTACAAGTGCAACCTTGTCATTCACAGTTAAGGTCGTCGCATTTAATCGTTGTTGAGCAGCTTCAAACTTTCGTAACTGTGCAGATTTCCTGCGGGTAATCGCATCCAACGCTCCAGCAGAAGACAGGTACAAGGTTGGATCTGATGAGAATAGAAGTTCAAAACTTTGCCCAAAGCCACCTGATTTGTACTGCTCAATTGCAATCGCCCCTAATGAGCGTCGCAAAGTTGAAACGGTTTGACCTTGAATCTCCGCCTTTGCCTTAATTCCATTCAAAGTCTTAGTTAGTGAAGCCAGCTTTACCTTTGCCTCTTGTGCACCTTCAGCCGCCGCGGTTGCATCCTCTTCAAGTTGGCGCACCTTTGCTTGCACCTGCGCCAAGGTTTGCGCCGCATCTGCCTGAGTGGGCAGGAGCAAGCCCGCCACTAGGGCAAGCGCAACTGTTACGCGCATGGGAAAGGACATGGGTGCAAGGCTAACTGCGCCTATACCCACACCTCAACCTCATCGCCCTCAAAATGGCTGTGAATTAAGAGTGATTCACGCTCCGCGAGCCTCAAACTGCAACGGTGGGGTTAAGCCACTGTCGGCGAGCACATTGAGCGCAGAGATCGTTCCATCGCTGATTTCGTGGGCAGGTTCTAGGAAAAAGGCAACCACACATGTGTTGCATGCAATGGTCGCCATTGTGCAGGTATTGCAATCGATGATCATGTGAGTAAATGTAAATGCTGCCACTGACAGATTTTCCGCCTCTAACGCCGGTATGTAAGCAATAATTATCGATGTGAGCATCGTTGCGACGCTGGTAGTTGGCGCTGATGGCTCAACCTCAAAGGAATCTCGATCAGCCGGTGTTAGCTCGCCCCAAGATCGTCAACAATTTTTACAACGGCGTCGGGAAGTGGATTGCATCATCGTCGGTGGAAATACTGCACGTCATGAGCCATATAACCGCACACCTGTTCCCTTAGTTGTTATCTCTCGCTCATTGGTAAATCCAGTACAAGGTAATCACTTAGCTCTCTTCTGGAACTGCTCGCCCGTTCAAGCGGTAGAGAAGGCTCACAAATTATTTGGTGACAAGATTTTGATTGAGGGCGGCATCACCATGATCAACGAGTTAATTGATAATAAAGTTATAGACCGTCTTGAATTAAGTGTCACCCAAGCTACTGGTGGTGAGGACAGAATTGATTGGAAGGGGCTGCTAGCGCGTTTTAAGAGTTGCGAATCTCGTGAAGTGGAGGGAACAACCTTCTATACCGCTAGCAATTAAAAGGCAGAGATAATAGAAACGCCAGCTACCGCTAGCGCGATTCCAACATACTGAACCTTATGAAGTCGTTCATGAAGGAACTTGAAGGCTAGGACTGCGGTTGCAATTGGGTACAGACTTCCGAAAACCATTGCAATTGACACAAGTCCCTTTGTGCAAGCAATGCCAAGAAGTAGATTTGCCAAGAAATCGGCGGCGCCAATAAATATTAATACTGGCATCTCTTCTTTACTGAACTTTCCGGTGGTTCTAAACTTAAGCGCTAATGAGATTGTTACAAAAAATGTAGCTGCGCGCATTGAAACCATAGTCAACAAGGCACTACTTTGCGACCCCACTGCAATAAAGGTAAGCGCGCAACCAAATCCAGCTGCCGCACCTAGTGCTAGCAACAATGGCTTTAAGGGAAAACCTTGTGAAAGTTCAGGCCCGCTTGCGCAGAAGACTCCAATAAGTGCGATTACAACTCCGATTGAAGTGATCATTGATAATGAATCACCCGTCATTAATGCATACACCAACGGGATTATCGAACTCATTGAACTTATGGGTGAAACAACGCCCATCCGACCAGTTGATAAACCTTCGTAAAGACAGGCCAAGCCGATATACCCGCAGAATCCTGCTAATGCGCCGTTAAATAGATATCCATCGAATCCAAGCGCTTTGCCATGCCAATCACCAGAAATCACCACAATCAATATTCCGACAAATAATCCAATTACTTGGGAAAATCCTAAAACAGCAAAAGGATGATGTTTTTTACTGAGGCGGCCTGCGAAAAAATCTGAGGTTCCCCACATTGCACTTGAAAGGAGTGCGAGCAGTGATGCCATTAGGAAAGGTTACAGCCCTGCCTCCCAAGAATTGCATTGCCGCTTCTTTATTCTATGTGTGTGGATGCGAATGCCTTTGAAAGATTGATTCATCATCTTCGCACCTTCACACCAAGGGCGGAGATAACCCTTACTGAAGTCCCAGCTCCACAAAAGTTGGCCACTTATGCCTTCGCCTTTTCAGCCGATGTCTCCAATGGCTTATTAGGTGAAGAAGAGGGTGAAATCGCTAATGGCCGTTTTGTCTTATTACATGAGCCTGGTGGGCAAACTACTTGGGAAGGCGAGTTCAGGTGTGTGACATTTGTAAGTGCAGATGTTGATCCTGTTATGCAAGAGGACCCATTGCTTCCTGAAGTTGGTTGGAGTTGGTTCTTAGAATCACTAGAAAAAAATGGGTGCGTCTTCAATGCACCAAGTGGGACTGTAACCCGTGTCTCAAGCGCATCTTTTGGAAAGTTGTCTCCACGTAACGATGAGGCTGAAATTGAAATTCGAGCTTCCTGGACACCTCTAATCTCTGAACCACATGAGTTGATGAAACACATCGACAGTTGGTGCAATTTGATCTCAGATGTCGCAGGACTTGCACCTGTTCCCGAAGGTGTATCGGCTATTTCATCTGCACGTAAACACTAATCATGAGTGAGGAAATTGTTGCTGTCCCGTTGCTTCAGCCAGCACATGGAACTCCCCCGGTAATTGATACCGATTCAGCTTTTGAAATAGCCCTCAAAGAACTTGCAGCAGGACATGGACCATTTGCTGTGGATGCAGAACGTGCATCAGGATTTAGATATAGCGCTCGTGCCTACCTGATTCAGATCAAAAGAAATGATGGCGGCTTACATCTGATCGATCCGATTCCCTTTGGCCCCGGTCACAAACTTTTCCTACAACTTAATGAGTTATTGAATACCGATGAAGTTATTTTGCATGCAAGTACTCAAGATCTTCCTTGTTTACGTGAGCTGGGTATTAACCCACAACACTTATTTGACACTGAATTAGCGGGGCGAATCGCTGGTTTACCGCGAGTAGGTCTTGGCCCTCTTTTAGAGTCTTTAATGGGTGTTTCCCTTGCAAAGGAGCACAGTGCTGCTGATTGGTCCGCCCGTCCATTGCCACAGGAATGGTTAACGTATGCGGCACTCGATGTTGAATTATTGGT
>Ga0214919_10011045_pt1 | contig 11310 bp, 6 predicted proteins | sample LL1503_MetaG_FD_177994 | JGI IMG/M metagenome (GOLD analysis project Ga0214919, IMG submission 177994) | Freshwater microbial communities from Lake Lanier, Atlanta, Georgia, United States - LL-1503 | ecosystem: Environmental > Aquatic > Freshwater > Lake | place: USA: Georgia | collected 2015-03-15
CGCAAAAAGAAAAGCGAGAGGATATGGAGAAAAACACTTTAAAACTATTGCTTATCTGATGACTGGAAAATTAGATTTTTCTGTGGTTAATAAATATTGTTTACCCACTGGTTTTTAGAAAGAGCCAGAAAAGTTAACTTGTTTAAAGTTTATTTTCGAGAGATTAAAATTATCAAAATCCTGTCCATTATTTAAGGGGACTGAACAAATAACGAAGGTATAAAGCTATAGCAATCAATTAATAAGCGCTCTCGCCATCATATAATTTTTTATCGGCGATTAAACTTAAAAGTTGATATGCTGTTTGTACAGTTGTTAGCATTGATTTTGAATATTCTTGCTCAAAAAGTAAAATTTGATAAGTGGTGGTGCGTCCTTGTTTTAGAAGTTTTCTCTCATTTTCTAATTTAGCTTTTTGCGCCGCTTCAATTTTCCTAGAAAGAATCAAATTTTCTTTATAATTTTCTAAATTTTGCATTAAATTACTCCAATCATTTTCTTGGTCGAAGAGTTTTCTATGATAGTCCATTTTGGCGTAAGAGGCGCTTTTAACTGCGCCTTGTCTGATTGCAGAAGAAAGTCCAATATTAATTGGCATAGAAAAATTTATGCCAATTGCGCCTTCCATGCCTTTAGCGTCAAAAGATCTTGTTGCTGCTAAAGATGCGCCAGCTTCAACCCCTTTAAAAGCGTAAGAACCATTTAAATTTAAAGATGGTTTGCTGTTTTCTTCTTCAATTTTTGCATTGGCAATGGCGGTTTTCATTTGGGCTTCTGCTGATTTTGTATCATATCTACTGCCATTTCTGGCATTGGTAACAACTAAGCTTTCTAATTTTTGGGATTTAATTTCTTCTAAAGTCTCATCTACTTGGTCAGAATCGATATATCTTTGTTTGTTAAAATTTCGGGCAGAAATTTTAGCATTATTTTGCGCTTGTTTTAATTCGAGAGTTTTTTGTTCAACCAAAGCCTTTGCTTGCAAGACATCAGCATTTTCGCCAAGATTCATATTATAGCGTTTTGTAACATATTGTAATATTTCTTGAGATTTCTTCAAAGTTAAAGTTTGAATTTCGACAATTTTTTTAGTTGCCACTAAATACCAATAAGATTTTTCGGCTTCAATTAGTGAGTTTAAAGAAGTGAATTTAGCGTTTAATTTAGCGGATTCGTTTTGATAAAGCAGGGCATCTTGAGAGGCTTTGGTTGAAGCTCCAAGTCTATTTTGCCAAAGAGGCAAAGAAAGTTGAATAGCAGGATTAGTTTGATAATTAGAAGCCGCCAAAGATGGATTAGGGAAGTTGGAAGTATTAAAATTTTTATAAGTATATTTATTAATTGAATAATAAAGCTTGCTGGTAAGTCCAAAGCTGGCAGTTTGAGAAAGACCAATTTGGTAATTTTGATTATAAAGTTCGGTATAGCGCAATATTTGGGCTGCTTGGCTTGGTTGGTTAAAGCCAGTTTGGGCTGATCCAAAAAGATTTATTGCAGTTACAAGATCTGCTTTCTTTTTTAAAAGTTCTGCGGATTCAGCTTGTTTATTAGCTGCTGTGTAAGAAAGATTTTGACCTTTAACTTGCTCTAAATATTCAGGCAAAGAAAGGGAGTGGGAAGTTTGGGTTGAAATTAAAATTAAGAATATTGAGAAGAAAATTCTTCTTAGAAAATTTTGCAAGCTAGATCAAATTTTAATTTTTTATCAAAAGGCTGATATTGTGATGGTGCTGTCAGCGGGAATCGAACCCGCGACCTCTTCATTACCAATGAAGTGCTCTACCGCTGAGCTATGACAGCAATTTTATGTTTTGAGAAAGATTATCAAATGCATATAATATGGGAGAGGCATTGAAGGTCAGCTTGATGTAAAAGTCAATATGGCGATTTTGTTATTTGTGGGTATTTTACTCTATATCAATACCGTAGTTTGAGCTTAGTATGATATATACCAAACTAAAAATCTATTGATCGCATTAGCTTCATCTTTTTGGTAAAAATTAAAACTTAAAAAAACCAGCGTTATATTGATACAGCAAGTTTTTTTAAGTTTTAATTTTCCCTCAAAAATACTTTGCTACTGCGATCAATAGATTTTTAGTTTGGTATAGTCAAAACCATTGGAAGGTTACTTCCGCTATGTTAAATACAACGGCAATAACCTTTCGATGGTTTCAGCTATACTCAACCTACGGTTATTACCTATTTATATGATCTGCATATTCCTTAGCCTTGCTCCTGATTCCTTTCCAAGCTCCTCTTCTACCTCGTTTACCAATTGCGGCGGCAGCGCCCATTGTTTTGCCTAACATTCCTTTAGCGCGTCCCATAACTCCACCTCCCTCTCCAGATAATCCAGATCCGCCCATTAGATATGATGCCATTTCAGGAATTTGATCCATAAATTGACATAAAATATACATAACTAAAGCAGCTTTTACTAAAGTCAGAACCTTCTCTTTAATATTTCCATCAAAGACATTAATTAATATTGGAACGCTGACACCAATAATTTCAAGACCTGGAAATTTTCCGAAACTATTTATATTTATCAGGCAAACGAAGCTGTTATCCATTGGATCAATTAAATCATTCCCCAAATTATCACATTCAGGATCGCACGATGATTGACTAACGGCGCATGATGCAACTTTATTACCATCGGAATCTGCGCAATATGCTTTGCAAGATATTGTTTTATTAGGGCCAGCTCCATGGAAAGTGGCGCTGCCAATTAGAACCTTATCCATTATGGTAATAAAAATTGCAATATAGGCAAAAAGAATAAGCGGTTGTAAGCAGAGCCCAACTAGTTGCGTCGCCCAACTTTTAAATATATTAGCTGTTTTTTTGAACATAACCGTAGGAATAACAATTGGTGAAACATAAACCATTATTATGATTGATGTGGCTGATGATAAAAATATATGTAATGCCCTTATTGTGGCTACCAAGAAGAAAAATCCAAAGAACATTATGGCAAGTGAAAAATATAAGCCATAAGCTCCCGTGAAAATTCCCGATAAAAATAACATTGCTATATTGGCGGCAGAAACTTCTGGTCCAAACCCTAAATAGCGGGCGATTTTGCAATCAAGAGTATCCCACAAAGCAAGATATTCCTTGCCTTCTGGATATGCTTTATAGGCTGAATTAACTATAGTTCCGCCTTCATTAGTTTTCGTCATATCACCAAATTGGCAACCATCTCTTTGTTCGGAATTACTGCTGACATCAATCTTGAAAACCATTTGCGACAAGTCACTTGAGGTGTTATATAAACCATTAAAGAAGTGATCTTGCCAAGCGGTGCTGGTTGCAAAGTAAAGCACTAAACCCATTTTTATTATGTATAAAATAAGTTCAGATTTTTTTATTGTTCCCACGCCAAGTAAAGTGGTTACGCCGTAAAATGTGATTGATAGAGTTAGCGCGATTTTAATGGCAGTGTGCAAATTATCCTGCAATGTGGCGAAGAATGATTTATTTTGTACTTGATTACCTTTCTTGTAATTAACTGTATTTGTTCCTGTTTGAAAAGGTTCGTAATCATTGCTGGCACAAGCTCCATTTTCTAGGGGAGATTCTATGGATAATAAACACTTACTATGTCCAAAGCGATTATAGAAAACATTTTCCATTGTTTCTTTAACGCACTGTGCAATTGGGGCGCTGAAATGCCTTTGGCTGCCCATTATGAAACCACTATTATAAGAAGTTCTATTGCGAGAATCGCCCACAAAATCAAAGCAGGCGCTAGAAAAATAAGGAGAGTTTAACTCACTTTCATATTTGTAAGTTGAATCATTGGTAGTGGTGCAATGAGTAAGCTGTTGACAGTAATTCTGGCATTTACCTGCTTTGTTATTGAAGGTGCAATCATCATTTCTAATTGCACTTTTACTGCTGCAATTTCCAGATTCTACTTGTTCGGTGGTAATCATATCCCATTTGCCAGAGGCTGTATTATATATACCATCTTTGAAATAATCACAAATTTGTGAACCGCCAGAAACAGAGAAATTGTAAGGACATAAGTCGTAAGTTGAGGCACAAATAAGGTTGTTATCTTTTCTAGTTGCTTCAAAAGTTACCAAGCCTTCATCATTATTTTTAAAAATACATCTTGAGCCAGCTTTGCAGAACATTTTAGTTCCAGAATATTCTATGCAGATGTAATTGGCACTTCTACCTTTGCAGCAATTATAAGCTTTTTTGAAGTCAGCTGCTCTTGCATTTGTTAGCACGGAACCGTCTTTTGGATCAACTCCGCCAGCAAAAACCAAATATTGCTCACAGTTAAAGTTGGCAATTTGTGAGCCTTTCATGTAATATCTTTGTTTTGGATATTTGCCATTTTCTAGTCTAGTTGGATCTAAGCAAGAATCAGCGCCAAAATGGTAATTTTTGTCGTTAACATTGATATAAGCACCAGGGCCACCAGAAGTGGCACCACCAGTGCCACCACCAACGCCACCACCACTAGCGCCATCACCAACATCAGCACTTACATCATTAGTACCATTGCCATCAACATCTGCATTAAAATTCGCATTTATATCTAAGTAGCCAATATCATATCCATAAACATTATCTTCAACCTCAACTCCACCATAGTACCATTCACGATAAACTTCATTCTCAAAACTAAGCCCAGCAGAACTTGTATCCTTGGCATCAATATAACCTTGTACAGAAGCATTAACTAATTGTAATTGATCGGGAGTGCTTAAATCATATTGATTTACATTGGCTTTTCTCCACTCATGGCCACATATTGTTGCAGTATCATAAACCTGTTTTGCTTTTGCATAAATTGCGCCAAGAGTTGCTACAAAACTCGATATAGCAGTACCAGCCGTTACTATAGCTCCTGTGCAAGAAGTGTTTACTGCATTTCTGGTTGCTTTAGCAATATCTATAAAATCTAGAAGTATTGATGGAGTATATCTCATACCACCTCCAGTGCCGCACAACCTATTCATATTAAAAATTGCAATTTTAACGGTAGCATAAGTGCCAACTGCAATTGCAAGACAAACCGGATTGCCCATATCAAAAACCAAATCAGGGCTATCTCCAATAACGGGAGTTGTTTGTAATCCACTTAATAAAGTGCTGGGATTGCCGCTACCATCGCAAGAGCGAAGCCTTTCAAGACCAGAGCCTTGATCTAAAGCATATGAATTTTGAGGAAAAGTAAAAGTGAAAAAAATGACAACAAGAAGCAGCAAGTTCAGAAAGGTTTTTAATAAATTTTGTTGAAAAATTCTCACTTTATTTAGCTGTTCTTTGATAAAAAATTGGCAACCAATCGTCAGGATCATCACCAACTTCATTAATAATTTCATCCATGATTAACACAGTTTCAATTCTCGCGGAAAGAACTCTAATAATTTCATCCATGCCGCTTAAATCAATTCTGGCAATAACCCCGTCATTATCTTGTTTTACCAAGAAAAATCTGGTTGATGGATCTGTAGTTTTTACTAACAAAAACTCTCTTTCTGAAAGCATAAAAACTTCACGATAAACCGTGGTTGCTTTTAAATTTGGTAAGAAAATTTGAGTTGCGGTTTGTTGCACCAAAGTGTCTGAAATAGAGCTTTTAGAAGCATCTTCAACAGATTGTGTAGCGAAAACTACAAAAGTATTGAGTTTTCTTAAAACCTTCAGCCAATCTTTAATTTTTGGGGCAAAAACAGGATTATCAATTAATGCCCAAGCTTCATCAAGAACAATCATAGTTGGGCTGCCATCAAGCGAATTCTGAATGCGATGAAATAAATAAAGCAGCGATGGACTAAGGCTGGTTTTATCTTTCAAAATCTCAGTCATATCAATACCAAAAATCCTAGATGATGAAAAATCAATAGCATCTTCAGCATTGTCAAATAACTTAGCGTGCGATCCATCAGAATGCCACATGGCAAGTCTTCCAGCTAAAGTTCCAGGGCCACCAAGACCCATGAACGGAGCGATATTGCGCAATCTTCTTTTTTGTTGCGGAAGTTTGTAATTTCCAGACACAGCTTCGTTAATTCTTTCAATTTCATGAGCAGGAAGTCTTTTACCATCTTCTGAAACTAAAACTGTTAGAAATTCAGCTAAAAATGTTCTATTATCAGAGGTGTCCGGAAGTTGAAATGGATTGAATCCAGAATTTTTTCCAACATCTGGAGTCATATAGCGACCACGAATAGCGCGCACAAAAATTTCAGCGCCACGATCTTTATCAAAGAAAAATAAACGACATTTAAATTTTTGTGCCTGAGCGCATAAAAAGTTTAAAAGCACAGTTTTACCAGCACCAGTTGGGCCAACAATCATGGTGTGTCCAACATCTCTAACATGAAAACTGAAGAAATAAGGCGTTCCAGAAACGGTATTTAAAACAGTAACTGCGTCACCCCAATGATTCTTTTTTCTTTTGCCTGAAGGATAATTATGAAAAGAAGCAAAAGCTGCGATATTAAAAGTGTTAACGGTGCTTCTTCTTGCCATATAATCTGAATTGCAAGGAAGTTGTGCCCAATAAGCTGGCTCCATATTCATTCTTTCGCGAACACCAATTATTCCAGAATTTGATAATTCTATAGACGCCAAAGAAAGAGCTGTTTCTAAAGATTTAGGAGAATCCTCAAGGCACAAAACCGACATATGATGATTGCCAAAAGCGAATTCTCCACTCATAGCTGAATCAAGTGCTTCATCAATTTCTGCAACTTGTGATGTTGCCACATCTTCTGATTGAATTAATCTTCTTTGTTGTAATTGCATGCCAGAAATAGCAATCATGCGATTAATGAATGAAAAAGATTGGCTGATAATTAGCTCAAATGGTAATTGCATAAAGCCATCAAATATTCCAGCATTGGTTGATGGGCGATATTCTTTAATGGAAACTAATCCTGCATATTTAACGCCATATGAGTGATGTGCTTCAATTGACTTATTTCCAAAATAAAGGCGGCTTATTGGTAAGTGGTGTGAAATTGGTCCAAGTGGTGGATTTATTGGTTGTGAATAACCACAATTAACTAAACGAGATAAAAATTCTAATAATTCTGAAGTTACCACGCCATCATTTTCAACAATTCCTAAAAGCTCTGAGCCGTAGTTACTGAAGCCGTTTAATATTCTTTCTGTCATTTCATCAAGCTCATCAAAAGCTTCTTTCATGTAAGTTTCCCAAGAACTTTTGTCAGCTTTATGTTGTAATTTTTTTGCTAAATGTTCAAGAACTGCGGCACCAGATTTATCAGGTCCTCTGATTATAGTAAAATAATGTTCATTGATAAAAGTTTTGTCATCAGAATGTTTGTTTGCCCATTCTTTATTTACTCTTTTCGAAAAATTGTCAGGCATTTCTCCGTCAGGAAAGCCTTTTTCTTTTCTTCTTGTAGTGTGAAATGCAAGCGAAAAATTCCCAGAAGCCATAACTTTTAACAGGTTGTTTCTGGCATTTTTTTTGAGGTCAATATCAATATCATCAGCAGTTTCAAAGGCAAAGCCTTTAATTTTTACAACACGAATTAACTCTTCTTTATAAGTTAAAATAGTATCAGAATTCCAATGACATCTATAGGGAACAAAATGTCCTGCCGAAGTCTCATAGTTTGTGACCGTTTCTTTTGCTGGCTTGACTGTAGAAAGTCTCAACATTATTGGATTTTGTAAGGTTAAAAAGATTTCAAGAAGTTATTTTATTGCTTAGAAAAGTAAAGCATGATGATTGTTAATTTTGTTTTTTGAGGCCGGTATTCTTTATTGTCAATATAGATAAGAAAATCAATCCTGGTAAAGCCAAAAATGTTGATAAAATAAAAAACTGATACCATCCCAAGCTTTCAGCAAATATTCCCGCAAACGAAGATAAGGTGCTGCGAGCAAAAGTTGCCAAAGAGGCTAACAGAGCATATTGAGTAGCGCTGAAAGAAAAGCTGCAAAGACTACTTAAATAAACAACAAAAACTGAATCGCCAATTCCTCCGCTAAAATTTTCTATAAAAATTATAAAATAAAGTGTATCAATACTATGTCCTTTTGTGGATAAATAAGAAAAGGCTAGATTTGAAATCATTTGTGCAAGTCCAGCAATCCACAAACTTTTATTGACTCCCATTTTTTTTACCAAAACTCCACCAACAAAAACTCCAAAAAGTGTAGCGAATAATCCAAATGATTTTACAATACTAGCAATCTCAATTTTACTAAAAGTTAGTTCAAGAAGAAATGGCAAGGTCATATTGCCAGCAAAAGCATCGCCAAGTTTAAAAAAAATAATAAAAGCAAAAATAATATACCAATGTTGGTGGTTTTTAAAATCAATAAATGGACTAATTACCGACTCTTTAAACCAAGAATCAAAGCTGTATTTCTTTTGTTGCCATTCCCTTCTGCTTTCATCAGCAAAAAAAGTAGTTATAATGCCAATTAACATAAAGGTTGCCATAATAAAATAAACTGCAGCCCAACTAATTAAATCAGCTAAAATTAACGCACCAGCGCCAGAAATTAACATGCCAATACGATAGCCATAAACATAAAAACCAGCCGCTAATCCTTGATCTTCTTTTTTGATAATTTCAATACGATAAGCATCAATTACAATGTCTTGACTTGCTGAAGCAAAGGCTACAAGAAATGCTAAAACAGCAATTGCTGTAAGATTTGCAGAAATTGTGACAAGACCAAGTGCAGAAATAAAAATAATTAGAATTATTTGGCTAAAAATAATCCAAGATCTTCTCTGTCCAAAAGTTTTTGTTAAAATGGGTAATCCAAAAGAATCTATTATTGGAGCAAAGAAAAACTTAAGAGTATAAGTCAAACTTACTAAAGAGAAAAAACCTATTGTTTTGAGATCAAAACCTTTATCACTTAATAAAGCTTTTAAAGTTGATAAAATCAACGCTATCGGTAAGCCGCTGGCACTGCCAAGAAAAAACATTATGGCTAAATTTTTATCAAATTTTTTTATCATGATTATGTTGCTTGGTTCATCTTGAAAGTTGAAGAACTGGTATTATTATTCCGACATTAAACACTTAATCTTAAAACAAAACTTTCATGTTAGATCACAGAAATCCATCTCAACTATATGGCACCACAATTCTTTCCGTACGAAAAGGTGACAAAGTTTCTATTGCAGGAGATGGACAGGTTTCTTTGGGATCGACGGTTTTAAAATCAAATGCCAGAAAAATTCGCAAACTTGGCGATGGTTCAATTATTGGTGGTTTTGCTGGCGCAACTGCAGATGCTTTTACTTTATTCGAAAGATTAGAATCAAAATTAGATCAATATCCAAATCAGTTAATGCGCGCTTGTGTAGAGCTTGCCAAAGATTGGCGTACTGATAAATATCTGCGTCGTCTTGAAGCAATGATGATTGTTATTGATAAGGATGTGTCATTAGTTTTGACTGGAAATGGCGATGTATTGGAGCCAGAGGATGGTATTATTGGAATTGGTTCAGGAGGAAATTATGCACTTGCGGCAGCGCGCGCACTTGCTTCTGTTAAAGGAATTGAGGTTGAAGAAATTGTAAAAAGATCTATGAAAATTGCTGCGGATTTATGTGTTTATACTAACAATAATGTTATAATTGAAACGATTGGATAGCTATGCCATCCTTGAGCGTAGCCAACATCTCTTACAACCTAAAGAGATGTTTCATTCGTGGGGCATGACAGAAATAGTCAGGTATTTTTCAAAATGAATTTATTAGATTAATAAACTAAAATAACCAATATAAATAAACGATGAAAACCTTCAGAATATTTTTAGCAGCTATCGCAATTCTAATAAATTGTAACCAAGCATCTGCCGCAGTTTCTTTTTTAATTGATGGTAAAGAAGTTCCTAAAACAAAAATTTTATTATTAGGTTTCGATGCAGCAGAACCGCAATTACAATCTGACATATCTGAAGTTGTAGGGCGTATCAGAAAAAATTTAAGTACCACAAATTTATTTGAAATTATTCAGCAAGCTGGACAAGAAAATGCTTCTGGCGATTTAATGGGAGATTTAATTTCAGCAACCGCCATCGAAACTGCTCCTGATTTTGCAAAATATAGTAAAATTGGAGTTGGTGCTGTGGTGATTGCAAGCTTTAGCTACAATGCTGAAGGTAGCTTAGAAGCTAAAATTAGAATGTGGGATGTTTTAGATCAAAGACAGCTTTTTGGTAAATTTTATTCTTCTTCAAAAAATAATTATAAAAAAATGTCAAGTCTGATTTCAGACGAGATTTTTAAATCAATTACGGGAGAAAAAGTTGGTCACTTTAATTCTCAAATCCTTTATGTATCAGAGTCTGGCAGCGTTAGAAGCTTAACTAAAAAAATCAATGTAATTGATTTTGATGGTGAAAATAAACTGGCTTTAACTGATGGAAGAGGTCTTGTTTTAACGCCAATTTTTTCAAAAAAACGCGATGAGATTTTCTATCTAAGTTATGCAGATGGTCTTCCGCAAATATATAATCTAAATATCAAAACTTTAAAAAATAAAAAAATTGGAAATTTTAACGGTACAACTTTTGCTCCAGCAGTTCATCCAAAAGATCCAAATGTAATTTTATTATCGGCAATTATTGGTGGAAATAGTGATATTTATGAAATGAACATACTTACCAATACCGCAAAAAGATTAACAAAAAATGCTGGAATTGACACAACTCCTGCTTATTCGCCAGATGCTAAAATGATTGCTTTTGCTTCCGATCGTGATTCTGGGCAACAATTGTATGTTATGGATTTTAGAGGAGACATCGTTAGACGCGTTAGCTTTGGTGGCGGTTCTTATTCTAAGCCAATGTGGTCTCCAGACGGTACTTTAATTGCTTTCACTAAAATTAAAGCCAATCAATTTCATATAGGTATGATGTCTCCTAATAATAAAGGTGAAAGAATATTGGCGAGTGGATATTTGCTTGAAGGTGTAAAATGGTCGCCTAATGGTCGTTATTTGATTTATTCTAAGAAAAAGTCGCAATACGGACTTACCAGCATTCCTAGATTATTCATCATTGATATTGTAACAGGCTTTGAGTTTGAGGTGCCAACCCCTAGTGAGGAAGGCGCGACTGACCCTGATTGGGTTTAAAGCGACCGACTAACGGTCGGTAAAAACAGCCTAAACGGCTGTTTTTAGCTTTAAACGGGCGAGAGCTAAGCTCCCGCCCAGGCAGCACATCGTCTTCGAACGAAGTGAGAAAAGCGATGTGATGTTGCGGACTTGAGACTTTCAACGAACTAAATTCATCAGCACATCGTCTTCGAACGAAGTGAGAAAAGCGATG
>Ga0214919_10011046_pt1 | contig 11310 bp, 18 predicted proteins | sample LL1503_MetaG_FD_177994 | JGI IMG/M metagenome (GOLD analysis project Ga0214919, IMG submission 177994) | Freshwater microbial communities from Lake Lanier, Atlanta, Georgia, United States - LL-1503 | ecosystem: Environmental > Aquatic > Freshwater > Lake | place: USA: Georgia | collected...
CATTTTTATTAGCTTTAGCTATTTTAATAGCAGAAATTACATCCTCTACACATATAAGTATATCACCTAACCCATAGAATAGCAAGGGTTTTTTACCTTTAGCTATATACTTTGGCCCATAGTTACTAAAATTTCTAGCTTGGTAGTATTGAGGTGTATTAACTAACACTAACATTTGATTGTTAGCATTCCATCCAAGTTTATATGTATCAACATCTTGTTGCGTAATACCATATTGAAGCAACCATTGCATTGGTTCAATTGGTATATTATTAGTAGTAGGGACATCAAGCTCATCAGATAGCATCGTCTGCTGACTCTGCAATCTGTTTCGCACAGAATTAAGATCATTCTTTTGCTTTTTATAACCACATCCAAAGCAATAGAAACCATCAGAATATTCTGCTAGATTATCTTTACTACCACATTTAGGGCAATTAGTATGTTGAATAAAGGCCATTAGTGTCCATTAAAAGCATCAGTTAATTTTTTAGAATCTACTTTTTGTACTTCACCAGTAGATTTATTAAGTTCATATTCAGGTAATTGTTTTTTATCATAATGATGTTGAACAATATCTGCAATAATTTCTACATTAGCTAACTCTTCTTCAGTTAAAGTAATGCCTTGCTTTTTAAAGATACGATCCCAATTTTCTTCACCTTCTTTAGATAATCTTTTATTAATAAGTCTATCACCTGTAATATCATTTCTATTAGACATCTAACAAGTCTCCTTCTAAGTCATTAAGTTCACTATCATCTTCATAAGATTCTTCATCTCGTAAGTCTTCACGAACAACAGATTCTATGTCTTGTTCTACATTATGAAAACAATGATTACACAAATCAACATATTCCCCTGTTGTAGCGGATTTACGAGTAGATTCAAAATCATTTAGTGCTTTATTGCAAGCCAGACAACGCATTATAATACCCCTTTTAAGTTATAGTCTTATAATAATTGTATATGGCTTTTGAATATTTGTCAAGCGTTGTGCCTTCTAATCCTGGTGCAGTATTAACTTCGAAGACAAAGAATTTATTGTCGATAAGTCTATGCCCTATGTCAACAGCACCAAAGTCTAGCCCTAATAATTTTACGGCTTCTATAGATGATGATAGTAGTTCTTCGGGCGGTACTATTTCTGCCCTTGCATACACCCATCCATTTGCATGGTTACGAATACCTGATCCCCCAAGGGATCCATTACGCTTACGCTTCATTTGAACATCAAGTACTTTGTCTTTAAATATATGAACACGATATTCATGCTTATGTTTAGTCTTGACAGTATACAATGGTGCATTGACTAACTCATTAGGGTTACTAGCAATAACTATGCCATGTCCACTATGTCCCATAGTTTTTGTGCGACAATAGATTGTATTACCCTGATTAATCCATTCTTCTGCGTCATCACGATGACAAGTCCACTGAGGTATATCTTCAAATCCTTCAAGAGATAGGTGACTAAATGTTTTTAGTTTGTTACTAGCCAAGGCAATAGCCTGTGGTTTATTGAGATCCTGTTCCATCCAACGAAAGTGTGGTGGTGTAGAGTTACCCCAATTAACTATAACATCCTTGCGTCTAGCATTATAATTAGATGACACCCGTAACACACCAAGTGTACGGGCTAATCGTTTAGCTGATACGCTACCAGATTTATATGGAAATATTTTAAGACTCATTTAGTTTTTCCTTTCAATAGATATGGTGATGCATAGTTATGGTATGCAGGTACACCTACTGGATCTATCTCATCATCAAAGTTAAAGTCATCTACAAAGTTTAGTGAATGATATGGAACATTATAAATAAACTTAGGTTCTTCTTTATCATCGTCATTATCTTTCATAAGATCACATGTAAAGTTTTGGTTGACTGCTACAACTTCACATAGTTCCCCTGTTTCATGTACAGTTAAAGTACCTTCATCTGCAATGTCTTCTAGTAGTTCTACCATATCACCAACTACCACTGCTGTTTTAGTTTTGAATTTTGTTACTGGTTTTTTATAATGATCATTAACCCAGTCAGTGTTATTCCAACTATACTCTTTAGGTTTGTATAAAGATACAGGTGCAACATATGGTTTGTAACTGTTGTTAGAATACCATACACCATCATCCCATACACCTTTACCTTCATTCATAATCTTGTGGTTCCCATGTCTATCAAGGAACACAAGCTTACTATAACCAATACGACCTTCGATAAGGTTTATGATTGGATCTTGGAAGAGAGCCAAGTTACCCCATTTGTGTACAAGTGGTTGAAGAATCGCATTATTAAATCCAATGGTATCGCTATGATTAGCATCACCGAAACCATTGATAATGCCATTATGTACAAAGCCAATCGAATTGTTAACTGCAAAGGGATGACAATTTGTTGTATCAATTTTACCATGAGTCTTTATCCTAAAGTGAATGACTGCTTGTTTGTGTTCATGTTGTTTGAATGCATTATAAAAAGAATCATAACTAAAAAAACCTTTTTCTATATGAAGTTTTTTATTTTGAGCATACATGAAACCAGCACCATCTGGGTTGGCATCATAACATTCTTTAAGTGTTGCTTGAGATAAGATTTTATTTTCAGGTTTATAAATTGCAATACACATTATACATACTCCTTTAAATGATAGCTAAGTTCTGGAAACATACGCTTTCTACTAGATAACCAATGCATAAACGACTCATAGTGAGTCTGTTTCTTAAGTGATTCATTGGATTGAGCTGGGCTACAATAGTCTACTAATGCTTGAACAAACTGTAAGCGACTAGCAAATTCTTTGTAGTTCATAGGTGTTGCAAACAATCTAACTTCGATTGTTTTTTCATTGTTAAGATTGAGTGCATTGTATCTATCACCACCATGTTTGTTACGCCATGGAAAAGTAACAGTACGTTCGTGACTCATACGAGCATATGAATTATCTATGCGACCTGCTATATGTGCAATGAATTGTTTATTATCCATACGATTAAGAAATTCAGTTAGTTTACCAATTGTCAATTGTGACAAGGGTTTGCGACTGATATGCACATGCATACCTACATTGTTTGCTATCTTAAGGTCAGGTGGTATATTATCGTAGAATTTCTTAAAGATGTCAAGATGTATATCCAATGTAGCTGGACAAGTTACAATCTCAAAACCATTACGAATAGAACCATCTGTTTTCATAAGAGCATGACCATGCATTAGCTTACCAACACCTAGTTGTGCACGATTACGATTGTTTGTTTCGTATTCTAATTCACAACCTAGATACACAGTATTAGGTCTAACACGAGTAGCTTTAAACTTAAGCATATTTTCTACACGAGTAGAATAGTTATGAAGTTTGAATGATGCATCTAAACAATGATGACATACTTTGTCAATCATAAGTTCAGTAACAGTTTCGTTACCACAGTTTGTACAAGTTTCTATGTCTACTTCATCACGGTTATATACATTACCATCATGAAAGAATTGCTCAGGCTTGAGCCATATGTCATAGCGGTCATTGAATAGATAACCATAGTCTGTTGGATCAGTGCGTCTATGTATATGTTGCCATTCTGTAGAGCCTAGTCTGACACGCTTTTGAGAACCATCTACATAATATTCTTCTGTTAAGAAGTCTTTGTACCAAGACCATTCAGGTATATCTCTAACTGCAAATATATCTTCAAGACTTACTGGTGTATCTAATGATTCTGCAAGATGTCCTATTTCTACTGCTTTGTCAAGCATAATTTGAGTAGTACGATTAGGTCGTAATGCATTAGAACGAAGTCGTCTTTTTAATGCACCCCAGAATCCTTTCTTTAAAGTTCCATTTTTATTATGGAATTCTATAGGATTAACAATATAATATAAAGCATCAATGATTGTAGAAGCATTAGCTTTATAGCTTTGATGACTTATTAATCCTGTGTCTTTACATGCATCACGATGTACATTGTAAACAGTTAAGCGTCTACTTTTATTAGATTCATCGTTTGTATAAAATTGTAATACACGCTGTTCTTTGTACCAAATGGTAGATAAAGTATAGGTACCACGAACAGTTGCTTGTTGTCCATAATCCCAAGCTGTATCTTCTTTAGTCCAATAGGTTTGTCTTATGTCTGGATGTTCCCATCTAAACATATTGAATACCTTTTGGAAATCATTAAAACTATATGGTTTCATAATTGACTCCTTAAGTTGATTATCAAAAACCTATGATTGTCAGCAGCTGCGTGGCAGCTGTCTGCAATCTAGGGATGTAGTTAACACATTAAATATACAGGATTGATTGCCCCATACACTACAAGAGCTAAACAAATTATTATAGTTGTAAGCACAAGGCCCATAACTATTTTGTCGAATAGCTCATATTTATGTTTATATTTTGGAACACACTTTAAATCATCTTCACAGTTACACATTAATTTTCTCCTTGATTTGAAGTTTAATATCTGCATCTAATTTACTTAATACAAAAGCACAACCATATTTACGAATACTATCTTGGAAGCCTTCTATAGTAAAATAGAAGTGAGCTTCTTCTTGGTCAATACGAGCATCTAACTCGTCAGGCGAGTCATAATCAATTTCCATTTGAGTCATTTTATTCTCCTTGAAGTTTATGTTCTAACAGATTGATTGCATTAATTAATTCTGTTTTGGATTTGAGTTTACTATTGGCATGTGGCCAGACTTTATATGCTTTCCAAAAAGATACAGCATATAATTCTTGTAATGTTTGCACATTATAAATATTTAAGTCATGCATTTGAATCTCCTAAATTGAAATTGGAATTGATGATCGCCCCCATATTATGATAGTAGTATGGGTTACTTGGTGCAAATTTAGTATATATTATACTATGAAGAGCATTAGAAATAAAAAGCAAACAATACATTTGTTTGCAACTTATTTGATTTTGATTTTTATTATAGGCAAGCGATACATTCGCTTGCACATTACTATGGGATTTTGGTAAGTTCCTAATTAAGATTGGCATAAGAGTAGGCTTTATAAAGATTGGTCACGCTTGGCGTGACATTAGTCCCGAGCCGAAGGCGAGGGTTTTTTGAAAATAGGTTTATGCACCAAAATGATGCACGAAAAAAAGCCCTATTTCTAGGGCTATTTCTCAAATATAAACTATTAAGCTAGTTTATATTTAGCTAAGACAGAAGCAACTTCTGAAGCTGTTGCTGTTTCTGTTGCTGTTTTGCTTGGTGGCGTATATGGTCGCCATTGGTCGCCTGTTGCTTGTTCGTATTTTTCTTTGACTGCATGAAATACTTGTTCTAGTGCGTCTAGGTTATGCTCAATTACTGCTAATCTTTCTAAAAGGCTTTCGGCTTTAACATTCCAAAACTCAGTTCCGTTATTTGTTTTGTTGTGTTGGTTTAAATCGTCTGCCGTTTTTCCTGCTAGTTTAGTTTGATTTTTAACGGCATAATCCAATCCATTAGCTAAAGCATTAAAACACAATGCTTGGCTTGTGTATTGAAATTGTCCGTTTTCTTTTGACCATTGACTGAGATTGTCTGCTGGTAGGCTTTCAAAAAGTAAGCCAATTCCTTCTGACATTTTTTCAATGTCTGTGTATGTGAAAGTGTGTGCAACTGCTGAAATTAACTCTGATTGATTACTCATTTTGTTTTCCTTTACAAGTGATTAAAAAATAAGCATTTGGTTTCCCTTGTGCTTGTGAAGTATTATATCAAATATCTAAAAACTACAAAGAACTTTTACAAAGTATTACATTTTGATACAATTAGAAACATTTACCTATCACCATTTATTAAAGACAAACATTCAAATCATGGTTGTCAGTCTAGTGATAGTAGTTAATCTATTGTTGTTTAGCATTATTAATAGATACAACTATTGGTGTATGACTGACGATTTGAATAGGTTTTATTAAAGCTTTTAATGTTTTTTTCTTATTGTATTTGTTTAATACATAAGAACCATAAACAATTAATACAATTGATTGCAAGATGAAATAAGTGAGATTAGACATATTGATTTCCTTCTTTAAGATTACATTGATTGAATTGATTTAATTGCAATATTGCTTTGAAGATATAATAATTATTCATTTTATTCCTTTCCAAAAATTAATTACATTGAAACAATTATTATATTGATTAGTTATTATCGAGCGTTTGCGTTCGAGATTGAAGCCCGAAGGGACGAGACCTTGGGCTCGGTTTACGAAAGCTCGTAAAACGCCTAGAATTACTTGGTGACACATTACCATTAGAAGATAAAGAAGATGAGTTTAAGGTGGGTTTATGGAAGGATTAGAGGTATGATTAGTGTGGTGTAAGTTATTGATAGATATGATTGGTGATATACACACAACTAATTTAGCAGGAAGCAATGATTAATTAATGTATGTTACATAGTATGGATGGTGTATATGTTATCAATGTATGTATTGATTAACAATGTATGATGATTAATACAGGGGGACTAGGTGGGCTAGGTAGGTGGTAGGACTATATCCTGGCTGTCACCCACAGGGGGGAAATAAATTGATATAGATATCTGATGGGGGGCACTAAACTAGATTTTATATAAATTTTACAATTAAGCCTAGTAACGGACACCCTAACGGGGCTCTCATTGATCACGGTCCTCGTCTTAACTAAGTGCGAATTAATAGACTTCGGACTTACGTCCTTAGTCTTGATTACTAGGTACCCTATAATTATTAATTATTAATTACTATTATTATTAATAACTATAACTATTAATATTATTATATTATTATATATAAATAAATATAATTATAATAATTAATAATTATTAATTAATAGATTTTAACACAAATGTATATCCGTGTCAAGAAAAATATAAAATATTTACGAACAAGGCCTGTTAGTACTTGACATTTGCTTTAAGTTATGGTATACTATTACCAAGTGAGTGAGAATTTATCTATGATACGAGAAGAGTTACCTGAAGATACTAATCCAGACAAGCTGTCTGGGTATAAGCTAGATGACAAAGAGATCATCCTATCTAAGAAGCGTGGTCCAGGATTTAAATTCAATAACCCTAGTTACTTTAACCTAGAACAGAAGACTGACGCTTGTGCGTTGTACTGTGTCTATGGTGATGTAGATCAAGTGAGTGAGTTAACTGGCATAGATCCTAAGTTCTTACGTCAGTGGAAAGAAGAACCTTGGTGGTCTGAGATTCAAAAGAAAGTTTTTATTGAACAAAATGAAAAGTTGGCTTCTCGAATTAGTGGTGTGCTTGATCGCAGCTTGGATCATCTGGTCGACAGACTCGATAATGGCGACTATCTTTGGGATGTCAGGAAATCTAAGTTAGTTCGTAAACCTGTAGACACTAAAGTATTATCAAACCTATTTAACAATCTTGTAACTCGACGTCAGCTTATTAGAGGCGAGCCTACGAGTATTACAACTCAAGTTGCTGTAGATGATAGATTAAAACTACTCGCTAAGCAGTTTGAGAAATTCGCTAACGCTACAGAAATTGAAGGGGAAACTTATGGCAACACCAATGAAAAAAGCAGCACCAATGAAAGCAAAGAAACCAATGAAGAAGGCATCAGACAAGATGCATAAAATGCCTGGTGGCAAGATGATGGCTAATTCTAAAATGAAAAAAGGTAATTGTTATTAATGGCCTCAAAGGTTAATGCTGCTAACAACTATACTAAACCAAGCTTGCGTAAGAGGATAGTATCTCAAGTTAAAGCATCGGCTACTCAAGGAACTAAAGCAGGACAGTGGAGTGCTCGTAAAGCACAACTAGTAGCTAAGAAGTATAAAGCTGCTGGTGGTGGTTATAAATGAGTGCTCTAGCTAAGCCACAACGTTCACTTAAAGCTTGGGGTGAACAGAAGTGGACAACAAAGTCAGGTAAAAAGTCCAGTGTAACTGGTGAAAGATACTTACCTGAGAAAGCAATTAAAGCTTTATCTCCACAAGAATATGCAGCAACAACAAAAGCTAAACGAACAGGTAAAGCTAAAGGCAAACAATTTGTAGCTCAACCTAAAAGTATTAAAGCTAAGACTAAACCGTATCGAAAGGTATCTTAAATGGCAACTAAATCTAAAAATTGGATTGCAGACGCAATCAAGAAACCTGGATCTCTTAAAAAGTCTCTAGGAGTTAAGAAAAGCGAGAAGATTCCTGCAGGTAAATTGGCAGCTGCTGCTAAGAAACCTGGTAAAATGGGTCAACGTGCTCGTTTAGCACAAACACTCAAAGGATTTAAATAAGATGGCTACTAAAAAGAAGGGCGTAAGCCTTGCTGTTGGTCGTGGTGAGAAGCTTCCTGTCTCTAAAGGAGCTGGTCTTACTGCTAAAGGCCGTGCTAAGTACAATGCTGCTACAGGATCTCACCTAAAAGCTCCACAACCAGGTGGTGGTCCACGCAAAAGATCATTTTGTGCACGTATGTCTGGTATGCCAGGCCCTATGAAAGATGAAAAAGGTCGTCCTACAAGAAAGGCTGCATCACTTAAACGTTGGAAATGTAGTTAATGGACTTTAATGCTCCAATGCAAGCTCTATGGAGCTATTTTAATGGCAATAAAGCTACTAAAGTACAACCAGCACCACAACCTACACAAAGTTCTGGTGGAGGTTTGGCTCAAATGATGCAAGCAGCTGGTCAACAACCAATGGCTATGTCAGGTGGTGGTAGTGGAAAAGCTAGATATATTGCAGAAAAACCAGAACCAGGGGAAGCTACTGTAAAGTTTTATCCAACTAAAGATTATATACATCCTACAGAAACAAATAAAGGGACAGCCTGGGCTCCTTTACAAATGCCTGTAACAGCTTTTAAATCTTTAGCAAAAGCACATGCAGAAGCCCTAGATTTAAATATTATAGATCCTGATACATCTAAATATATTTTATCAGGTGGTTTACGAGAAGGACGTTGGGGAGACTATGGTGTAAACCAAGTTGATGTAAATTATAAAACACCACCACCTTCTCATCTTAGAAGTATGGTAGCTAATTCAGATAAAGTTGCTGCAGATCTTAAAGCAGCTCAACTAGCAGAACAAGAAGCTATTAAAAAAGGTAATGTTGATGCTTCTGTAAAACATCATCGTAATATTCAAAGTTTACAAGCTAATTTATCATTGCTTGATGATTTAATTCTTAAAGATGAAAAATGGACTGGTGCTAAGTCTCATGCAGAACTTACTAAAAAAGCTCAACTTTTAGGATTACCAGAATCTACTAATCAAGAATTAATTAGAGATAAAGATACAGGTAAACTTATAACTAAAGTAGATAGGTATAGACCTGACTATAGTAGATCTCAAGATGAAAGAGCTAGGTTTGTTCCTTTTGCTTTAGCTAACAAGATTGATGAATTACCAAAAGGAGCTAAAGGTTTACGAGTATACCAAGCTTTTATTGGTGGAGGCCCTTTAGCTAAAATTAGAGCAGGACAACAATCAGAAATGCAAGATTATGTAACTGAACATCCTAAAAATAAAGATTCTTACAATGCTTATCAAAAGACAATGGAGTCTTTTAGAAAAAAGAAATAATTATGCCTAGTTCACCAAATTATAAACGTAACTATAAAAAAGAATATGATTTATTTGCTGACTCTACCAAAGCTAAAAAGGATAGAGCTGCACGAAACAAAGCATCACGAGCTAAAGGTGCAGGTCCTACGGATGTAGATCACAAGAAACCGTTACGTGCTGGTGGGTCTAAAGCTTTAAGTAATACACGCACACGTGCAGTATCATCTAATCGTAGTGACAATGGCCACAAGCCTGGTGAGAAACAGAAAAGACATAAATGAAGTTAACTCCAGACATGATCCACGGTTTTGCTGGAGCATGTTTAGCAAGACGTTATGACGGTTCAACCCCCACTCCGCAATGCCACTTGGAGTGGTGGGATCTCTGTTGCAGCGACAATCCTCTTGTAGCAATTGCAGCCCCGCGGGCACACGGTAAATCAACTGCAATCACTCATGCCTACTTGCTCGCTGCTCTTTTATTTAGAGATAGAAAGTTTGCTTTAATTATATCAGATACTGAAAGTCAGGCAACTAACTTTCTCAGTGATCTTAAAGACGAACTGATTAACAATGAAGACTTAGTTACTTTATTTGGTATTAAGGGACTTCTTAAAGACTCACAGACTGACATCATTGTAGAGTTTACAGATGGTGAACAGTTTAGAGTTTTAGTACGTGGTGCAGAACAAAGGGTACGGGGTCTCAAGTGGGATCAACGTAGACCTGATTTAATTATATGTGATGACTTAGAAGGCGATGAACAAGTACAAAGCAAAGACCGTAGAGAGAAATTCAGAAGATGGTTTTATGCTGCACTTCTTCCTTGTAGGTCTCAGCATGGTATTGTACGTGTTGTGGGAACTGTGTTACATCTCGATTCCTTACTCAATCGTGTTATGCCTCCCGATTATGATGGCGATTATATTAAAGTTGAGCCACTAAGAACATATTCCACACGTAAACGTGTAGAGTGGAGAGCTGTAAGATACAGAGCTCACTCAGAAGATTACAAGCACATACTATGGGCTGACAGATACGATGCAGAGTTCTTTCAAACTAAGAAAGAAGATTACACTAAACAAGGTATTCCTGAAGTATATGCACAAGAGTTTTTAAATTATCCAATTGATGAGTCAACAGCTTACTTTAAGCGTCCTGACTTTATTGAGATACCAAAGTTTACACTAGATGCAATTAAACATAAAGAAAAGAAACTTACTTACTACGCTGCAGTTGACTTCGCCATTTCTACTAGAGAACGTAGCGATTATACTGTCATTGCTATTGGTGGGATTGATTCAGATGGTATAATGAATATCGTGGACATTCGACGAGGAAGATGGGATTCCTTGGAGATTGTTGATGAGATGTTTTCAGTACAAAAGAAATATGAACCTCAATACTTTGTAACAGAACGAGGAGCTATTGAGAAAGCTCTAGGTCCTATACTAAGACGTGAGCAGTTAGCTAGACAACAATACATGAGTCTGTTCCCTATGACTCCTACAAAAGATAAACAAACTAGAGCACGATCATTCCAAGCTAGGTTTAGAGCTGGAGGGGTTAAGTTTGACAAGAGTGCTGCTTGGTATCCTGACTTAGAAGAAGAGATGGTTCGCTTCCCTAAAGCTAGACATGATGACCAAGTAGATGCTTTAAGTTGGTTAGGTCTTATTGTAGACCAAGTACAAGACGCTGATTCTCCTGAAGAGGAAGATGAGTATGAATATCAAATGGCTAAGCGTTCTTCAACAAACGATGGACGT
>Ga0214919_10011047_pt1 | contig 11310 bp, 7 predicted proteins | sample LL1503_MetaG_FD_177994 | JGI IMG/M metagenome (GOLD analysis project Ga0214919, IMG submission 177994) | Freshwater microbial communities from Lake Lanier, Atlanta, Georgia, United States - LL-1503 | ecosystem: Environmental > Aquatic > Freshwater > Lake | place: USA: Georgia | collected 2015-03-15
CCCCGCCGCGCTGGCGGCAGGTCAACCTGACCGATGGCTTGGCCCCGGTGCGTCCGTCGGCGGATGAAGCGGCCAAGCTGCGCGCCGAGCGGGACGCCTTGGTGCGGGCGGCGATGACGCCGGCGGTCGCGGACGAGTTGGCCGCGGCCCGCGCGGAGGCCGCGCAGATCGCGGCGGCGGTCGCGGCGTTGCCCAAGCCCTCGTTGGTCTACGCGGGCGGCATCCATCAAGGCGGCGGGGCCTTCGCCGGCACGGGCGCGCAGGGCGGACGCCCTCGCCCGATCTTCCTGCTCGCCCGGGGCCAGGTCACCCAGCCGCTCCGGGAGGTCGGCCCGGGCGCGGTCGCGGCCTTCGATTTCGCTCCGGGTCGTTTCGCGCTCGCGCCAGGCGCGGGCGAGGGGGAACGTCGCGCCGCGCTGGCGGGATGGTTGACGCATCGGGACAATCCGTTGGTCTGGCGGAGCGCCGTCAACCGCGTCTGGCAACTCCACTTCGGCCGGGGGATCGTCGACACCGCGAACGATTTCGGCCGCAACGGTTCACCGCCGACCCACCCGGAACTGCTGGACTGGTTGGCGCGCGATTTCCGCGACCATGGCGGCTCCCTCAAGCGCCTGCACCGGCAGATCGTGCTGAGCGCGACCTACCGGCAGTCGTCGGCCGACGTGCCGGCGGCCAGCCGGGTCGACGCGGGCAACAGCCTGCTCTGGCGTCAGCAACGCCGGAAGCTCGAGGCCGAGGTGCTGCGGGACGCGGTGCTGCAGGCGAGCGGCAAGCTCGACCTCGCGATGGGCGGGCCCGGCTGGCGGGATTTCGTGGTGGAGCGCCCCGAGCATTCGCCGCACTACCGCTACGACCTGGCCGATCCGGCCGATCCGCGGACCTTCCGTCGCGCCGTCTACCGGTTCATCGTCCGTTCCCAGACCCAGCCGTGGATGACCTCGCTCGACTGCGCGGATCCTTCCATGCGGGTCGACAAGCGCAACGAGAGCCTCTCGCCCGTGCAGGCGCTGGCCTTGCTCAACAATGATTTCATGCTGACGCAGGCGGGTTTCCTCGCCGAGCGGGTGGCCCGCGAGCGCGGCGACCTGGTCGCCCAGGTGGTCCGCGCGCACGAACTCGCGCTGGGTCGGGCGCCCACCGCGGCCACGCGCGATCGCCTGCTGGCTTTCGCACGCATGCAGGGACTTCCGGCCACCTGCCGGGTCCTGTTCAACCTCAACGAATTCGCCTTCGCGGATTGAGCGCATGGGACACGCCTCGCCTTATCATCGTCTGCCGCCGCCCGCTCCCCTCGATCGGCGGGAGTTTCTTTGGCGCTCCGGCGGCGGGTTGGGTGGGCTCGCGCTGGCTTCCCTGCTCGGCGCCGATCGGGCTTTGGCGTCCCCGGGCCAGCTCAGCGGTTGCCTGCATCACCCGCCTAAGGCGAAGCGGGTCGTGCAGTTCTTCATGGCCGGCGCCGCCAGTCACCTGGACCTCTTCGACTTCAAGCCGGAGCTGATCAAGCGCCATGGTCAACCGAGCGACTTCGGGGAGAAGGTCGAGGCTTTCCAGAACGGGTTGGGTCCGTGGATGCGGCCCTTCTGGGATTTCCGCCCTTACGGCAAGTCCGGCAAGATGCTGAGCGAGGTCGCGGCGCCCCTCGGTGACGTCGTCGACGACCTCGCCTTCGTGCATAACATGGTCGGTAAGTCCGGCGTCCACAGCGCCGCGACGTTGCTGCAGTCGACCGGGTTCCAACTGCCTGGTTTCCCGGGCGCCGGATGCTGGGTCAGTTACGCGCTCGGCTCCGAGAACGACAACCTGCCGGCGTTCGTGGTGCTGCCGGACCACCGCGGCTTCGCCTCGAATGGCGTGAAGAATTGGGACGCGGCCTTCCTGCCCGCCCAGCACAGCGGCACGATCATCCGTCCCGGCGAGGCCAATCCCGTCGCCGATCTTTTCCCGGGCAAAGCCGCTCACCCGCTCCGGCCGGGCGGCGAGCCCGCGACCCAGGCCTTGCTGGCCGAGCTGAACCGCGCCCACGCCGCCGAGCGTCCGGGCGACCAGCGCCTCGAGGCGCGGATCCGCAGCTATGAGCTCGCGGCGCGCATGCAGTTGGCGGCGCCGGACGCCCTCGACCTCAAGGCGGAACCGGCGCACGTCCTGAAACTCTATGGTCTGGAGCGCGGGCCGCAGGCTTGGGCCAAGGAGATCAACGAGGCCGAGGAGACGTTCGTGTTCGGGCAACGTTGCCTCGCCGCCCGCCGCCTGCTCGAGCGCGGGGTCCGTTTCGTGCAGGTCTGGAGCGGCAACGACAACGGCTTCCCGCGACGCAACTGGGATTCGCACGAGGATGTGCGCCGCGACCACGGGCCGCTCGCCCTGGGGATGTCGCGCGGCATCGCCGCCTTCATCCAGGACCTCAAGCAGCGCGGCCTGTTCGATGACACCATCATCCTCTGGACGACCGAGTTCGGCCGGATGCCTTCCTCGCAAGGCGGCAAGGGCCGGGATCATAACCCGTTCGTCTTCACGAACTGGCTGGCCGGGGGCGGCATCAAGGGCGGGGTCACCTCGGGGGAAAGCGACGTCTGGGGGTACAAGCCGCTCGACCGGGCCAACCCGACCCAGGTCTACGATATCCACGCGACGATGCTCCACCTGCTCGGGTTGGACCATACGCGCCTTAGCTTCCGCAACAACGGCATCGACCGTCGCCTTACGGACGTCCACGGGCACGTGCTCACCCCGCTGCTGGCCTGAGGGGAGGCCGCCCTGCGGGGGCGGGCCGGGAGGGGCGCCGGCGGGAGGTGCGACCTTGCGGCAACTTTAGGCCCTGCCTAGGTGTATCTTACCTAACCATGCGACGACTCCTTCTGCTCCTCCTCGTCGGCTCCCTCGCCGGCGCGGATCGGCCCAACATCCTGCTCATCGTCGGGGACGACATGGGCTACGCCGACGTGGGCTTCCATGGCTGCAAGGACATCCCGACGCCCCACCTCGACGCCTTGGCGGCGGCCGGCGTGCGTTGCACGAACGGCTACGTGACCGGTCCTTATTGCTCCCCGACGCGCGCCGGCCTGCTCACCGGCCGCCAGCAGAACCGGTTCGGCCACGAGTATAACCCGGGCGGGACGAACGGACTTCCTTTGACCGAGGGACTGCTCCCTGAGCGCCTCGCCAAGGCGGGCTACGCCACCGGGATGGTCGGCAAGTGGCACCTGGGTTCCCAGCCGGCCCAGACCCCGCCGAGCCGCGGCTTCGCGGAGTTCTTCGGCTTCCTCGGCGGCGCGCACAGTTATTTCAACGTCGGCGGCATCCTGCGCGGGAACCAGCCGGTCAAGGAGATGGATTACACGACCGACGCCTTCGGTCGCGAGGCCGAGGCCTTCGTCCGCAAGCACGCCGATCGTCCCTGGTTCCTCTACCTCGCGTTCAACGCGGTGCACACGCCGATGGACGCCACCGACGCCCGTCTGGCGAAGTTCGCCGGCATCCCCGACAAGAAGCGCCGCACCTACGCCGCGATGATGTCGGCCATGGATGACAACATCGGCCGGGTCCGCCAGGCCCTCAAGGACAGCGGGCAGGAGGGGCGCACGCTCGTCTTCTTCATCAGCGACAACGGTGGCCCGACGATGAACGGCACCACGACCAACGGCTCCGTGAACGCGCCGCTGCGGGGTTCCAAGCGCACCACCCTCGAGGGCGGGATCCGCGTGCCTTTCCTGGTCGCCTGGCCGGACCGGATCAAGCCGGCCGTCTATGACCTCCCGGTCGTGCAGCTCGACCTGCACGCCACCGCCCTCGCCGCCGCCGGCGTGGCCCCGCAGGCCGACTGGAAACTCGAAGGCGTGGACTTGTTGCCTCATTTCGCGGGCACGAGACAGGCCCCGCCCCACGACGCGCTCTATTGGCGCTTCGGCGAGCAGATGGCGATCCGCCAGGGCGACTGGAAACTCGTCCGCTACGACGGCAACGCCGACACGAACACCGGGAAGCGTCAGCCAGTCAGCGCGGTCAAGCTCTATGACCTCTCCAAGGATATCCACGAGGACAAGGACCTGGCCGCCGCGCAGCCGGAGAAGGTGAAACAGCTCCAGGCGCTCTGGGACGAGTGGAACCGCGGCAACGTGAAACCGCTCTGGGGTAGCGACTATTCGGACAACGACGGACCCGAGCCAGGGGCGGCCAAGAAGAAGAAAGCCGCGAAGTAAAGGCGGCTAGCGACCACCGGTCGCGCCGAGGGCCGGCCCGCGGTCCGCGGGCATGGCGCGATACCAGGCGAGCAGGTTTTGCCGGAGGCGGTTCACGACGGCCGGCTCCTGGGCGGCGAGGTCCCGGGTCTCGCCCGGATCGCGCTTGAGGTCGTAGAGCAGCGGTTTCGAACCATCGTACTCGCAGAGCAGTTTCCAGTCCCCCTCGCGGATGGCGAGGTCGGGCGCCGGATCGGGCAGGGCCGGTGGCCAGGTCTTGCGGTCCGGCGGCCGACTCCAGCAGAGCGGCGCGAGCCGCGAGGCGGAGGCGTGGCCGAGGAGGGTCGCCGAAAGGTCCTCGCCGTCGAGCGGGTCGCCCTCGGGTTTTTTCGCGCCGGCGAGTCGGGTGAGCGAAGGGGCCAGGTCGATGCCCGCGAGGATGGAAGCGTCGTTGCGCCCGCCGACCCGGGCCGGAGCCATCAAACCCGGGGCCCAGACGATGAGCGGGGAGCGGATCCCGCCCTCGAACAACTGGGTCTTGTTACCGCGGAACGGGCCGGCTTGCCCGGCGCCCGGCTCCGGTCCGTTATCCGAGCAGACGATGATGACGGTGTTGTCCCGCAGGCTGGCGTCATTCCGGATGCGGTCGAGGATGCGTCCGAGTTGGCGGTCCATCTCCGCGAGCACGGCGAGGTAGAGCCGATGTTTACCCGGCGTCCATTGCTCCAAGGGCGGGAAGTAGGGGCTGTGGACGTCGTCAGGCCAGAGGTTGACATAGAAGGGTTTTCCTTGCGCGGCGGCCCCGTCGATGAAACGCAGGGCCGCGTCGGCGTAGCCACCGGTGATCTGCGCGCGGTCCAGCCACGTCACAGGTCCGCCGAGGCGTTCGGCGTCCCCCCAGATCTTCTGGTAGGCCCGGGCGTCCGGCGTGCGCGTCAGCGGCAACAGTTTCGGCCCCATGCCCTCGAAATTCGTGAGCGAGGTGTCGAAGCCGTAGCGGGCGATGGCCGGGGCGTCGGCGACATCGCGTTGCCCGCCTAGGTGCCATTTGCCGAAATGCCCGGTCGCGTAGCCCGCGGCCTGCAGGGTGCGGCCCAAGGAGGGCGCTTGCGGGTCCAACCACTGCGCCATGCCTCGGCGCGTGTTGTCGGCCCGGTTGTTGAGGTAGGAGGTGATCCGCCAGCGCTGCGGGTATTGGCCGGTCAGCAAGGCGCAGCGCGAGGGTGAGCAGATCGGCGAGTTGACGTAGAACTGGGTGAATGCCATGCCCTCGGCGGCGAGGCGGTCGATGTTGGGCGTCTTCGCCTCGGTGTTGCCGAAGCAGGAGAAATCCCCCCAGCCCAGGTCATCGATGAGCAGGAAGAGGATGTTGGGCGGGCGGTTCGGCGTCGCCGCCAGCAACGGCGCCGCCAGCAGGAGCGCCGCCAGCAGCCTGGCCAGCGGCCGGCTCATTTTTTGACGGCCGGGGCACCCGCGGGCACCGCCCCGCGGAGCAGTTCGGCCAGGCGCGCCCGCATCGCCTTCACCCGCTCGGGTTGGGCTTCGGCCAGGTTCTTCGTCTCGCCCGGGTCGGCGGCCAGGTTGTAAAGGGCGACCGGCTCGTATTTGCCGGCGGCCTTGGCGTTCTTCGCCTTGGCGACGGGTTTGCCGTTCTCATCCTCGGCCGCTTCGGCCGCGGCGTTCAACTGGATCAATTTCCAGTCGCCCATGCGCACGGCGGCGCGCGCCGGGCCTTGGGTGGAGACGCACAGGATCGCGTCGTGCGGCGAGGGGGCGGCCTGCGTCACCATCGGCCAGATGTCCAGCCCGTCGATGGGCAGCTTCTGCTCGAGCGAGCCACCGCCCAGCTTGATGAGGGTGGGGTACCAGTCGACCATGTGCATCGGCTCCCGGATGCGTTGGCCGGCGGGGATGCGTCCGGGCCAGCAGGCGAAGGCCGCGGCGCGCACGCCACCTTCGAAGATCGTGCCCTTGTAGTCGCGCAGCGGCGTGTTGTCGCCGGGGGGCGGGCCGCCGTTGTCGCTCGAGAACACGATCAAGGTGTTCTCCAGCCGGCCGGCCTGGCGCAGGGCGTCCTCGATCTTGCCCACGGCCTCGTCGACCGCGGCCAGCATGCCGGCCAGCTTCTGGCGGTTGTTCTTCAGTTCAGGGTAGGGCTTGAGGTAGGCCTCCGGCGCCTGGAAAGGCCCGTGGACGCCGTTGAACGGCACGTAGAGGAAGAGCGGCTTGTCCTTGGCTTGCCGGGCGATGACCCGGCAGGCCTCGTCGCGGAGCAGGTGCGTGGTGTAGCCCTCCTCCTTCACCTTGTGCCCGTCGCGATACCAGTCGAGTTCCCCGCCGCGTTCATGCGTGAAGTAATCGAGCATGCCGAAGTAGTGCCCGTAGTGGTGGTCGAAGCCTCGCGCCATCGGCAGGTAGGCGGGCTGGAATTCGCCGAGGTGCCACTTGCCGACGATCTCCGTGGAGTAGCCGGCCTGCTTGAGCGCGTCGGCGAGCGTCCGTTCCGCGAGCGGCAGACCCCACTCCGCATGCGGGCTGACGATCGAGTAGACCCCGGTGCGCGTCGGGTAGCGGCCGGTGAGCAAGGTGGAGCGTGTCGGCGAGCAGACCGGCTGGACGTAATGGTGTTCCAGGACCGCGCCGGCCTTGGCGAGCCGGTCGATGTTCGGGGTGTGGATCTGCTTGCCGCCGTTGAAGCCGCAGTCGGCGAAGCCCAGGTCGTCGATCAGCAGGAAGACGATGTCGGGCTTGGGGGCGGCGCCGGCCAGCCAAGGAAGCAACAGCGCGGCGAGAAGGGTGACGGGGCGCATGGGGGTGGCTTCTTTATGCCGACCGTAGGCCGCCCTGAAACGCTAAAAGTCCACCGAACGAAAAAGGGGTCAGGCCGTTCGTGGTCGCCCCTGTTAGTTCAGAGGCCGATTTTGGTCGTCTAAACTAACAGGCACAGGTACGAACGGCCTGATCCCTTGGCTGGGGTTTGCCTAGGGGGCGTGCCGGTCCAAGACGCCCTTCCATCAGGCGGAACAGCGGAATGGCCGCGCGGCCTCGACACTCATCCGCCCCCGGCCTTGGCTCCTGTTCGCCTGCCTTACTTGGCGGCGGGAATCGCGCCTTCCTGCCGGAAAACGTCGATCGCGGGCTGCGATTCCCCCAGGGCTTTCTGGTAGGCGGCCAAGGCCGCCGCGTAGGCGTCGGCGGCGCTCTTCGCCTCCTCCTCGCGCTTCTTCTTCACCGTGGCCGTGTGCTCCGCATCGTCCTTCGCGTTCTGCAGGACCTTGTTCGCCTTTGAGTGCTCGAACCGGAGGTTATAATTATTCTTCGTACGGTCGACCTCGGCCTGGGCTTTGTCGACCTTCGCCTTGTCGCGTTCGGCATCCTTCTCGACCATCGCGGCCTCGGCCGCCGCTTTCGCCGCCGCCTCATGGGTGGTCCGTAGCTTGGTGTAGAGGCCGATCAGGACGGGGAGCTTGGCGTCGGCCAGGGCCTTGGCCACGGCTTCGGACTTTTCCGCCGGCACCTTGCCTTGGAGGTTCTCGTAGTTGGCGACGCCGGGTGATCCTTTGATGCCTTGGAAGCTCATCCGCGGCGGGGGCGCCGGCAGGTCGCCCAACGGCGCCTCTTTGGCCTCCTTGCCCTTGTCACCCGCCTTCGGGTCGGCCTTGGCGGACTTGTCGGCGGCTTTGGTCGCAGGCTTCTCCGCGGCGGTGACGGCGCTCATGGCGAACGTCAGGAGGCAGGCGAGCAAGAGGGCGCGGCGTGAATGCATGCCGAGGTCTAACCTCGGCTCAGGTCGGATGTTAAGCCTTCTTTCGCGAAATCCTTCCGGCGTCGTTCAGCCCCGCGCGGCGAAATCCCGGGCGTAGGCTTCGGCGAAGTAAGTCAGGATCACGTCGGCGCCGGCCCGCCGAATGGCGAGCAGCGTCTCATCCCGCGTCGCCCGCAGGTCGAGCCAGCCTTTCTCGGCGGCGGCATGCAGCTGGGCGTATTCGCCCGAGACCTGGTAGGCCGCGATCGGCAGGGCGGTGGCCTCGCGCAGGTCGCGGATGATGTCGAGGTAAGCCCCCGCGGGCTTCACCATGATGAGGTCCGCGCCTTCCTGGACATCGAGCAAGGCCTCGCGGAGCGCTTCGCTCCGGTTCGCGGGGTTCATCTGATAGCCGGCCTTGGAGATCGGCGCGGCACCGGGCGGGCGGGCGCTCCCCACCGCGTCACGGAACGGCCCATAGAAGGCCGAGGCGTATTTCGCGGAGTAGGCGAGGATACCCGTGGACGTGCGCCCGGCCAGGTCGAGCCCGCGACGGATCGCGGCCACGCGGCCATCCATCATGTCGGAGGGCGCCACGAAATCCGCCCCGGCCTGCGCGGTGAGCAGCGCCATCTTCACGAGTGACTCGACGGTGGCGTCGTTGTCCACGTCCTGTCCGTCCTCGGTCAGGATGCCGTCGTGGCCATGCGTGGTGTAGGGGTCGAGGGCGATGTCCGCGAAGATCACGGTGCTCGGCGACTTCGCCTTGACCTCGCGAATCGCGCGCAGGGCCAGGTTCGACGGGTTGAGGGCCTCGGCGCCTTCCGCGGTCTTGCGGCGGGGGTCGATCTTCGGGAAGAGGGCGACCCCATGGATGCCCAGGAACTTCAGCTCGGCGCACTTGGCGGCGAGCTGGGTGAGCGGGATGCGGCTGATGCCCGGGAGGGAGGCGATGGGTTCCGGGGCTTCGGCCTCCGTCACGAACAGCGGCTGGATGAGATGCCGGGGCTCGACCGTGGTCTCGGTCAGCATCGCGCGGATCCCGGCGGAAGCGCGCAGGCGGCGGAGGCGAAGGGCAGGGGAAGGGTCGGCCGACATGGGGAAGGGAAGTGAAACCATGCCTCCGGGTAGGGCAACGGCGAAGCCTTGCCGCCCTTGGCTAGGGTCAAATCACTGTGACACTTTGTCATTCCGCCCTGCCTGACACAGGGCATGCCCGCCCTGATGCCCTGAAATGTCCAATAAATCAGGCCCTCTTCCTTGGCACACGCCCTGCCACAATGGGTTTAAACCAACCCATTACCTATCATGAGCAAAATCATCGGCATCGACCTCGGCACCACCAACTCCTGCATGGCCGTCCTGGAAGCAGGTGAGTCCGTCGTCATCCCCAACTCCGAAGGCGCGCGCACCACGCCCTCGATCGTCGCTTTCACCAAGAACGGCGACACCCTCGTCGGCCAGGCCGCCAAGCGCCAGGCCGTGACCAACCCGAAGAACACGGTCTTCTCCGCGAAGCGCCTCATCGGCCGCAAGTTCGGCGAGGTGCAGTCCATCGTCGCCAAGCTCCCCTACAAGGTCGTCGAGGGCAAGAACGGCGACGCCGCCATCGAGTGCGAGGTCGACGGCAAGCCGCGCGTTTTCACCCCGGAGGAGATCGCCGCCAAGGTGCTCGGCAAGCTGAAGGCCGACGCCGAGGCCTACCTGGGCGAGAAGGTCACGCAGGCCGTGATCACCGTCCCCGCCTACTTCAACGACGCGCAGCGCCAGGCCACCAAGGACGCCGGCACCATCGCCGGACTCGAGGTGCTCCGCATCGTCAATGAGCCGACCGCGGCCTCCCTCGCCTACGGCCTCGACAAGAAGGGCGACGAGAAGATCGCGGTCTACGACCTCGGCGGCGGCACGTTCGACGTGTCCGTCCTCGAGATCGGCGGCGGCGTCTTCGAGGTCCGCGCCACCAACGGCGACACCGAGCTCGGCGGCGACAACTGGGACGAGCGCCTGATCCAGTGGCTCGTCGACGGTTTCCGCGTGGAGCAGGGCATCGACCTCTCCAAGGACCCGATGGCCCGCCAGCGCCTGAAGGAAGAAGCCGAGAAGGCCAAGATCGCCCTGTCCTCCTCCAACTCGGTCGACATCAACCTGCCGTTCATCACCGCCGACGCCTCCGGTCCGAAGCACCTCAACGTCACGCTGACCCGCGCCCAGATGGAGAAGGTCTGCGACGACCTCTCCGAGCGCACCCGCCGGCCGTTCGAGTCCTGCCTCAAGGACGCCGGCCTCAAGATGAGCGAGGTCGACGAGCTCGTGCTGGTCGGCGGCATGACCCGCATGCCCAAGATCATCGAGCTCGCCCGCGGTCTCGCCGGCAAGGAGCCCCACAAGGGCGTCAACCCGGACGAGGTCGTCGCGATCGGCGCGGCCATCCAGGCCGGCGTGCTCAAGGGCGACGTCAAGGACGTGCTCCTGCTCGACGTCACCCCGCTCACCCTCTCGATCGAGACGATGGGCGGCGTGGCCACGGCCATGATCGACCGCAACACCACCATCCCGACCAAGAAGTCGCAGGTCTACTCGACCGCGGCCGACAACCAGCCGGCGGTGGACATCGTGATCCTCCAGGGCGAGCGCCCGATGGCGAAGGACAACAAGAAGCTCGGGACGTTCAAGCTCGACGGCATCATGCCCGCCCCGCGCGGCACGCCGCAGATCGAGGTCATCTTCGACATCGACGCCAACGGCATCCTCCACGTCTCGGCCATCGACAAGGGCACGGGCAAGGAGCAGAAGATCTCCATCACCGGCTCCTCGGGCCTCTCCAAGGAGGAGGTCGAGAAGCTCCGCAAGGAAGCCGAGCTGCACGCCGCCGACGACAAGCTCGCCCGCGAGCTCGTCGAGGCCCGCAACCAGCTCGACGCCGTCATCTTCCAGGCCGAGAAGCAGCTCAAGGAGAACGGCGAAAAGTTCCCCGGCGACACCAAGGCCCGCACCGAGGCCGCGCTCAAGGAGGGCCAGGAACTCCTCAAGAAGGAAGGCGCCACCGCGGCCGAGTTCGAGAAAGCGCGCGAGGCGATCTTCGGCCCGCTGGGCGAGGCCGCCCAGGCCATCTACGCGGAGGCCGCCAAGCAGGCCGAGGCCAACCCGGGCGCCGCCGGCGACGGTCCCGCCCCCGAAGGCAAGAAGAAGGCCAAGGACGGCAAGGTCGTCGACGGCGACTTCGAGGTCGTCGACGAAGGCAAGAAGTAAGTCCGCCGGAGAAGCTGACCGACGGGGTCGGGGCCGCGAGGTCCCGGCCCCTTGTATTTTAGTAAGAAATCGGTTAGGAAACGGCAACCCGCCCCTCGGTTCGCCTGTCCACCGTCCCGTCCTCCATGAACAAGTCCG
>Ga0214919_10011049_pt1 | contig 11309 bp, 9 predicted proteins | sample LL1503_MetaG_FD_177994 | JGI IMG/M metagenome (GOLD analysis project Ga0214919, IMG submission 177994) | Freshwater microbial communities from Lake Lanier, Atlanta, Georgia, United States - LL-1503 | ecosystem: Environmental > Aquatic > Freshwater > Lake | place: USA: Georgia | collected 2015-03-15
TGCCTTTCGGCCGCCGAACGCGTGTTCAACTACGCCGAAAAACATAACCTGACCACCAAATGAAACCGCGCCTGTTCATCGCTCTGCTGTTAGGTGCCACCCTCCACGCCACCACGCCGCCCAACATCGTCTACATCCTAGCCGACGACCTCGGTATCGGCGATGTCTCCGTCTACAACCCTACCAGCGCCTGGCAAACTCCGCACCTGGACCGCCTCGCCCGCGAAGGCCTCCGCTTCACCGACGCCCACGCCGCGTCCTCCCTTTGCACGCCGAGCCGCTACGCACTTTTAACCGGGCGCTATGCCTGGCGCGGTCGCCTCAAACAGGGCGTCCTCCAAGGCTTCAGTCCACCGCTCATCGAAGCCAGCCGACCCACCGTTGCCTCGTTTCTCCAAGCCCAAGGCTACGCCACCGCCATGTTCGGCAAATGGCACCTAGGCCTCGACTGGGCTCGCACCGGAGCTCAGCCCGAAAATATCGACTACACTCAACCCTTCCGTGGCGGCCCAACCGATCATGGCTTTGAGCGTTTCCTTGGTATTAGCGCCTCGTTGGACATGCCGCCGTACGCTTGGCTGGTTCAAAATCGCGTCCCAACTTTACCTACACTCACCCTGCCCGACAGCCCCGCGCCGAAACTCTGGCGCTCCGGCCCGCTCGCGCCTGACTTCAAACTCGAAGACGTCCAGCCCCGCCTCACCGCCAGCGCCGTTGCCTACCTCGCCGAGCGCGCTGCGGCGAAAGATAAAAAGCCGTTCTTCCTCTACTTGCCGCTCGCCGCGCCCCACACGCCGATTTTGCCCACCAAAAACTTTGAAGGGAAAACCCACGCAACTTCCTACGGCGATTTCGTGACTCAAGTCGATGCCGACATCGGAGCAATTCTCGCCGCGCTCGCGCAACATGGCTTCGCCCAAAACACCTTGGTGATCGTCACCTCCGACAACGGCTTCGCTCCGGCCGCCGACGTTCCGGCCCACGCCCGGGTGCACCACGACCCCAGCGGGGGTTACCGCGGGTACAAATCCGATTTATTTGAAGGCGGGCACCGCGTACCTTTTATCGCCCGCTGGCCCGGCACCATTCCCGCCGGCACGACAAGCGGCGCGTTGATCGAACAACTCGATCTGTTCGCCACCTGCGCCGAAATTCTCGGTCAATCGTTTCCGGCTACGGTCGCCGAAGACAGCGTAAGTTTCCTCTCTGTGCTGCGCCAACCCAACGCGTCGCTCTCGCCCCGCAGTACGCTCATCAATCATTCCGCCGAAGGCCGTTTTGCGATTCGCGAAGGCCGCTGGAAACTCCTTGTCTGGCCCGGTTCTGGGGGCTGGAGCTCACCCACTCCTGCGCCCAGCCAATGGCTGAAAGTTGCGCGCACCGATCTAGCCACTCTTCCCGCGTTCCAACTTTACGATCTTGAAAGCGACCCGGCCGAGACGAAAAACCTAGCCGCAGCGCAGCCTGAAATCGTGCAACGCCTTGGCCGCCTGCTGCGCGTCGATATCGAGCGCGGCCGAAGCACGCCTGGCGCACCCCAGCCCTTCACGGCGCCGACGGAATGGACCCAGCTGGCTTGGCGCGAAAGCTTTAAGCCTTAAGCGGCGGGGAGCGTAAAACTAAACCGTGCGCCCGCACCTGGCGCACTTTCCACACGTACTTCCCCGCCGTGCGCTTGTACGACGTGCTTCACAATTGCGAGCCCGAGCCCGGTGCCGCCTTGTTCACGAGAACGGGCCTTATCGCCGCGAAAAAAGCGCTCGAAAATCCGCGCACACGCTTCGGCCGGAATCCCCGGACCGTCATCTTGAACTGATACTTCGATACGGCGTGAATCCAAGGCCCGTGCGCTGATGACGACTTCACCTTCCATGCGGCCATACTTGATCGCGTTATCGATCAGATTAGAAATTACCTGACGCAAACGGTCGGGATCTGCCTGTACGATGAGAGCGGGCTTTACTTGATTTTTAATCGTCACGCCCCGCGTATGGGCGCGGCCACGAAGATCGTCGGCTACTTCCTGCACTGCTACTGCCAGCGAAACCGATTGGAGGGCGAGCCGGATATTGCCGGAATCAAGCGTGGAGAGCATCAACAGATCATCGATGAGTAAGGTTAGACGATTGGCGTGCTTATCGATGATTTGCAGAAATCGCGTTAAAGATTCTGGCTCATCTTTTCCGCCGTCGATCAACGTTTCTGCCGCGCTCTTAATTAATGAAAGTGGGGTGCGCAGCTCGTGACTGACGTTCGCGACAAATTCCTGCCGCACAGCCTCCAGTTGTCGGAGCCTGGTGAGATCATGCAGCACCAAAATAGCACCATCGCGCACGCCTTCGCCGTCGCGCAAAGCGAGCGCATTGACTTGCAGGAATTTGGGAGAGTCCCGTGTCTCCAGACGCAGTTCGTGACCGAGGATCTCCGGCTCGTTTTCCAGCCGAGTCACCAAGGCGGCGACTTCGTGGTGACGCGTCGTTTCCAAAATCGTCCGACCGGTGGCTGGCGGGGTAAAATTAAACAATTCGCCGGCGGCACGATTAGCTAGGCGGATACGGCCCGCCGCATCGACGACTATGAGACCTTCGATCATGCGCTCAAAAAGGGCGGCGGTGCGTTGCCCTTGCTCGCGCAATTCCTGCTCACGCTGGATGCGTTGCTCGGCGAGCTGGCCCACGCGTTCGGTTTCCAGGCGCTGGTTACGACCGCGCTCCAACCACCAAGCGACAGCAAAGAACGCCGCCAACAGCAAGAAAAGCACGGAGGTAAGCATCATACTTGGGAACGAGCCAGCACAACAGCCCGGTCCTCACATTGAGAATTACTCCTCCGCGAGGCAACGGTAGCCGACGCCTCGGACAGTTTCTAGATAGCGCGCAATGTCGCCCAATTTTTCGCGCAAACGGCGCATGTGGGTATCAACGGTGCGGCTATCAATGGGATTATCGTAGCCCCAGACGTCTTGCAGGAGACGATCGCGGGTCTGAACGCGACCCCGACGACGAATAAGAATTTCCAGTAATTTAAACTCGGTGGCGGTCAGCACTAAGGGTTCGCCCGCTACCGTTACTTCATGGCGCCCCACATCGAGTGTGAGTTCACCCATCCTCAGTTCAGCGCTGGTGTCCTCGCTGCTTTGGGTGCGAACGAGTAGTTTTTTAATGCGCAGCAGTAGTTCGCGGGGGCTGAAAGGTTTCGTGACGTAATCATCGGCGCCTAGCTCGAGCCCGAGGACGCGATCCATCTCTGCGGCTCGCGCAGTGAGCATGATGATGGGAATAGTCGCGGTGTTCGGGTCGCGTCGTAGAATTTTGCAAACCTCTAGGCCGTCAACTTCAGGCAGCATGAGATCGAGCACGATGAGCGCGGGGCGTTCATCCCGAGCAAGAGCAATGGCCCGGGCGCCATCTTTGGCGAGGAGGGCGTTGTAGCCGGCCTGCCGCAGCTTAAACCCGAGAACTTCGAGCGCATCGGGCTCGTCGTCGACGAGCAGAATTTTAGGCTTCATTGGCTTTACCGGAGGTGTGGCGAATGTCCTTGGCCTCGTATAAATAGACGACTTCTTCGGCGATATTGGTGGCGTGGTCGGCGATGCGTTCGAGACTTTTGGAGATCACCATCAAGTTCAGGCAGCGTGAGATATTGGAAGGACGTTCCACCATGTAGCTGGAAAGTTCGCGGTGCAGTTGACGGTTGAGGTTATCAACGTCGCCGTCACGCGGAACGACCATACGGGCTTTCTCGGGATCGCGATTGATAAAAGCGGTGATGGCGTCGCGCAGCATTTCAAGGCCCATCGTGGACATACGCGGGAGATCAACGTAGGGTTTGAGTTGGGGCTCGGTGTTCAGGTCGATGCAACGGCGGCAAATGGTAACCGCTTCGTCACCTACGCGTTCAAGATTTTGAGAAATTTTCATCGCGACGGTGATGAGTCGGAGCTCGGTCGCGAGCGGGGCCTTGGTGAGGAGGTGGATAGCGATGTCATCGATCTCAACCTCAAGCTGGTCTAGGATGTTATCATCTTCCTGAACTTGGCGCGCGAGAGCATCATCGCGTTCGACAAGCGCGCGCATGGAGCGGGCGACGGCGGACTCGGCGTGGCTGGCCATCGCGAGGAGGCTCTCTTTGAGCCGATTCATTTCTTCGGAGTAGTGCGTCATGTCAGTAAAGTGCTGTTAACCGAAGCGACCGGAGACGTAGGCTTCGGTCTGAGCGTTGGCGGGATTCATGAAGATCGCCCGAGTGTCGGCGAATTCGATGAGTTTGCCCATATAGAAAAAGGCCGTCTTATCCGAGCAGCGTGCGGCTTGCTGCATGTTGTGGGTCACGATCACGATGGTAAACTTAGTGCGGAGCTCCTGGATGAGCTCTTCGACTTTGACCGTCGCGATCGGATCGAGAGCGGAGCACGGCTCGTCCATGAGAATCACTTCCGGTTCGACGGCTATGGCGCGCGCAATACAGAGGCGCTGTTGTTGTCCACCAGAAAGACCGAGGCCTGAGGTATGGAGGCGGTCTTTGACTTCATCCCAAAGCGCAGCCCCGCGCAGTGATTTTTCCACCACGGAATCGAGATCAGACTTGTTGGAGCGACCTTGGAGGCGAAGTCCGTAGGTAATGTTTTCGTAGATCGATTTCGGAAAAGGGTTGGATTTCTGGAAAACCATGCCCACGCGTTTACGCAGTTCGATGACATCGACACTGGGGTCGTAAATATCTATGCCGCGAATCTTGATTTGACCATTAGCAACTCGAGTGCCGTCGATCAAATCGTTCATGCGGTTCAGGCAGCGTAAAAGCGTCGATTTCCCGCAGCCTGAGGGGCCGATGAAGGCGGTGACTTTCTTCTCTTCTATCTTGAGATTGATATCGTAGAGCGCCTGCGATGCTCCGTAGAAAAAATCAACGTGATCAATGTCGATCAACGTCGAGCCTGCAGGTGTTGACGTAACCGGAATTGAGCGGCCAGAGGCAGGAGCGGTAAAAGTAGGTTTGATATCCATGACGGAGACTTGGGCTAAGTTGGGCTCACCATTTGTAGCGATTACGCAATTTATTGCGCAGTACAATCGAGCACGTCGCGATCAGAGCCACGATTCCCAAAAAGACGAAAGCAGTGCCGTACTGGACGCGCTCTGTGTATTCATTTTGGGGAATCTTCGAGCTAACGACGTAAATGTGGTAGGGCAGCGCCATCACGCCCTGAAAGAAGAAATCACTCACCGATGTAAGTCCTTCCCACGGCAATTTGTCGCGCACGACATAGGCGGCAGTAAACATGATCGGAGCTGTCTCGCCCGCCACGCGAGCGATGCCGAGGATCGACGAGGTAAGAATTCCGGGAAGTGCGTAAGGCAGAACATTCTTTCGAATTGTCTGCCATTTGGTCGCCCCAAGCGCGAGCGAACCTTCGCGGAAGCCTTTGGGCACAGCCTTGAGCGATTCCTCGGAGGCGGTGATGACCACAGGCAGAACCATGAATGCGAGCGTGAACCAACCGGCGAGGAGCGAGACATTCCAGTCGAGGTAGATCACAAAAAGACCCAGACCAAATAGACCAAAGACAATCGAGGGGACTCCCGCCAGATTGAGAATAGCCAAGCGGATCAGCGTAACGGCACGCCCTTGCTTGGCATATTCACTTAAGTAAACTGCAGCACTCACTCCAAGTGTCAGCGCAATTATCATTGAGCCTAGTACTAAGAGCACCGTTCCGACGATACAGGGGAAAATACCGCCCGCAGAGTATACATAGCTCTCCGCTTTGATGTCCTTGGCTTCAGGATGGGTGGTCTTGAACGCACGAAACTCACGATCTCCCATCTCTTTCTTCTGCCCTTGATAGTCGAATACGTAGAGCGATTCGGGTGCCTCGGTAAAAAAGGCTACGTTGATAAACGGAGCTGTGGTGGTGAAAACAGTCTTTGAACCCTTAAATACGATATTACCGAAAACTAAGGCTCCACAGATCAGAATCACGTACGTGGCTGTACGAAAAAGCCAAAGGGCGGCCGACTCCCAACGACGCGCCGCGCTCGGACGGGATTGAAATTCGTGATGGGTTGATGGGCTCATGGTCAACCGATGGAAATGCGATATTTACTCACGATTTTCTGAGCGATGAAATTTATTCCTAGCGAAAGAAAGAACAGCACGATACCCACAACAAAAAGCGCACGATAATGAATACTTCCTCGGACGACCTCACCCATCTCCTGCGCAATAATTCCAGTCATTGTGTGCACGGGCTGAGTGACGACAGCGAGCCCTGCAGTGAAATCGGGAATTGCGATACGATTACCGGCGCACAGCAAAACGACCATCGTCTCGCCGATAACACGACCAAGGCCAAGGAGCACCGCAGAAATAATACCGGATAAGGACGCCGGTACTACGATTCTGATAATCGTTTGTAGACGCGTCGCTCCGAGCGCGAAGGAGGCTTCCTTGAAGGCCTTGGGCACGTTTTGGAGGGCGTCTTCCGCAAGCGTGAAAATGGTCGGGACCGCGATTAAAGCGAGCAAGCAGCCAGCCGTAAGAATATTAAGTCGTTCGCTGAAAGGAAAACCGGGCACCCAAGCGAGCCAGGTTTGTTGCGAGAGCCAACGCAGGCTTTGACCCAAAACTGCGATGCCAAAGAAACCTAGCACCACCGAGGGAAACGCGGAAATAAATTCAATACTAGGTTTAATGATACGTTGTTCCCGGCCTGAGGCGATTTGGTTGATGTAAATCGCCGCACCCACACCGAGCGGGACCGCGATCACCAGTGCCACAAGCGAAACCATGAGAGATCCCATCAACAACGGTACGATACCGTACCAATCTTGCCAGAAGCTAGCGGTGAGCCATTCACGACCGAAGAGAAACGCGCTGATCGCCTGATACCAAGGCACCGAGCGGGTGTAATCCCAAGTCTCCAAGCTGCGCGTCGTCGCGGGAAAGGTTGCGATATAATCGTGCGTGAGCTGATTAAATCGATCCAGACGCGCCATCAGTTCGGGCGTGGTCGGTTTTGGTGCCACCGACAACGCGGCATCCAATTTCCGGGCGAATTCGGCACTGGTTTGTTTGTAGACGGGCAAAACTGCCGTCAGGACATGAAGTTCGGCAGCAAAATCGACCGCTTCGATTTTAACAGCGGCAGCCTGGTCATTTTTACCGGCTACCAATAATTGTTGTCGTTCCGTTTTCTTATCCTCGGCGATGAGAAACTTCGTCTTGATAGCGGTCGCTTGGTCCGTGAGGTCGGAAACCATGCCACGAATCGGTTCAACGGCTTCTGCATATTGCGCCGTAAATTCATCAAATTTCGCGAGCTCTTCGTTGGCCGAGGCCGGCGACATTTTTCGCTCTGCGATATAGTTATTATACTGGCGCAGTCGCAGGTCGGAAAGATAGCGAGTGAGTGCGATGTGGCCACTTTCTTGGGTGCGGATAAAATCGACGTACTCCAAACCTGCCTGCCGATACGTAAGAAGATTACGGTGATTCTGACCAAAAAAACCGATGCCTTCCTGAAATAGAAAATAAGTGATCAGCGCCAAAACGATGATTGAGACCACCGCATTACCGCCAAAAAAAACCTTGATGGCGTCATCAAATGAGAGGCCAAGCACACGGATGCGCTTCTTGTTAACCAAGAAATCCGATTGAGAGGTCGGGCGCGGAGTTTCCATTCAGAGCAGGGACGGGGCGTTAAGTGTTAGAACAACAAGACACAAAGGCCCGCCGACGGAGCGTCAAGCGGGCCGATGGACAACATATGTAAACTATATCAGCGAATGGACACAAAACCGATCTTTTCGCAGATCTTCTGACCTTCGTCACTGAGCGTGAACTCAATGAACTTGGCGGCTTCGCCCGTGGGCTCTCCGTTGGTGTAGTAGAAGGTCGGACGAGCGTAGGGATATTTCTTCGAAAGAACGCTGGCCTTGTTGGGCACGAGACCTTCGATCGAGACCACCTTGATGCCAGCATCATTGATGTAAGCGAGGCCCACGTAACCAATGCCATTGGGATTCTTGCCGACTTCGGAGGTGATCTGCTCGTTACCGGCCATCTTCTGGGAAGAAGAGGCGTAGTCGCGTTTCTTCATGGCGAGATCCTTGAAGTCCGAATAGGTGCCGGACGAGGTATTGCGCGTGTAGATCGAGATCTTGCCCGCGGGACCGCCGACGGCGGACCAATCAGTGATGTCGCCGGCGAAGATTTGCTCCACTTGGCGCTTGGTCAGGTTTTTGACTGGGCTATTGGCATTTACGATGATGGCGATTCCGTCATAGGCGACGATGATCGGGTTCATAGTGACACCCTTAGCTTGCGCGGCCGAAACTTCCGTGGTCTTAGCGCGGCGCGAGGACATGCCGATTTGGGAGGTGCCATCGATGATCGCGGCAATACCGGTAGTCGAACCTTCAGCGGCGATCTCGAAAGAAACACCAGGATTCTTGGCCTTGTATTCTTCGGCGAGAGTGGGGACGAGTTTCGCACCGAGGGTGTCGGAACCTTTGATCACGAGCTTTTGCGCGAAGGCCGTCGAGACGAGCGCGAGGGCCGCGAGGAGGAAGGAAAAGTTTTTCATGTTATGTAATTTTATAATTGGAGTCAGGGCTTAGAATTTCACCACGAGATCCAGCTGAAGGAGCTGGGTGTGATCGCGAGCAGCGAGAGAGTAAGTCAGGTTTTTCTGGATGTCCGAGGTATGGAAGTAGGTGACATTGAAGTTGGTAAAGTCGGTCACGTTGTAACTGAGAGCGAGCTTGTAGCCGGCCTGATTGAGGAAACCGAAGGCGAAATCAGAGTCAGAGGTATTAACATCGAGGGAACCGAGACCGATGCTGCGGTAATCGAGCTTGGCGCTGTAATCACCTTGGACCTTACCCGTGCCGTAGCTGTAGCCGAAGCCAGCGAGCCAAGCGGAGCGATCACTCTTCCAGCGGGTCTTGGAGAGACCATAAACTTCGTTAACACGAACGTCGGCATCATTGTTGATGGCGGAGTCCCAATAGAGTTTGAAGGCAGTACCGGCACCGTTCACATTGGCGACGTTAACTTCGCCCGCGAAAGTCATGATACTGAGGCCGCGCGTGGGGCCGTTGAAGGTATTCTCGTTAGCGGAGAAACCGATGTTAGCCTGGTTGTATTTCGAATAGCCGGGAGCGAGGATGACGCTGTTCAGCAGGTCCTTGCCGAAGTAGTGCGTGTAAACCGCCTGTTGAGTGAAGAGCCAAGCATCACGACCGAGCAGGCCGACGGTGGATTCGTTGCGGTCTTCCATGATGTTCTGGAGAGCGCGAATTTCAAAGGTGTCTTTCGAGCCAATGAAATACTTGTAGGTCTCGGTTAAGCCCTGCGGATTGATGTCAGCATCCCAAACAAGATCGGTAGTGTAAAGGGGTTGCTTGAACTTACCGGCCGAGAAAGACCAGTTGAGGTTAGGATTGTAAGAAACGTAAGCGCGGGCGAGGAAGATGCTGTAATCATCGTTACCCGAGCCGCTGCCGGCGGCGCCGCCGAAGGTTTGATTGCCGGAGTCAGCCGCTTGGCCGGTTTCCAAGGCGAAACCCGCGCCCCAACCTTTTTGGAGGAGGACATCACCATTGAAGCGAAAGCGGAAACGCTCACGTACGCGTTCATTGGTGACCACGGAGCTGCCGGTGGCAGTAGCAGGAGCTTGCGTCTCGATCTGGTGGCGCATGCGAATGTCACCCGAGAGCTTGAATTCGCTCAGCGAGGAGCTGAGGTTGAGTTTACCAGCGGAAGAATTGACGGCGAAATCTTTTTGAAGTTCGACGCGAAGCACTTCGGCCTCTTGATCGCTGACGACGCCTTTTTTGACCAACAGGTCAATCAGCGGGCCGCTGTCTTGAGCGAGCAATGCAGCGGAGGAGATGAACAAGCTGGCGGTGAAGCCGAGGGATTTTTTCAGAAGACTGAATTTCATAGTTGGTGGTGTGTACGGTGTTGATCTGACAATTACACCATGCCCTACGAATGTTACGAAATGATGGCTTTTTTGTTACGACCTTGGAACTAAACGCGTAAAAAGAGCCAATTTTACCACCGAAAGCTCGAGGATCCCGTAAAAACCTAGGGCTTACGCCGGCCTTAACCAAACTCGCCAAAGGGGCAACGGCCACCATCATAAGGCCCAAAATAATTAAACTCGCCTCGAGTGAGCCGAGCCCGAAACCCTTTTACCTACTATAACGCCCATGAATCGCACGCTCGTCAAAGACGCCCTCGCTAGCACACAAGCCCTCGACGCCATCTTTCTTCAAGGCTGGGTCCGTACCCGCCGCGACGCCAAAGCCTTTTCCTTCGTCGAGCTGAACGACGGTTCCTGCCTCAAGGGGATCCAAGTAATCGTGGACGCCACCCTGCCCGACTACGCCGCCGTGACCCGCGCCAGCACCGGCGCCTCGATTGCTGTCCGCGGCAAGCTAGTGCCTTCGCAAGGTCAGGGCCAAAAATGGGAAGTCGTCGCCGAGAAATTCGAAGTCCTCGGTGAAGCTGATGCAACCTACCCCCTCCAGAAAAAAGGCCATACACTCGAATTTTTACGCGAGATCGCGCACCTTCGTCCGCGTTCTAACCTCTTTGGTGCTGTTTTCCGCGTACGCAGCCGACTCGCTTACGCTGTTCACCAATTTTTTCAGGAAAAATCTTTCTGCTACGTTCACACGCCCATCATCACCGCCAGCGATGCTGAAGGCGCAGGCGATATGTTCCGTGTCACCACGCTCGATCTGGCACAACCACCCAAGACCGAGGACGGCGCAATCGACTCCACCCAAGATTTCTTCGGCAAGAAAACGTTTCTAACTGTATCCGGCCAACTTGAAGCGGAGATCTTCGCCACCGCACTTTCCAATGTTTACACTTTTGGTCCGACGTTCCGTGCCGAAAATTCTCACACCTCGCGTCACGCCTCTGAGTTCTGGATGATCGAGCCCGAGATGGCATTTTGCGATCTTCAGGGTGACATGGCCCTCGCCGAAGAATTCGTCAAATACCTCATCCGCGACGCCAAAGAGCACTGCGCTGCTGACCTCGAATTTTTTTCCAAGTTCGTCGACAAAGATCTACTCGCTCGCCTGGACTTCGTGCTCGAACGACCGTTCCAACGCTGCAGTTACACCGAAGCTATCGCGATCCTCTCTGCGTCCGGCCGCACTTGGGAACACCCCGTTGCCTGGGGCGACAACCTCCAATCTGAACACGAACGCTTCCTTAGCGAGGAACACTTCAAGTGCCCCGTCACGGTCTACAATTACCCACGAGCGATCAAAGCCTTCTACATG
>Ga0214919_10011050_pt1 | contig 11308 bp, 9 predicted proteins | sample LL1503_MetaG_FD_177994 | JGI IMG/M metagenome (GOLD analysis project Ga0214919, IMG submission 177994) | Freshwater microbial communities from Lake Lanier, Atlanta, Georgia, United States - LL-1503 | ecosystem: Environmental > Aquatic > Freshwater > Lake | place: USA: Georgia | collected 2015-03-15
CCACCCGATCGATCACCTCCACCTGCAAGCTCCGCGCTTTCCCCGCCGATAGATACGGATCATACGCCATCACCCGCATCCCAAAAGCGATCGCCCTTCGCGCCACCTCTCCCCCGATTCTGCCCATTCCTAAGATTCCCAGCGTCTTGCCATTCAGCTCCGTTCCCTGAAAACTTTTTCGATCCCACTGCCCTGCCGACATCGAACTGTGCGCTTGGGGCAAGTGCCGAGCCAAACCCAACAGCAGTGTAAACGCCTGTTCCGCCGTGCTGATCGTATTCCCGGCCGGAGTATTCATCACCACCACACCTTTCTCCGTCGCCGCATCCACATCCACATTGTCCACCCCCACCCCCGCCCGACCCACCGCCCGAATAGTCGGACACCCTTGCAGGATAGCTTTGCTGACCTGTGTTTGGCTGCGCACCACCAGCGCATGGCAACCCTTTAACTTTTCCAGTAGCTCCTTCTCCTTCAGGGTAGGGCTTTCGATCACCTCGATCTGCGGACACCCCTTCAGCACATCCACTCCGCTGGGAGAAACCCCGTCTGTCACAAAAACCTTATACTTGGCTGACATTAAAAAGTTCTAGCAGAGCCACACCGCAGGGCAACGCTCTCCCATCCCCATATTTCAACGCTCCCCCCTCACGCCAAGTCCGCTAAGGCCTCAATGCAGGAGCGCTTTTCAAAATTCCCTTTTCTCAAATTCCGCATTTCGCATTTCCAAATCAAATCACCCCTTTCCGCCCTTGGCGTCCTTTGCGTGAGCAGTTCGCGTCTACGGGACGAGGTAGGGCTACTTAAACGTCCCAACAGGTTTGTTCGCGTTTTTTGGATCCACCACCCAAACCGCCACACTCGAAGGGACCACGTAGTTACTCGATCCGACTGTATTTGTTAAAACACCCGCACCGTTCGTATCTATCTTGATAAAAAAATTGGACTGCCCTTTATAAAAACCCCTAGGGGTAACTAATCCCAATGTTGCATTGGTAAACTTCGGCGGCACTTCTAGAAACGCGATTCCCCGATAGTTCCCCCCGTTCGTGTTGGTTGTGCTCATATTGGTCAAAAATGTTGAATCCGTCGTGCCACTGTTTGACGGATAGGACGAATACTCGGCATAAAATGCGTTCACCGCTGTCTTAATCGATTCCGCCATCGCCGCCACCTCTGCCTTCTTTCCCGCTTGAATCGCCCCATTGATCGCCGGCAAGCCCAAACCCGCCAGAAGCCCGATGATCGAGATCACCACCAGCAACTCCACGAGCGTGAACGAGTCGCTTTTTGCCTTTGGAAATTTTTGAGAAGAAGTTATGTTCATAACTATGACTACACCCGCTCTCACCCCTTTCCACCAGAAAATATTTCCTCACGCCAAGTCCACAAAGCGCGACCTCTTTTCAGCCTTCTATTTTCTCAAATTCCGAATTCCGCATTTCGCATTCCCAAACCAAATTCCCCCTTTCCGACCTTTGCGTCCTTTGCGTGAGCAATCGGCCTTCACCCTCATCGAACTCCTCGCCGTCATCACCATCATCGGCATCCTCGCAGGCCTCACCCTCGGTGCGGCGGGCGCGGTTCGCCGTCACGGAGCTACTTCCACTGCCAAGGCGGAGGTCGCTGCCCTGCAAGCCGCTTGTGACCGCTTTTATGCCGACAATAATAGTTACCCAAGTAACTCAGCGGTTAATCCATCCTCCAGCTTTGCCCCAGCTGCATACACCGGCGCCGGCCAAGCTCTCTTCACCAACCTTCTTGGCTCGGTCACCTTATCCGTCGCTCCCACCACAAAACGGTACTTCGAACCCAAACCTGCCATGGTTTATACCAACGGATCCCCCAACTACCTCATCGACCCCTGGGGCTACGCCTACGGGTATAACTCCGACGGCACCAACGCCCCCCTTATTTGGTCCACCGCTGGACAAACAACTGGAGGTGCAAACACAAATAAGTGGATCACCAGCTGGCCGAAAATGTAAATTGCTGTACAGTATTGTTTTAACTACTAAATTATATTTTAGAATATTTACTTTGTAAGCTACTGTTGACAATGTAAATTAAAGGTATAAATACCTTAATCGTGACCCTCTTTACTCCCTTCCCCGCGTCTGCGCCCTGCGTAGCTCGTTCTGAGTCGCCGAAGTTAAGAATGAAGCAGGGTCACGCTAAGTCCGCCAAGCCCTACACATTTTCTTCAAAACTACGTTCGCACTTTTTCACAATCCAACATCAAAAATTTAACGTCCAAAATCGCCGCGTCGCCCCCTTAACCCCTTCATCCCTTAACCCCCTCCCCCCTTTCCGACCTTTGCGCCCTTTGCGCCCTTTGCGTGAGCAATCCGCCTTCACCCTAGTCGAACTCCTCGCCGTCGTTGGCATTATGGGTCTTCTCGCCGCCGTTGCTGTCCCCGCACTCAAAGGTCTGACCGGAAGCGGGGGCCGTAAACAGGCCCTCAGCCAACTCATGGGTGCCCTCGAAATCGCCCGAAACACCGCCATCTCCACGGGGACCAACGCCGCCGTTATCTTTCCAGATAGCACCTTCACCTTAGGCGAGGGCTATAAATATCGCTCGATGGCAGTGGTTGCCTGGAACGCCACCAACACGGCAAGCCCTGCCACCATGGTCGGCTCCTGGATCGTCCTCCCCCAAGGAATCGCCCTATTCCCAAACTCCATCTCTGCTCTCCCTCAAGCAGCCAATGTTTCCGTTCGAATTTTGACTAGTAGCAACACAGCAGCAAATTACCCCGCAATTAGTTTTCAATCCGATGGCGGTCTCGACGAAAGCCAATCTCCCCTCCCCACCAACGGCATCGCCTTCTTTGAAGGGACTGTCACCGACACCAAAACCAACCCCACATCCAAAATGACTAACTTCGAAACCGTCCGCGTCACCCGCTACACGGGCCGAGCCCTCCCCACCCTAGCCCCCGCCCCATGAAATTTTCCCCCCAGCCCTGCATATCTCCATCCGAATCCGCGAGGTTAGGAGCGAAGCAGGGTCACGCTAAGTCCGCTAAGGCCTTAATGCAGGAACGCTTTTCAAAATTCTCTTTTCTCAAATTCCACATTCCGCATTTCGCATTCCCAAATCAAATCTCCCCTTGGCGTCCTTTGCGTGAGCAATCTGCATTCAGTCTGACCGAAGTCGTTATTGCCATGGGAGTGGCCGCCGTCGCCTTCACCTCCATCATCGCCCTCTTTCCCCTCGGCCTCAATATGAGCAAGGAAAGCTACGAAGCCACCCAAGCCGCCCTCATCGCTCAAACGATCATGGCCGATCTCAAAGACGAGCAAAGCGGTGGCGGTAACCTTCGTAGAAAACCAAATCCAGGAAGGTATCGATTACTCCAAATCAGCCCGAATTCTGACCCTATGGGTGACAAACAAAAAACCAACTACGCCGAAATACGCTTCTACACCAAAACCCCCCAAACCGCCTACATTGCCTACAAGCCAAACGATGGGGCAAACAACGATACCGATACCAATAATCCTTTGATCATGAGACCATATACATATTCATATACAGAGGACGACTCTACAGCACCCGACTGGTACAACGGTGGAACCAATGGTGCCTTTGCGTTGGTTAAAGTAACCATCTCGCCAACTCTCCCAAGTGACAGCGGTAACGATGGCTCCCCCCGGCGCATCGATATGTCTGTAGAAACTCCAGGCAGTGCCAACGTCAGCAACCGAACCTGCTACCTCTTTACAGGAGCTTCCCACCAATGAACTTTTTCCCCCAGCCCTGCCCAGCTCCTTCTGTGTCGCCGAAGTTAAGAGAGAAGCAGGGTCACGCCAAGTCCCCCAAAGTCGCCACGGATATTTGTCTCACAAAAAACAATCCTTTCCGTCTTTACCCCGACTGGGTCGGGGCTTTGCGTCCTTTGCGTGAGCCATCCGTTCTCCAGTCTCCAACAACCAATCTTCCTCTTCGACCTTTGCGTCCTTTGCGTGAGCCATCCCCTACACCTCACGCTAAGTCCGCTACGTTCGCGAAGGATTTTTCTGACCTAAAAAATAACCCTTTCCGACCTTTGCGTCCTTTGCGTGAGATTTCTGGTTTTACTCTCATCGAACTCATGGCCGCCACTACCGTCCTCTCTATCATTCTCCTTATGATGGTCGGTATGCAGGATCAGATGGCCAAGGCTTGGTCCAACTCCAACCGTCGCACCGACGCCACCCGCGAAGCCCGTGCCGCCTGCCGCCTCATGGCTCAGGATTTTTCCTGCCTTGTATTCCGCAGCACTAACAGTGACTCGGCAGCTAACATCCCAGCCGCACTTCGCAAGAAAGGCGTTCCATTCCTCTACTCCAGCAACGGGATCGGCCCCATTACCATCCCCTCAAATCAGCCATCTGCTTCATACTTCTTTGGCCTTTCCGCTCGGAAACCCTCGGGAAGTGGCCCGGAGGACTTTGGAATTTTTGGCTACTACATCGCCTCCCAACGTACCACCAACGTCAGCGGTTTCGTCACGACCAACTACAACCTCTACCGTCACTACGTTCCTGCTAGCAATGCTGTGAACAATTTGAACACCTGGTTCGGCAGCACAGACCCGACTGATCTTTTTAATCCCACCAACGCAGAGATCCTCGCCCGCAACACCTGCAATCTCAGAATTATTTTCTACAATAGGCGCGATGCTGACGGAAAGTATGCGGTAACCAATGGCCTCAACTACTCCTGCGAATCTTCAGGAACAGCGACTTATTTCTCGGGGAACAAAATTCAGGTTGAAATTTCGGTTTATCCAGAGGACTTCGCTCAAAGAATCTCGTACACAGATTGGGCAAAATCAGAAAATATTCGAAAATTTGCCCGCTCCTACGAGTTTCGGGTTGACATACCCCGCGAATAAAATGAAAAGCCCTCGTCCCTCCACTTACTCTTCGTCCTCGCCCAGCTTTGCCCTCATCAGTGTGCTGGCCCTTGTTTCCCTAGCCGCCCTCACCGCCACCGCCTTCCTCGCCTCCGCCCGGCTGGAGCGCCAAGCCACCATGCCCCTCACCCAAACGACCATGCTCGACTTGGCTCTCGATGCTGGGTCCGTTGCCGCGTTGCGACTACTGGAATGTGGTGCAGGAGAACAGTTCAACCATGTTGTTACCTACTGGAGAGGTACGAACACGGACGACTGGACCAACGAACTTGGTTACCTACTTATTGGAGCGCTAGAGGATAGTAACATAAGTGACGACCCGCTTCAGCTTAAATATTACTTCTGTTTTAGCTCCGCTGCACTGACTAATCTTGGCACAAATCTAGTCGAATATATAGATCTTGCTAATGCCGGTGACCAAGGGCGGTTTAACAGGCAAATAGGCGCAGTGTTGAATTCAGCGAAGACAGGCACCAATTTTGCCGATGGCCAATCCACCACGATTCCTCTTCTGGGAAATCAAACATCCCCCCCCGTGGGCTGGGTCTACATCAAACAGGACGTTCGGGTAAAACCTGGCCAGACCAACACCACCAACGTTCCCGTCACCCGGTTCGCCTTCTATGTGCAAGACCTCTCCAGTATGATCGATGCTGATCGCATGGGCGGTTTTACTAACGGAACTCCTATCCGTCAAAGCACCGCTCTTCCGACCAACTACATGCAAGGCACCAACCCTGCCGAAATCTCACTCACGAACCTCACTGGCACTGCGTTAACCAATGCCACAACTGCCTCTAACTTTACATTGACGAATAACCGCGTGAAATACCTCACCCCTGGAATGCTCGTTCTTTCTAATGGTGGCGGACTCAACACCAACGACCTTCGCTACGTCACCACAGGCCTTCGCCACTGGACCAACGCCTATGAACGTATCCCCTTCGGCCTTGGCTACTCCAACTGCGGCGCTAACCAGAAAGGCACGAATAAATTTAATCTTAATTTAAACGGCATAAAGGTTGACGACATCGCCGCCCACATCACCTCCAACCTAACAACAAATTTTCTAGCCCGTGCTGGTGGCCTAACCAATGAGACCAATGGCTATACCTTTGACTACGCCAAATGTTTGGCGGCCAATATCGTCGACTACATCGATACCGACAGCACACCCACCTATGGATCTAGCGGCACCACCAAATACTGTGGCATCGAGCTCGCCCCCGTCGTTACCTGCGTCGCTCTTGCGAATGCCCGTGGCAACTGCACCTATCCGGCGGTAGCAAATACTGCCACCACCCCTCCACCCCAATATATCGTCACCGAAACAATCACCGCAACTTTGAGCCTCCAGTTTTGGAATCCTTACAATAAAGCCACTCCAGCTACTAATGTGCCGCTCGAGTTTCGCACCTGTCCTCCTGGATCTGAAACCAACAATGGCCTGGCTTATGTTATTCCGGGAAATAGCAATACCCCGATTGCTGGCAACGGGAGTTACCAACACTTTGAAACTCTTTTTCCTAACTTCAAATCTACCACTATTAACATTCCCGCAATCCCCCCCAACTCCTATGCGCTTGTCGAGGCTACCAACACAACCAGTTTCACTTGGACAAATCGAAGTTGGATCGCTGGCCAACCCCTTCCTACTGACAACACAAGATGGGGAATGAGGAGAACAAGCTCCGGGCCTGGTAGTGCTTTACAGCCGGGGACCAGATGGAGACCTGTTTATTTAACACACACCCCAAACAGCGACGGAATCAAACTAACGCGGGGAGATGCAGCCGCAAGCAACGCACCATGGAATTGGAATTACGATGATCACTATAGTAGTGCTAGTACTGAGGGTAAACCTCTCACGAACAATTGTTGGCAGGGCTACCTCAAGATTGGGCTTGGTGGCAGCCTTTGCACCATGACTAATCTCTACATCAATTCGGGAGATTTGGATGAGGATAATGCAAATCGTTCATGCTGGTACCCAAATTTAAGGCTGTTCGCAGGAACAATCGGAACTGGGACTTCATCCGATGAAACAAACTGCGTTGGCACAGGCGACCCGCGCATCTCCTACTTTGCGCGTCCTACAAACGATCAACCCCTCTACAGCAGTTCGCCATGGAGCCGCAACGGCTCCGGGTCTCTCGCATCCGGATTAAGTTGGGGCGGTCGCGCCATAGTACGTAACTCAGTAGGCTCAGATGCAGTTAGGACTAAATCAATAACAGAGAAAAGTTCAGCTTTCAGAGACGCTTCCTTGGCCACTGACCCGACCACATGGTTAGATTCAGGTCATGCTGACAATCCTTTTGGCGCGAATTGTCCTTATACGGCTGGCGCAGTTGCGGACAAACCATCGGCCTCCACTTATGCATCTGCCGCAAATCTTTTTTCGAAAATCTCATCTTCGCAGTGGAAAACGAATCAGGCACCTTGTCATATCGCAAATTCACCTCTTACAAATATCTGTGAGCTTGGCAACATTTTCGACCCCATCATGTGGACGAGAGAATCCCAAGACATAATCGGGCTCAAAGATTCGTCAAACAAACCCTCTGTTCAACATGGCGGAGGTAACACTCTCCGTATCGGCCGCGCTGAGCACCAACGATTTGCTTGGACAAATCTCTCATCTCAAGACCCCTCTATCCCCAATATGCAAATGTCCGCAGCCGCTCTGCTCGATCTTTTTTGCCTATCCAACCAGTTCGATGAGGGTGGGAAGATCAATCTCAACACCGCACCCGCACCCGTTCTACGTGCCCTTGCAGGTGGAATTTATCTACGTTCCGACCCTGCACTTTTAACGGGTGGCACTAATTTCTCCATACCCCCAGCCATGGCAGAGGCTTTTGCCCAAGGAGTCATGCGATTCCGAGCCCAGTACCCGTTCTACTCCCCTAGCCAACTTGCCTTTATCAACACCAGCACTGATTGGTCAAAAGGCTCAACCGGTGTAGCAAGGATCTGGCCATCCAATGCGGTTTTCGGGAATACAAATGCGATTGCACTTTCAGAAGCCCCTGGAAATAGCCTGAGCAGTGCCAGCGCCAATGTGACCGCGTGGAACGATCAGGCCGCCGAAGAGTGGTTTGCTAAAATCTTCAAACTCTCCACCGTTTATAGTCGCAATTTTCGCGTTTATGTTATCGCTCAAAAAGCCACTACAAATTCATCAGGTGCTTTTATCGGTGCCGGCCCAGTCGTCCGCAAATATTACAACCTGTTAATAAGAGAGAGCGGCACCGATGAAGTAGATACGCCGGGAGCCACTCCAACCATTACATTTCAATCCTACTACTAAGCGCGAGTTTTTTGCTTTAAACGCCTCCAGCTCTCCCTGCCCACCTAAGATCAGTTTGCTGCCCAGCTTCTTGACCTTCACCTCCGCCGGACAGTTCACTTCCATAAATCATTAGCGTCTTCACCCCCTGAATTCCTAAGGTGTAACACGTGTTACACTTTTATTTGGAGACCGTTTGATCTCAATTCGCTCCGTTTAAATTCCCACACACTTCGCCAACGCCCTCACCCCAAACACCTCCGTCTCCCCGTGCCCACCTAAAATCAGGTTCAGGCCTAGTTCCTTGGCCTTCACTTCTGTCGGATAGTCCACCTCACCCGTAATCAACGTGTCTATCCCCGCCTTCACCACCTGATCCAGATCCCCAAATCCCCCCGTCACAATCCCTATCTTCCGACAGATTTTTGGCCCACCCTCGACCACTTTCACCCAGTTTGCCAACCCTTCGAAGCTGCTCCCCCGACTCTGTCGGGGCTCGCAGCGAAGTAGGGCCACTTTTTTCACCAAATCCCTCAATTTCCACCTGCCCCCCTCCACCTTCCACCCGATGGCTCTTCCCATGGCCACGCCGAACGGTTTGCGCCTCGCATCCCTCAACCCCAAAGCCCTCAGAAGCCCGATCGAATTTCCCAACTCCGGATGCGCATCCAAAGGCAGATGCGAGGAGTAGATCGCCACTCCCAATTTTTTGGCCAGACGAATCCGCTTCTCCCGAATCTTTCGATCCAACGCCGAACTTCCCCAAAAGATTCCGTGATGAACGATCAGAAAATTCACCTTCTCTTTCCCCGCTTTTCGAATCGATTCCAGATCCGCATCCACTGCCCATCCCACCTTTTTGATCAGTTTGTTGTGGGTCACCTGCAATCCATTCTTTGCCCCTGGATAGTCTCGAAGCTTTTTTGTCTTTAAGATTCGGTCGCACTCCTTAGCCAACTCCTTTGCATTCACTGCCTCATTCTTACCCTGTCCTCCCACCCGACGCATCGCGAATCTTACACTTCAACCCAACCCTAGATCTGGACTAATCTGCCCTCATGGACCCGGCGATCATTACAGAACACCCCTCTTTCCTAATCGTCGATAAACCGGCCGGCTGGCTGGTTCACCCCACCCGACCCGACGGAACTTTTACCCTGATCGACTGGCTTCGCGGTGAGTACCCCGATGAATTCCTTTCCCTGATCAGTCGTCTAGACCGAGAAACCAGTGGGCTCCTTCTTGTCGGGCGGGGCAAGGAAAACGCCTCCATCTTCGGCAAAATGCAGCAGCGACGTGAAATACAAAAAAGTTACCTCGCCCTCGTTCACGGGCGCCCACCCGAATCAGGGGTCATCGATCAGCCTCTCGATCGACTGGGCAAACACCGCCCCAGCCAGATCTATGTTCGCCAAGCAGTCATTGCCGATACCTACCCAGCACAAACCGAGTACAAAACAGTTGGAACCCGTAACCACCCTACAATTGGCGAGATCAGTTTGGTCGAAGCTACTCCAAAAACAGGTCGCCTCCACCAGATCCGAGCCCACTTCGAACATATCAGACACGCAGTGGTTCACGACAAGATCTACGGTCACCCCGATAGAGTATTTTTAGACTATATCGATAAAGATATTAAAATAGAGCAAGAAATGGCAAGACATAGCCTGCATTCATCGAAAATATCATTTTTTTGGTTAAATTCTCCTATTTTCTGTGAAATCCCGATTCCAGCTGACCTTTCCGCCATTTGGGAGGGGTCTGACCCTATCTCCGTCGCTGTGTCTGACCCTACGGAGATCGCTAAATGAGTCGACCGATCTACCGCTTGCCACCATTCAAGGTCGATAAGGTCATGCTGGCCACCGCCGAGACGATCGATTGGGGGCTCAAGCTTTTCGGTATCCCACCCCTCTGGAAGGAAACCCAAGGCGAAGGTATTAAAGTTGGTGTCCTAGATACAGGGATCGCCCTTGAGCATCCCGACCTGCAACCCGCTATCCTCGAGGCCCGCGACTTTACCCGCAGTCCTTCCGCAGCCTACGACGCACAAGGGCACGGCACCCACGTCTCCGGGATCATCGCCGCCCGACGCAATGCCCACGGCATTGTCGGGGTTGCACCTGAGTCAAAAATTATCTCAGCTAAGGTTCTCAACGATGAAGGAGTTGGCACCTCCCAAGACATCGTTGCCGGCATCCAGTGGGCAGTTGAAAAGGGCGCCGACATCCTATCGATGAGCCTCGGCAGTCCCGAACCGGACGAAGAGATTCACCAAGCCCTCCTCGTGGCCATCTCCAAAGGAATCTTCGTGATCACCGCCGCTGGCAACGAAGGGCCCGACCTGGACACCGTGGGTTATCCTGCCGGCTTCCCTGAAATGGTGGCGGTCGGCTCCATCGATCGAAGAAAACGTCTCTCCCAATTCTCATCTCGAGGTCGTCAGGTGGATGTCGTGGCTCCAGGCGATGAGATCACCTCCTGCTACCCTCCTCGCAGTTACGCCACTCTCAGCGGCACCTCGATGGCTACCCCATTTATCTCCGGCGTAGTTGCCCTGGCTCTAGCGAAACACCGAAAAATGGGAGGAAAGACGCCTCTCCGCACCCAGCAGGATCTCATTGAACACTTGTGCCGGACCTCGGCCGACGCCGGCCCAGCTGGTTTCGATCCCCTGTACGGATGCGGAATCGTCGATCCGAATAAGTTGATTCAAGGGGTGAAATCTTAATTGTAGGTGCGGACGGCCAACTAGGACGCCTGAGGACAGGCGTCCGTACCGAATTATCTCACCCTTGCTGAGCTGGTTGCTGAATCTGAACGCCCTGTAATGGAATCCGCGAAACAATCTTTCCATCATACAAAACATCCAACGAATACTGTCCAGGGCTCGGCAAGCGCAACCCCGCTATATTAAAAATGAAGTTCTGGCTCCAGAAAAACGCCTGCGCTGGCGGTTCTCCCATCGTGAACTCAATCCTAGGACCGCCCTCAGGAAGAATCGCTTTCCCATCCGAATCGATAAACGAAATCTGAATGGTGTGCTTCCCCTCGTCTCCCGTCCGAAAAAGGAGCCTGAGCGCAATCGAGCAGTGCGGATGTACCGCGG
>Ga0214919_10011051_pt1 | contig 11308 bp, 12 predicted proteins | sample LL1503_MetaG_FD_177994 | JGI IMG/M metagenome (GOLD analysis project Ga0214919, IMG submission 177994) | Freshwater microbial communities from Lake Lanier, Atlanta, Georgia, United States - LL-1503 | ecosystem: Environmental > Aquatic > Freshwater > Lake | place: USA: Georgia | collected...
ATATAAATTTAATATTAATTTATTAAAAAAATAAAAAACAAATTTTTATTTTTAGTTGGTATTTTAATAAAATAACAAAAAATATTTACCAATAAAACATTGATAACTGATTTATGCAACAGCTCCATTATAATTCTGACAAGAATCCAATTGAATATATTTTTTCTTAAGAAAATTTATTCAAAAAAATCCATTTAAAAAATAGATGAATTAAAAGTTTTAATTAATTAATATATTGATATAGATAGAGAATTATTCATAAATAATACTTTATCCATGCTTTTGATTTAGGCCTGGCTCTACCACCAGGTAATATTCGAGATTTATAAAAAATATTTATTATTATATTTTATTTAACCAATAAATTATTGATTAAATAAATATTTTTTAAATAAAAAAATAGACGATCCCAATATTACTTAATGCTACATGGCTCTGCTGGCAAATTTTAAGAAATGATTATAAATTATTTTTATTTTATTGTTGAAAATATTAATAAATTATAGATTTAACTTCAATGATGTAAACTTAAAGATTTAATTATTAGAATATTAAATTGATTTTGATGCTTTTAATATTATTTAAATAAATATAAATTAATAATAAAATATTTTTTATAAATTATTTTATTAGTATTATTGATAAAAATCTTAAGTTTACAAAATTAATTTAACTTAAAGAATAATCTATAATTTATTTTTTTAATAAATTAGCTATCCAAAAATCCTAGATTTGGGTGTATCAAATCTAACTACTATTTGCAAAACTATTTACACTATTAAATGTTATAAATTTACCATCTGTAAAAAACTGTATTTGATATTGGGTTGTTCCTAAAGGCCCTTGTTGATATAAATTGGCTACATCATTTGGTAATAAAGCAGTAACAAAATATTGTGTTTTACCAATTTTTCCATAAAATCCAGCTTGAGGAGATCCATTTGTTATATAAACCGGATCGTTTGAAATAGTCGGAATTCCTTTCAAAGCACAACTTCTCTCTAATTTACCATTAATATAAATATCTACTGTTCTATTATTTAATACATAAACAACATGTACCCATGTCATTAATGGAATATTTTGAATGTCACATGATTCAACATTTTCTGGAGCAGAAGTGGATGTAACAACTTTTAATGAATTTGTTAAAGGATATAACCATAAACTTGGACAATGAACAGTCCCAACTGTTACACCTGTTGGACTAGTACTAGAATTCGTTGGATTTCCTTTCCATAATATATTCTTATATTGTCCAAATTTATAATTCCAATCTTTAACATATATCCATGTACTAAATGTTTGATTCATTCCCTGTGTTACTTGTGGTAAAGCAAATGCCGGACGTGCTATATAAGCATCAATTACATCATTTATTATAATGGGAGAATTTGCTGCTGCATCTTGTGATGATTTTACTGCAACATATATTATATAAATTAATAATGAAATAAATAAAAATAATATTATAAAAAATATAACTTTTCCCATTGTTCCTGTACTTTGATATTGATTCATTCCTTGTTTAGCAAGATTACTACCTTGTTTAGCAAGATTACTAGTAGATTTCATCATTTTTTGACTCATTGAATTTTGATTATTAGGAGCTTTTTGATTATTAGGAGCTTTTTGATTATTCATATATATTATTCTTAGAAAAATTTATAGAAATTATTATTTAATTATAAAAATAAAAACTTAATATTAGTAAATTAATTTAAAATTACGAATAACTATAATAATCACTATTTGTTATTAATCCTGGTATACTATAATTATTTTTATTTAAATTTTTTTGATATTTATATATAATTTTCTTATAATAATTATAAGAATTAAATATATCGAATGGAGATAATGCATAATTATAAAAAATTAATTCTGCTAATGATCCAGCAAATCCACTTTTATCTTTATTTTTACTCATTAATATATCACTTGTTAAATATAATGGAAAATTATTCATTATTGATATATTTTGATATAAATTTAATGACCGATCTAGTTTACCATTAATATATATAGATACTGATTTTGTTTCAACTACAACACTATAATTCATCCATGTATTAAATGGAATATCATTAATTTCTATACGTTCTACATATGAACTATTTTGAAAAACAATTACCATATTATTTAGTATAGGTGTTAACCATACTCCTGGAAACTGTAATAATTGAGAAATATCTCCTGAATTATTTATTGGACTACCTCTATAAAAAACTGATTTCCATTCATTATATCTATAATTATACCAATTTGGTTCATCATTTACATTTGTAGTTGAATTATTTATATATAACCAAAAAGAATATGTAAAATATCCACCATACAAATCTTGTGCTAATTCATTGCTTGGAATCATTAAACTTTGATTTAAACATACATATGGACTTTTTGATTGAACTATATCTGTTATAGGTATAGGATTACCTATAGTTATATTTCTCGTTTGAATAATATTTATAAGAGATAATATATAAATTATTATATAAATTATTGTAAAAAGTTTACTTAACAATAGTATTACAAATGAAGTTATCAATGAAAATATTATTGATAATGGTAAACTATAATAAATAAAAGTAAATATATATGTTATTGCAAAAGGTACTGAAATATTAAGAATTTTAATTAGTATAGGAGTATTATTAATTAACTCTTTTACTTTATTATATTTTTCTTTAGAAAATCTTATTGTGTCAGCTGTTTTTTTTATAAATTTTTCTAAATTTTCATTTTTTTTTTCTGTTTCCATCTTACTAAAAACATATATTTTTTATTTTTTTTTATATTTTTTAATAATATATTCTTTAATATTTTCCATATCTTCGCCATCTCTTAATTTTTTAATTATAGCTGGAAAAAAAATACCACATATTCCTAATATTAATAAAAATATCTTTATTGGAATATTTATAGGAAAATATTTAATAAAAGTATCATAATAAAAATATCCAAAAATAATTATTCCAAATAAAATACTAAAAAATATAATTGATTTATAAGTCATTTATATTTAAATATATATATTAATATGATTATTTTTATTTCTTATAGATTTTAATTTAGTCAATACTTATCAATTTTTTAAAAATCAAAAACTTAATAGAATTAGGTTCAGTGATTCTTAGACCCAGACATTATTCGGAGTCTTAAATATTTTTTATAAACCCCGAATAATACCCAATGCTATTACTTCTAATTAAAAATTATATATTTTTTTATATTTACTTATATTTTTATTGATATTTTAACAATAAAAATATAATAATTTATGTTAATAAATTAAAATTTTACAATCACTCTATAAAAAATTATACAACATTCATGTTCTATCTTATTATTTATGGATGTGCTAGTTCATAACTTAAAAAAGTATTATCTAAATGATAAATTTTATCAATTGTTTCATATGATAATGAAATATTTTTATAATTTTGTATTTTTATTATTCTATTTATTATAGCTCTTGATTCTCTTAAAACTCTATGTATATTTTGTACATTTTGTTCATATTGTACATAAAAATATTCTTCCATTTTTCTATGTAAAGATATTATATCTTTATCTATCTCATTTTTATAGAAAGATCTTACTGTTAGTGAATCAATTAATGTTTCAAGTATTTTATCTCTATTATCTCTTAAGTCCGATTTATATTTTTCTATTAATTCTATACAATCATTATATACCTTATTTTTTATTTGTTCTTTTTGTAAAAAATGTTCTAAATTTATTGAAAATTGACTTGCTTCAAATGGTTCTATTATACTATTATAATCAGACATTAATATTTCTAAGTCAGGTATAATTAATATTTTTTCTTTATCTTTAAATTCGTCATTCAATCCTCGACACCTTATCACTTTATCTATTTTTGTGTTTATTTTATTAAAATTATCTATCTTTTTATTAAATATTTCTATATATCCTAACATTTCCATTCTAATTTCATTCTTTTTTATTTTAATACTTCTAGAATTACGTGTGTTTAATAGAGTTTCAAAATTTTCATTCGGATACTCTATTATATTTTTCATCATTCCACTTATTTTATTTCTTTCATCTATTAAATTTTGTTTTTTTTCTGTAATTTTATTTTTAGATGAATTTAAATTATTTATACGTTTTTTTTCTCTCGTATATGTAGTTGATGTAGTATTATAATTTTTACTTATTAATTCTTTTAATTCATTAGATACTTTTGTATTTATACTTTCACTTTCTTTATTTAAAGCTTCTATATTTTTTGATTTTTGTAGATGGTTTGTTAATAACATATTTAATTGTCCTCTTTTAATCATATCATAATTTAATGCATCAGATCTTCTAGAACTACATGTGTTTAATTGAGTTTCAAAATTTTTATTTGATTTTATATTTTCCATCCTTTTAGTTATTTTATCTCTTTCATCCATTAAAATTTTTTTTTTTTCTCTAATTATAGTTTTTTTAGATAAACTTGAATTATTTATACGGTTTTTTTCTCTTCTATATGTACTTGATTCAGTATTATAATTTTTACTTATTAATTCTTTTAATTCATTAGATACTTTTTTATTTATACTTTCACTTTCTTTATTTAAAGCTTCTATATTTTTTGATTTTTGTCGATAATTTGTTAATAAACTATTTAATATAGCTGATCTATTAGGTTTAATATTATTATTTACTAAATTATTATTTAATTTTTCTTCATTATAACATTCTCCTTCATTACTATAATTATATTCATTATTATTTTCATTATTATTACTCATGATTTATTATATATATTAACTCATATAAAAATTAAATAATATTTTTTATATAAATTATATAAATTATTATTTAATTTATATAAAAATATTATACTTAAATTTATTATTTTTTTTAAAGTAAGAACAAAAAATAATAGAGATGTATAATCAATACCAGAAACTTAAGAATTTATATATTTAAATATAATAATATGTAATTATTAAAAAATTATATCAATAAATAAAATATATTTAAAGACTATTTTTATAAAACAACTATTAAAAGTATAGATAAATTAATTTTTTATCAATAAATATCTTAGTACATCCAAATCTAGGATTTTTGGACAGTTATTTTTACAATATTATTCCAATATATTTATAAAAAATTAAATTAAATACTCAGAATGATTTCCATATTCATATTTATTTATTTCTAATTTTGTATTTGGGTTACAATAATAATAATTTTGTAAATCAAGTGGTGACGTTGCATTTCCTTCTATACATTTACCACCATTTGAATCATTTGTACAATATCCGCAATTTACATTTTCTAAACATTCTTTTTTATTAATATGTTTTGATTTTAAAGGATTATTATATTTATCACAAATATTTATAGACTTTGAACATTCTTCAATTGTTGTATATGGTAGTAATATTTGATTATTTAATGGATCATTCCCACAATTATTTGCAGAAATATGTGAATCAATTATAGTTCCTTTATATTCTTTACATTTTCCTCCAATATTACAATAATATGAAATTTTATCAAATGTAGTATCTGATAAACAATCTTCTGGATCAATTTTATCACAAAAATTACAACATTCTTCCAATGCATTAAATGCATATTTATTTTCATCTTTTTGGAATTTACATATACATTTATTAGTATCAATGTCTAATTGACAAAATGAATTTTTATCATAAAACTTATTACAATCTAAATAATTTTCATACTTTAATAAATAATTTATAAAATATAATATTAAAACTATTAAAACTAATAATATTAATAATATGAAATTCATTTTTTTTTATATTAAAATTAACATATATTATTTTTTATCTTAACAAATAATATATGTTAGAATTATTTACATTTTTTAAATTATATGAATCCTATTCTAATTCAAAAGAAAATTTTAACCCAAATTCAGATTCAGATTATTTAAAAAATACTACAAAAATTCCAATAAGTTGGATAATATCTGCTATTATTATTTCATTTGCAACAGCATATATCGCATATTCTTGTAATGAATATGAAAAACCCGCAACAAGAGCATTATCAACTATAATTGCATTTTTCTTTAGTGGATTTTATTTAATTTATTATTTTATTGTTCATATATTATTTGATAGAAAATGTAGTTCACGTGGAATTAATAATATTGTTAAGAATTTAACAAAATCTAAAAATTTACATGTCTAATATTCATATGTTTTTCAATTTTATTTTTGTTATTTAATAAAAATTTTTTTATAAATTCTTCTGTTTTATCTAAATATCTACATTTATAAAAAACCATATTAATAAATACATTAGAATACATTTCAAATAATTTAGTTTGTTTTATTGTTTTTGGTTTTAATAAATGAATAAATATTTTACGAATATTATAAAATAATTCAACTTCATTTTCTTTCTTATTTATTACTATATTTTTTTGTTTCATATATTTAATTATAGATAAATATTTAATCATCTTAATTAATAATTTCTTACTTTAATTTATACATAAAATAATTATCTAAAAATTTTAAATAATTATTTGGTTGATTATAAGGTATTTTTTCTTCTATAATCATATTATTTGGGCCAATCCAACTTTTTATTATATATCCTTTTGTATGTGTATACCAAACATTCGTACTATTTGAATTAATATCAATTGATTGAAGACAAGTTTTATTTTTATTATACATTTATATTAAATAATATTTTTAAAAAAAATTGACAGTAAAATAAATAAATAAAATAATTATATTATAATATTTAAAAAAATTTTCTAAATCACTTTCTGAATTCTTTAAAGAAATCTAAAATGGCTTTTGAACATAACAACGACAATGAAGATCTTCACTTATCTTATTATGAAGATGAAGATGAATTAGTTTCTTCACCGAATAAAAAAAAATCATGGGCATCAGACACTGAAAGTGAGTCTGATGATGAAGAGTTTGAAGGTAAAGTAGAAATTTCTTTTGGAGTTACATCTGAAGATATAGCTTTATCCAAAACTGATCCTGAAGCTGATCCTGAGGCTAAGGCTAAAGCTAAGGCTAAAGCTAAGGCTAAAGCTAAGGCTAAGGCTAAATCTAAGGCTAAGGCTAATGCTAAGGCTGATGTTGAGAATGAGGCTGATATTGAGAATGAGGCTAAGGCTGATGTTGAGAATGAGACTAAGGAATCTGGTAAAAAGACTACAAAGTCTATTAGGCTTAAGCAAGCTATCAAGCGACATACTAAAAATGTTATAGATCTGACTGTTAAAGTTAGTGACTTGACACTTAGAGTAGATGCTTCGAAAGATTCTTCGAAAGATGCTTCTCAAACTCTTCACGAAGAAGAACTGAAAGGATTAAAACTCTTATTAAAGAGTTATAAATCAAATATCAAGAGTGAAAACTTTAAGATTAAGAAACTTTCAAGTGCTCTAGAAGAAAGAAAGATTCAGTCTCTCATCCATCCTCCATAAGTGTCGAGATCCTCTTATAAAATATAATTTCCTTAATAAAAGTTAATAATTTTTTCAAATACTAAATAATAACCTAAAATACTAATTATAATATAAATTAATAATGTCATAAAATCATCATTCATAATTGAACCATTTAATGAATTATTAATAATATTTTTATTTGAGCTTGATAATGAAGTAATTAATTGAAAAATAATTAAAATTACTGATATTTTATATATATCATTTATTATTTTTATATAATCTTTATCAATATCTAGATATATATCAAATATTGCCATTTCTTAATATTATATTATATATTATTAAAAAAAAAAATCCTTAAATAATTTTTTTTGCGTAATATTAAAATAATAAACATATATATCTATATAAATGATTGAAAATTCTTTCTTAAAAAAGTATATTCAACCTGATGAAGTATTACCAGAATTAAAAAAAGAAAATGAATTAAATACAGATGATAGAGTATATTTAATTAATAAAAATATTGATGAAAAAAATATGTTAGATATTTATGAAGGTTTAATTAATCGTAAAAAACATATTATAAATGAAAATAATACAGATATTAATGATTATGTTTTTAATGATATTGAATTTTTACATGACCATTATTTAAATATTGAAAAGGGAATTTTTTTCAAATTAAATAAATGTAACACAAAAATAGGAGAACTACTTTTAAAAAATATATTATTAAAACCAATATATGATATAGATATTTTAAATAATAGACAAAAAATAATTAAAAATATTAAGAAAGTTAAAGATAGTATAATACCAATATTAAACGAAATAAAAATTATTGAATCTGACTTAATATGGTTTTGGGATGATGTAAATGTAAAACATATTGAATCAATGGATAATTTAATTTATTTTAATTATGATTTTATCCCTTTTTTTAATGTAAATGAAATATTAAATAATAATGAAAAAGCATTATTAGTAACTAATATTTATAAAATTATTGTTGCACCACTTTTAACAATACTTACGCCATTAATATCTTTATTATTACCTTTAATATTTATTTTTTATATGAATCGAAAAACAGTAAATATTCCAATAGGAGTTGTTTTTAAACAATATATGAATACTTTATTCAGTTCTGATTCTATGAAAGTTATTTTTAAAAGTCCTTCTAAAGCATTTTTAGCTTCATTAGTTACAAAAGGTATTTATTTATTTATGTATTTCCAAAATATATATTATTCTGTACAAAGTTCTTCAAATACAAATAAAATTGTTAATACTATTCATGAAAAATTAAATAAAATGACTACTTATATAAAATTAACAGATAAAATTAAAAAAATATGTAATGATAATGATTTATCTGATTTAAGTTCTTTTATAAAATATACTAAAATTAATGATGATATATCATTTTATGATAGCTTTTTTAATTTTCCAGTATTCAATAAATCACCTGGAATAATATCTGATAAAGGTAAAATTTTATATACTTATAAGAAATTTAAATTAAATAAAGATAATGTATCAGATGTATTTCATTATACTGGTACAATTGATTTAATATTATCTATAGAAAATATATTATGTAATAGTTCAGTTGAAAATCCTTATTGTTTAACAAAATTTTTAAAAAATAAAGAACCTAAATTAAATATTAAAAAAATATGGCATCCATATTTAGATAAAAATGAAGTCCCAAATATTATTAAGAACAGTATTGATATTAAAAATAATATTTTGATTACTGGTCCAAATGCTGCTGGTAAATCAACTTTTATAAAATCAGTTATTATAAATATTATATTATCTCAAACTCTTGGAATAAGTAGTTCTGAAAAATTTGAATTAACACCATTTAATATGATTGAAACATATTTACATATACCTGATAGTAAAGGAAGTTCATCATTATTTGAAGCAGAAATGTTTAGAAGCAAAGAATATATAGAAAAACTAAAAAATATGGATAATGATAGATTTTCTTTTATTGTTCTTGATGAAATCTTTTCATCAACAAATTATGTAGAAGGATTTTCTGGAGCTTATGCAATATTAAAGAAAATATCTTCTTTTAGTAATACATTATCAATTACAACTACACATTATAGTGATTTAGAGGTATTAGAAAAGGATACTAAAGGAAGAATTAAAAATTATAAATTTGAGGTTGATCATGATGCTAATAATGATATTATATTTAATTATATATTGAAAGAAGGTACTTCTAGACAATATGTTGCTTTAGAATTATTGAAGAAAAATGGATTTGATGATGATCTTATTGAAGATGCTATTAAAATATCTAATAAAGTAAAACAAAATAAAATTTTGGATAAACCTAAGAAAAAGAAAATTTTGAAGGTTTAATGACTTTTGTTAATTATTCTCTATAGGCTAGGCCTGGCCCTGCTGGGCAAATTTTAAGAAATGATTATAAATTATTTTTATTTTATTGTTGAAAATATCAATAAAATAATATGTTAAATAATAAAAGTTATGAAATTTGCCATCCAGGGCCAGGTCTAGGACCTGGCCTGATTCTCTACTTTGATTTTTTGTATTCTTCAATTGATTCTTTACTTTTTATAATCTTAGCTTTTAATTTATTTTTATTTAGTTTATAACTATTTTGATTTAACATATTTTTATTAAATATATTCTCATATATTTTTAATGAATCTAAATCATTATTTAAATCAGAAAAGGTTGAATTTATTTTTTTCGTTCTAAAATTATTTTTATTATTAATTTCTAAATATTTTCTTACAAGTAAATTAATTTTTTCTTTATTTTTTTCATTTAAAGTTAATTTAGGTAATGAACTTATTTTATTTCTACGTTCAAAAATATTTTCTTGATTTGAAGTTGTGCTGTTTCTAAGAATTTGGTTACGTTGGGATTCTAATTCTGATTGTTCTAATTCTAATTGTTTTAATTCTAATTGTTTTAATTTGTTTGAAATAAATTGTGAAATTTTTTTTACATTATCTAAAATATACGAAATTTTCAAATTTATTGAACAAACAACATCATATTTATTACGAGTAAGTTTTCTATTATACCTATCTGATAATGTAAAAGCGTTTCTTTCTATTTTTGTCATATCTTTATCATTTCTATATTTTGAATGTAAATAACTTTCATAAGTATTGTTATATTTTATTATTTTATTTATATCTTTTATAAATTTATCAAAATATTCTTTATGCTCTTTAATTTCAGAAATATTAATACCATCCATTAATATTTCCATTTCCTTATTAATATCATCTATTCTATCTTTCTCACTTGTATAAATAGGCAAATAGTTTGGTAATTTACCAGTAAAGTAATTCATCGTACTTTTTTTACTAAAAAATTTGTTAAAAAAATTATCACCCATATATTCTTTTAATATTAATCTAATGGTATCATAATTTCTTTGTATACTTTCATGAAAAGTTTTAGATAATGTTTTATATTCTTCTATTTTTTTAATTTTATTAGGGTTTTGATTTGCATAAATGGGTTTCTTATTAAGATTACGAGGGTTTGACCTATAAAAATTTATTGATTCAATATCTAAAGAATCTTTATAATTATTATACGATTCTAATTTGTATTTTTGTAGTAATTGTATCTTATTCATATATAGTAACCAAAGAAAAAAATCTGACTAAAAATATTAAAAAAGAAGCTATTAAATTAAAATATTTTTTTATTTATTTTAATAGTTAAAAAGCCTATATGAATATACACAATGCTACTAAATTAAGGAATTATACAATACATTTTTTAAATATATTTTATTATACAATAAAATATATTTTTATTGTATAATTTAAATAATTATATAATTATTAATTAAAATAAAAAATTTATTAT